>Ga0209541_10013385_pt1 | contig 12542 bp, 12 predicted proteins | sample RifCSPlowO2_01_FD_184027 | JGI IMG/M metagenome (GOLD analysis project Ga0209541, IMG submission 184027) | Groundwater microbial communities from Rifle, Colorado - Rifle CSP2_plank lowO2_0.1 (SPAdes) (version 2) | ecosystem: Environmental > Aquatic > Deep subsurface > Groundwater | place...
TAACCAGCCAATTCCCTGCGGGTCTTCCTTTATTCTATTGGTTCAACCAGACCGCGCAGTACTCTTGGCTGTTGGGTCCATTGGTTCGACAAATAGAATATTTGGAATCTTTTGGAAAAAGAGAACCGCAGGAAGTTAGTTCTGGATTAGATACTGGCGATCTTGATCGTAGACTTAGAGGTATAGAACCGTGCGATGATGACCTACCAAAAGGTTAATACTCTTTATTATACATCTAATAAAAGTTAGATTTTATTTTCAAAAAGGCTTGATATCAGCTCGTGGGCATTTGTGAAGTCTTTGTTTTTTATTAATATGTTTAGCTCTGAGCCTATCGTGTGGTAGGATTGGATAGATATTGATTTAGAGGCCAGGGCACGCGTGATTTGGTAATATATACCTGGGGTGTCTTTGGTTGTTTTGGAAAACTCTATAGATATCAAGGAAAGGTTGTTTATCTCCCATGTCACCTTCTCGTTTTTCAATATAGCCTTCAACTTTTCCCTGTTGCTCTGGTTTGTGAAGAAAACAATTTCATATAGCCCTTCAATGTGGTTAAGGAAGTGGCCTTCATCGGTTTTGATAGCTTTTTTTATTTTTTCTAACAACTCTGGAAGCTTTTTTGTGTGTTCAATGGATATCTCATAAATTTTTGATTTTGTTGAGATTTCTAGGTTTGGTGGGAATTTCCAAACAAACATTTCTTTTTTGCCAAAATCTTCCTGTGCTCTCCTGATGGACATGGAAATAGAGCTTATTTTGATTGGTTTTCCTAGCTCAGATTCTATGTGCGGTCGTACCTTTTCGGCAAGGGCTGTTATATTAAGGATACCTTGCATGAGCATGTCCTTTATGAAAGGGTTCTTCTCCAAATAGTGTTTTACTAAAGTGGCTATCGTGACCATAAAATTATCTGGCTGGAGGATTTAAATATCTTTACTTTTTGTTATAATTTTAACACTAAGTTAATTAATATAACTAAGCATATTTACACATGAAATCGGTTATTGTTTTGAAAGATTCTTTGGCCCCTGGATTTTTGGCTAATGCGGCAGCCTGCATTGCAAGCGGTTTGTTTAGGCAACAGGAAGAGGCTTATGGGCCTGAAATAGAAGGGGAAAATTTTAAGTTTATTCCCATAACAAAGATTCCAATCATGATCATGAAACAGAACAAACCTTTCAAAGAGCTTTTGAAAAGGGCAAAAAGGAATGGGTTGAAGTATATGTTATTTACTCGCGAAGGCCAGTCTACAACTAACTACGACGAGTATATTGAAAGGGTGAAAGGGAAATCAGTAGAAGAAGTTGATGTTATTGGGATTGGTGTCATTGGGGAAGACGAATTGGTTAACAAGTTTGCTGGGGATTTGGCTTTGTTGAGATAACATTAGTTTTTATTTCTCAGCTCCAACTCAATCTTATGTTAGATGGGTTGTTTGTCTGTTTTGAAAGGATATATATTAGTAAACTACTTGATGCAGAAGACGGTTTGACAGACAGGCAAAAGGCAAACTTGCTGCAGACATAGAGAGATGGGCACATAGACATGGTGTAAGAGACATTGGTGAGATACATGAAGTTTTGGATGGCTGGATTGATGATAGGACGGGAAAGGGGAGAAATTCTGTTGAGATAAATAGGGAAGTTGGCGATGGTGTAGAGTTGGTTAGCTCTATCCAAGATGTGCGTGCAGGGGATCCGAAAAACCTGATTGGCGTTGACTCCGAACAAAAACAGAGAATTCTGACAGCTTCGGAAATAGGGAATCTTGTTATGGAGGATTTGCCTGAAGATTATGCGAAAGTGTTGATGGATCTAATCAAAAGGTATCCAAATGTCGGGTTGGGTTTGGACGTTGGTCCTGAAGAAATAGTTGAGAGGCTGGCAATCATAAGGCCGAGGATAAAGGACGGGAGGCTTCTTGTCCCAAAAAAAGTTGTTGGGATTTCCGTGAAGGATGGGGTTCTAAAAATTACATATAGACAAGGGTATTCAGATGATAAGGTTAACCAAGCTCTTTACTGGTATTCTCGCGGTGTCAGTGCTCACAAAATAGATGATCTTATAGGGGTTGGGCAAAACACAGTTGACTACTGGTTATACCGTTGCATGGGTTTACCATCACCAAGAAAATTAAGGAGATGGGAAGCTTTGAGGCTTTATGATGGGGGGATGAGGCCTGTTAGGATCGCAGAAGTTACTGGCTTGGATAAGAGTTCTGTATATCATATTTTGGAGCAGGAAAGAGGAGTTATTCTTGAAAAAAGCGGTGTAGACCCTTATGTATATGAGGTTACAGGATTGGTTAGAAAGCCTGACCAATTACAATCACATCTTTCACACAAAAATATGCAAGCACATCAACGCCTGCTGGAACTGATTATAGAATTTCAGGGAGGCGGTGAGAGGGGCCCGACGTGGAGAGAGTTAAGGGATTGTGCAAAATATGATCCACAACACCATTTAGACAATTTAGTTGATGTGGGTGTTTTGCATAAAAGGAAGTATCCTAAGGAAAGGTTGTATAGATAATTCCCATCTCTCAGTAGTCCAAAAAAATCATGTTAACTTTTTATATTCTTTTAACAAGTAGAGAGTAGGTTGGTTATTTTTTCTATGCCTGAGACGATAAAGCTTTCTGAAGATGATGCGCAGTTGGTTGCTGGTTTTGAAGGCTTTTTGAGGAAAGTTTATTATACAAAATTGGTTGAGGCAGCGAATAATAATGGCGCCCTTCAGGTGGACTTCAAGGATTTGGACGAATTCAATTCTGAACTGTCAGACCTTTTGCTTCAGGAGCCGAAAAAGTTTTTTGATATTGTGGACAGGGCGATGTCTCAGGTTGAGGTTTCGCAGAAGGTCCCTCTGAGGATATTTAATTTGCCGTCCGCTGTTTCTATAAGGGATTTGAGGTCGAAGCATGTAGGCAAGTTCATTTGTGTTGAAGGGATTGTGAGGAAGGCGAGCGAGGTTAGGCCAGAAATCATGGAGTGCACTTGGGAATGTCCGGAGTGTGGAACGGAGATGGTGCAGGAAAGGCGCGGGAATTTTATTTCATACCCTGCTTTCTGCGACTGTGGGAATAGAAAAGGGTTCAAACAAAAGGATAAGAAGATGATTGATACAAGGTGGATCGTGATTGAGGAGCCGTTCGAGCTCACAGAAGGTGAAAGACCATCCCAAGTCACGATTTTGTTGAAAGAGGATTTGGTTTCACCAGAAGGGCGAAGGAAGACTGACCCTGGAAATAGGCTGAAGATTACAGGAGTGCTTACAGACATACCAAAGGTTGCGATGGCTGGAAAAGGGGGTAATGTTAAATTAGATTTTTACTTGGACAGCAATCATGTTGATCCGACAGAGGTTGGATGGGAGAGGTTGGAGGTCACAAAGGAGGAGGAGAAGGAAATAAAAAAGGAGGCAGCTGATCCGGGCATTTACAAGAAACTTGTTGACTCTTTGGCGCCGTCTTTGTATGGGTTGGAAGAGATTAAGGAGTCGGTTATTTTGCAGCTTTTTGGCGGTGTGCAGCGGTTTACAAAGGACGGCAGTAAGGTTAGGGGGAATATACATATCCTGTTAGTTGGCGACCCAAGCTCTGGTAAATCCCAGCTGCTAAAATTGGTCCCACAGATTGTTCCAAGGGGGAAATATGTTTCTGGTAAGGGTACGACAACAGCTGGTCTTACTGCAACTGTTTCCAAGGATGAGCAGTTCATGGGTGGCTGGGTTCTGGAAGCAGGGGCTATGGTGCTTGCGCATAAAGGTTTGCTGGCAGTCGATGAGTTTGAAAAAATGGAGCAGGGCGACCAAGTTGCAATGCACGAGGCCCTGGAACAGGGTTCTGTATCTATAGCCAAGGCTTCTATTATCGCAACACTGCCTGCCGAGACCTCTGTGTTAGCTGGCGGTAACCCAAAGTTTTCAAGGTTTGATCCTTACTTACCAATTGCAAAACAGATAACTATACCTGACACGTTGCTCACAAGGTTTGATTTGAAATTTATTTTGAAGGATATACCAGACGAAGGATATGATAAGAAGGTTACGGAGCATCTTTTGAGGTCGAGGGATGATGATTATGAAGAAGCAAGGCCAAAATTGGACACTCCATTCATTAGAAAATATATCTCTTACACAAAGGAGCATTCCAAACCTTTTCTGACAAAGGAAGCGGGAAAGATGTTGAAGAAGTTTTATGTTGACCAGAGAAAAAAGGCGGAGGGCGGTGGGCCTATACCCATTACGCTTAGACAGTTCGAGGCGCTAATCAGGTTATCAGAGGCGTCTGCAAAAATACAATTATCAGATATTGTCAGGAAGGAGGATGCGGAGCGCGCAATAAGGCTGATGACATTTTCTTTGAGGCAGTTGGGCATGGATCCGGATACAGGGAAGATAGACATTGACAGGTCAGACGGGTCGACACCAGCTTCAGAAAGGTCGCACATCAGGGTTGTTTTGGACATTGTTGGCGAACTCTCAGAGAAGAAAAAGGAAATACTTGTCCAGGAAATAATTGAGCGAGCCAAGAAGCAGGGCGTGAGCAATGCAGAAGAGGTTATTGAGAAGTTGAGAAGGGAGGGGTTGCTTTTCGAGCCGAACCCTGGTTACGTACAGAAGGTTTAGTGGAGGGTTAGAGGAACCGGCACAGATTGCTCTGCAGGTTCCCTAATGTGCAGAAAGTTTAGTAAATCATTTTCTCCTTACAAAAAATAAAATTAGGCCGGCAATTAAAACTAAAATTGGTATTAGTAGTGTGTAGACATTTTCTTTTGGTACTTTTACAGGAACTTCGATCGATACATCAATTGTTTTTGTTGCCAACCCTAAACTTGTGGATTTTATAATAATCTGGCCATTTAGTGTTTCACTTGATAATTTGTTAGGCGCTATAGCAAGACCCTGTATGGGGTTTAAAAACATTACTGTTTTTTCATCAAGGGATTTCAGGACAAAATCTTTTTCAGAGTTTTTGGGTATTCCCAACATCGTTGGCTCTATCAACACAAAGGTTTTTATGCCGTCTGTAACCCCTAGATCGAGCTGTTCTATATCACAATTCCCTGTGTTTATGATTTTTCCGTTAATTTGTTTTTCTTGGTTGCTTAGCTCTGCTGGTATTTGAATTTCTATTGATGATGTGCACTCATCTGTTGTTTTATTTGTGCTTTGTCTTGATTCCGTTTTGGTGTTTTTTGTCTCTTCAGGAGATATTTGGGTTGAAGCTATAGATGATGGGTTTTTATTTTCTATAGGTGTCTGCTGTTGGTAGGAGCCTGATGAGCCTTGTGTACCTGCTGTTTGTGCAGTTGTTGATTGTGTTTGAGTTCCAAATAAACCATATGTGCTGAAATGGGTTGTCGTTGTTTCAACGTACATCCCTGTAGTGTTTACAGTCGAATTTAATTTTTCCCACACACCAGAAGCCTCATTATAGTATTGGATAGAAAGCGTGTTTTCATCCACGCCGGAAGAAGAAAGGTCTGTACTATTATAGTATAGTTTTATTTTTGCAGATTCCAGGCCTGTTATATTTTCTTGGGGCACAATCTCCACATACTTCCCTATTTCTTTTTCTTGTGGGTAGGCATCTTTGATGTTTTTAGAATATTGAATTATATTTATTATTGTATTGACTTGTTGCGCTTTTAATTCTATTTCTGTGCCTGATTTTTCCCTCGCGTCTATACGGAAAATGTCGCCTGAGGCTTGTGGTTGGGAAGAAAAGGAGCCCTTTACATCTGACATAATGGCTATCATGTCCTTGGCAGATTTTAGCTCTGTATAATCGCTGTCTATTGAAAGTGTTATCATATATACACCTTCTTTGAAATTGGTTGTGTTCAATTGGCCCGAAAATATTTTTTGATCAGCTGAGTAGTTTAGTTTTATTTTGTTGATGGATTTTCCTGTGCTGTCTAAGACATCTGCATAAATAGATTTTATTAACTCAGGATTTGTGGCGTTCAAGGTTATATTCACAATAGAGCCTTTCGTGGATGCTTCTTGTATTACAGACTGCTGGGAATAGGATGGGAGATTAACAATGTAATCAAGGGAGAGGTTGCTTAACTCTGACGTGGACTTTGTATCTGTTGAAAAGTTTATTCTGAATTTTATTTTTTTAGTCTCTATATCAATTGAGGATAGGTTACCACTCTCTGGAATTTCTTTCCAAGAAGCATTGGTTGAATAAAAAGTTTTGATTGTCTGGTTGTTTTCTTTTTTGCTGTATTTTAAGGATTCCCAGAAAGCCAGGTTTGGAACAGAAATTTCTTTGGTTTCTAAAGAGGCAACAGATGGATATACAGTATTGTAGGTTGTTTCTGTCCATTTTTCTGTTAGTGATACGTTTAGATAGTCTAGATCGACAGCTTTTTCGGACTTTAGAACAATTTTGTTTGTTGGAGGATCTGTATTAATGGTTATGTTGTAAAAGCCTTTCTGGTTTTTTTCATAGTTCACTGAACCGTAGACAGTGGAGCAGGAAGGGAAGCTGCAAGCTGTTATTTTTGAATCTTCGCCGTCTGCTATATAGAGTTTTATTTCTGATCCTGATTTTATCTTGGTGTCGAAAATTATGTACACCAGTTTGTCATCTTCTATGTTTTGCGTATCGCTATCTTGAGAGTTTATTTTAGATGTCCTGTCTTTAGGGTCAACTATTGACCTCTCAAGGTCGCCTTTGCTTGATTTTATCTGGTCTATTTTTATCTCTTTTGTGCTTGTGAGCAGAAAGTTTTTTGTTGGTAATTCTAGGTTGGATAGTGTAATTATATTTGATTGATTGGAGTTGTTATAATTTAAAGACCCATATTTTTTGCTGCAGCCTAAATCAAAATCGCAGATGTTTAGAACAGAATCTTTATCTGGGTTTATTTTTATAGATATAGAATCGCCAGAAGAAAGCTCTGATTGGAAGGCCAGGTATAGTGGTTTGTTTGTGTTTATTTCAATCTCCTTGTCATCAACCTCCTTAAGTTTGTCTGTGTTATCCTTGTCTGGTTCAGAGTATGCGCTTGTGATTTTATAGTCTGTTGTATTGGAAAGGTTTTTTTCTGTTTTAATTGCCTGGCTTTTGAGTTTTATTGTATCAGATATTTCAAACTCAGAGGAGTTGTAGATAAAATCTACCGGCCCGATGTTGAGGGAAACTTCTTTTGTTGCTGGAGCTACAAGGAAACCTGTTATATATCCTCCAAGAAGCCATATAAAACCCAAGGCAATTAGTAGGACAGCAATCTGTTGTTTCATAGTCTAGTATTTAGAGGAATAGGTATATAGGCAATTGTGCGTGTTAAGTTTAAATTATTTACATCCAATTTTAGTAATGTCGCATCTAGCTATTGAAGGCCTGCAATTCGGTGATGAGGGAAAGGCTAAGGTCATTGGCCATAATTTTAGAAGTGGTATTGTTGATAGGTACGGGAGCAACTTTAAGGGCGCCGCTGTTGTTGCAAGATATCAAGGCGGTGCGAATGCTGGACACACTCAAGTTTTGCCGAATGGGAGGAGGGTTATTTCCCATCAAGTTCCGTCTGGTATAATACAACCGGGTGTATACAATCTGGTTTTTCTTGGCACGCTTGTTGAACCCCTGCTGTTCTGCGGTGAAATGGATGATTTTGAAAGGATGGGCTATCCTATCAGTCCGGAGAGGTTGGGCATAGATGGTAGGACACATGTCACCTTGATGTTTCACAGGGAAGAGGATGGATGGAAGCCTGGGCTTGCTTATGGACAAAATGATATTGGGACAACAGGAAAAGGTATAGGTCCAACATATACCGATTGGGTTGCAAGGAGAGGGATTACTTTCGCTGAATTTTTGAACCCTGATAGTTTTAGGACGGCCTTAGAATGGAACAAGAAGAAAAGTGGCAGGGATTTTGACGTTGAGGAATATGTCAAGATGTATGACCAGGCCAGGGAGAGGTTAAGACCTTTTTGCGTCAATGGATTGGATGTGATTAGGGAGATGGAAGGTGACTGGATATGGGAAGGCGCACAGGGCGCGCTTTTAGATATAAGGAGCGGGTCTTATCCATATGTTACTTGTTCTAGCCCATCACTTATTCCAGTTGGGTGCACGCATAAATTAGGCATTGCAAAGGCTTATACAACCAGGGTCGATAGAGGTGAAGGGCCGCTGCCAACAGAATTGGGTGGAATATGGTCAGCGAAATATTGCGGACAAGGCGCAGAACATGATTTCTTTTTTGAGGTTAGGGAATATCTCGGAATGGATCTTGATTTGGGTGCTGTTAGAAAATTCCAAAGGGAAAATGATGTTGAGAATCTTCAAAGGGTACAGGATATGGCAGAGGCTTGGATTGCAGCTAACAGGCCAATGGTCTTGGGGCTTTTGAATTCAGTGGACCCATTTTTACAAGGCGTTGGCTTGAGGCTTGTTGGGGATGAGTATGGGGCGACAACAAGAAGGCCGAGAAGGACAGGGTGGTTTGATGCGACGATAGTTAGGGATGCGGTTACAGTAGGGGAAATAGACAGCATAATGTTGACAAAGTTGGATGTTTTGACAGGGATTAAGGAGTTGACAATTTGCACAGGATACAAAGTTGATGGGCAAGAAATAGGCACGCCAATGGATAGAACAGAATGGGGGAGGATAAAACCTATAGAACGTAAAATGGCTGGCTGGGATGTGGATATACGCGATGTTAGGGACTTTGATAAGCTACCTGGAGAGGCAAGAGAGTATGTTAATGAGATAGCCGATCTTGTTGACTGTGATATAGGAGCTATTTCTGTCGGCCCAATGGCAGAAGAGACGATCGTTAGGAAGTAATTTAAGCTACTTCTACCAACTATAATCAGGTGGTTGTTATTTTCTGTCCAAAGTGCGGTGGCGGTACATACATTGCAGAAGAGGAGCTGATTAAGGTTTTGGAAGGCCGGACACTTCGCGCAATTTTGAAAATCCTTTATGTGTGCAGGGCTTGTTCTGAGAAATTTTCCAGGCTAGTGCATGAGGATTTGGAAGGCAGGAAAAGGGATGAAAAGGGGACGGGTGTGCAGCAAGGTTATGACCAAGGCGCAAGCTCTTCAAACAGTTCTACAAATAGTATGCCTGAGACTTTGAGGTTTTTCTGATTTCTAAAAATCCACACCAATTCCAACACGAACACCGGGGTTTGCAAAGCCACTTCTCCTCTCTGCATCTGAGTGCCTGACTTCTGCTACAAGTCTCCAGCCGCTTTCTGACCTCAAGCCAACTTGGATTTCCCCAACAGAATACTTTTTGTCTGACTCCCCAAAATCAAAAAACCCGCGCACATAAGGGTCAAAACTTCCAGCGTCAAAAACTTTTCCAAATGATAAACAAACTTCTTGGCTCTCGCCGTCTGTCCTTAAAGGATAGGCTCTAACTTCGACACCCTTTATTGGGGAATAGGAAAAACCAACTCCACCAACTACATTGTTATCGCCGACAGCATCTTTGTATTCTGCTGTTAAACCAAAACCATTATATATAGGCCTCACAAGTCTGGCTCTTCCATTGAACCTTGTCAAGTCAGTTGTGTCTGCCCCGTTGAAAGGTGAATTCAAATCCACATTTCCAAAAACCTTGGCCTCTCCCAGTTTAAACCCTCCCTGTGCAGTTGCTGTTGTAAATTCTCTCTGGTCCCTTGACAGCTCTATCGCTGAATATTTGTTTGTTGGAGCTGCGCAACCAGCAACCACAAGCGCCAAAGCGCAAATTTTTTTGAACATAATTTATTCCTCCACTCGCTTTTGGCGAGCCTTAGATCTTGACTTTTTTCTAATAGACATCAAGGACTCCCAAAAAGGCAGACGATCGCTAAAATCTAGTGCAACCAACCACTTTTCATTTTCTAATCCAAATCCAGAATTTCTCAGATGTCTGTCTATTGCCTTTAAATGACCTGCCCCATAAACGATTCCAAGTTCCTCTATATCTGTTCGCAATTTAGAATCAATTCGTTCAATCAAAACTTCATTTCTTTCTTGCTCAAGAATTTTTCTGTATCCCCGACCGACACCCAGAAAGAAAGCATTGCTCAATAAACCATATCTTGAAAGAAAAAGAAAACCCCTTCCAATTATGCCTTCGATCTCTTCTGGATATTTTTCATATAGTTTTTTAATGTCTTCTGCAAGCCCCCTGAATTTTGCAGCTCTTCTTCTCATACTCTCATCAGCAGAAAAATCATCAGTTGATATGTCTGCGTTTTCCCATGCAGTTGGATATGTTAGTACCCCATTTTGGAAGGTTCCACCCAAACAATTAGTAGCAAAATCTTTAAGATCGTCTAAAACCTTTAAGAATTCGTCATCAGAACCACCACCAACACCTTTGGACACACCTTCATATAATCCAATAGCTATTCTGTCCATCTCTTTTTGAACAGCATCCCAATACTCCTGACGCCCTACATGAACAGCGCTGACAGAAGTGACAGTTTGGCCATCTCTTCTATAAGTCCTGATTGGCGTGCAAAATGCATCTCCGTTTACCCTATAACTTTTCATAATTTTCTCCAATCACCACGGCTTTGTTGGATCATCTATCAATTCATATGTCCCAATATCGCGTTCCTCGTAACGACGCTCTTCACCTTTCCTACCTTTGAGAACAATGTAAGGCTTCAACCTGTCTGATGAGGAGACGAAATGATTCGGATCTAAAATATCAACTATTTTTAATGGTTCACATCCAGAGTTTCTAACATAACTTCCGACAAGCTTCATTTTTAGAGCTTCAATCGTAATTTTAGAAATCTCATCTTTCAGTAGCCCTCTATGAACAAATGGGTAATCCATATCACCTGACCTCCACTTTTTCAACATCTTCTGATTTAGGAAAAACTTCATGGTAACCAATCACATCAAGCACATAGTCTGGAAGCTCTTCTAAAAGTTTAAGGACATCAGCATCCCAAGTTTTTAGAACAGTTGGATCAAAAGGTCTGCTTCTATCCCATTCTCTTACTTCTCTGCTAACTGCTTCGTTTTTGAGTTGTTTTATAACAACCCTATTATATCTTGGATCATTTTCAAAAAACCCATTGCCCCTTACTTCATGACGATGAAAACTGAAAGTTTCTTTATCTCCGCCATCATATCCAAATTGTCCTGCGTAAACGACTTCAACTAAGTTTACTCCTCCAGGTCTTTCGATGTATCCTATTCTGAAATATTCTTGAGATGATCGTACTATCATACATTTTCACAGCTTATAGATAACAGCGAGGTTTTTATATATAGGTAGTCTAATTCTATACTACCATGAATACAAAAATCTTACAGAACCTTGGCCTGACAGGAAGAGAGGCAGAAGTATATTTGATTTTGTTAGACACAGGATCAACAACCACCGGCCAAATAATAAAAAAATCTGGCCTCCACAAGGCCACGGTTTATTCAATACTCCAGAGGCTTGTGGATCAGGGATTGGTCAGTTATATAGTCAAAGAAAGGGCCAGATATTTTGAAGCAACTGATCCTGAAAACCTTTTAGATTTTTTAAAAGAAAAAGAAGAGAGCCTAAAAGAAATTCTGCCCGAACTGAAAAAGAAAAAAGAACAGGCAAAACAAAAGCAGGAGGCATATATTTTGGAAGGCTTGAAAGGGTTGAAATCTGCCAGAGACAAATCTCTTAAAACTCTCTCCAAAGGCGAAGAAATACTTGTGCTTGGAGCATCCCATGCATCAAACAATGCTTTGGAATCTTACTGGGAAAATTATCATAACAGACGAGTCAAAGACGGAATAAAAGCTAGGATGCTCTGGAGCGAAACAACAAAAATGTGGGGGAAGGAAAGGGAAAAGCTCCCTCTGACAGAAATCAAATACATGCCAAAAGAACTTGAGTCGCCTGCAGACATAGATGTTTTCAAAAACACTGTTGACATCCGTGTTTTCACAGACAAACCATTTGTCTTCCACATGGAGAACAAGGTTCTCGCAGACTCTTTCAGGAATTATTTCAACCTTTTGTGGAACCAAGATGTGAAGGTGTACAGAGGCTTTGAGGCTATCACAGAAAAGTTTTGGTCGATGTTGGATCTTCTAAAACCAGGTGATGAATACTTTGTTCTTGGTGCGAGCCATGGGTTTGGTGGGAAAAAGCTCAAAGAATGGTTTATGAAATATCATTCTGATAGGGTTGTGAGAAAAATAAAGGCAAACCTTTTGTGTGTATACGAAGACTATAATTCTATTGCTCCTCAACTTACTGAAACAGGCGATCCCGAGATGAAATATGGAGAACTAAAAAGGCTGCCTCCTGAATTTTCCAGCCCGATGCAGATCAATTTATACAAACCAAACAAGGTCCTGATGTTTTTGTGGGGTAAGGAGTTTTTGTGCTTTGAGATTGAATCAGATGTTTTGTACAAAAACTTCAAGGCTTATTTTGATGGGTTATGGAACCAGGAAACGCAGACTGTTAAAGGGTTTGAACCGCTTTGGGAAACCCTCCAAGAGTTTGCAAAGACTGGAGGAGAGGTTTATTTTATTGGGGCAAGAGGTTATTACTTTGACAAACACCCT
>Ga0209541_10013386_pt1 | contig 12542 bp, 9 predicted proteins | sample RifCSPlowO2_01_FD_184027 | JGI IMG/M metagenome (GOLD analysis project Ga0209541, IMG submission 184027) | Groundwater microbial communities from Rifle, Colorado - Rifle CSP2_plank lowO2_0.1 (SPAdes) (version 2) | ecosystem: Environmental > Aquatic > Deep subsurface > Groundwater | place: Rifle...
TCCCCCGGCTGGATAAGTTTAATCAGCGCCTCAAAGTTGTCTGCCTGGCCAAAATAGAATTTATCGCCGAAGCGGAAACCGGAGAAGCCCGGAAAAAGGTGCGGAGCGGGAACATCGGTGGTGAACCACTTTTGAAAGTCAGCCGGATGAACTGGAAAATAAAGGGCAAATCGATAGAGAGCCGGTTCGTTGGAATTATTGATAAAGACGCGGTTGGCATTGGCGATTAAAGCACGTGATTCGGTATATAAAGGCTCGTAACCGTACTGCCAGACGTGACTGCTTTCATAGGCATAGTGATTGAAGTAGCGATAAAAATAGGCGGAGAAGTTCCCCAATATCGCCAGGACAACCAGGGCGGCGAAGAAGGAGCGGTACTTTTCCTTGACCGCGTTGGCGACGGCAAAGAAACCCTCGGCACAGATGACAACGAGGGGGAAGATCATCAGAAAGAGTCTCGAGGCGTGATTGCCTCCTCCCTGGGTTAGGCTGCTACCAACAGGGATAAGGAGCAACCAAAGAAGTGGGAATAAGTTTTCGCGATCCTTGGCGTTTTTTACCAGGGTGTAAACCCCGAAAAGAAAAAACGGCGCCAGAGCTAGAAGGAAGACTCCAAAATGGTCAACCGACTGGCGGTAGTTGGGGTCGCCGTTTAGGAAAAGAAACTGGGGAGAAAGCGAGGTGAGGTAGTTGCTGACAAACTCACCCCCGACGGCCGTGAGTTTGTTGTTCATGATCTTTTCCAGAATTGGTGCCGTCAACCAGGGGCGGTTTCGGTCGAGGACTATTTGGTCCAGGGTGGACCTATCATTGGCGATATTGATAAGCCCGAATCTTCCGGCGGCTGGGCCGAAGAGAATCTGATAGGCGATCGGTATTACCGTCAGCGAGGTAATTAGAAGTAAAGTAATAGTTCCCTTTTTGAAGACTTCCTTTAATTTTGGTGGGAAGCAAAAGAGAAGAAGCAAAACGATAAAGGGGGTGGTCAGATTAGCGATGGAATAGGTATAAAAGGTCAGGACGAAGGCAAAGAGAGAAAGAGCGTAGTAATTGGTTTTCTCCTTCGCCCGAAGATAAAAATAAACGCCGAGGAGGATCAGGACAAAAAGAGGCGGTTGTTCGACGACGTTTCGGGTGTAATGGAAGTGCCAAGGGGTAAGGGCAAGAATAACGGCAGCGATCAGGCCGGTATCCAGTTCGTGTTTCTTGCCAAGAGAGATTTTTTTTGGAAAAATAAGATTGGTAATTAGGTAGGTGAGATAGATGGAGAGAACCCCAAGTAAGGCCATGGGTAAACGGGCGGCGAAGGTAGATGGACCCAATAAACCGACGAATGGGGCAACGACATACATCTCCAGGGGGGCGCGCCACTCGGAAAGACTTTGGATGTAACTGGGTAAAAAGTGGCCACGGTAGTCTCTGAGGGTCGTGGCCAAAGACCAAGCCTGATAACTGGCGTCAACCTCGTCGCCAAAAAGCGAGACCGGAACATCACCAAGACGGTAGACTCGAAGAACAAGAGATAACAGCAAAACGATAATGATCCCCCACTTTATTTTCATACGAATGGCAGCCTTAAAGCTAAGTATAGATTAATCATATGGAATGCGGAAATGATGAGGTAGAGGGGCAGTTTTTTTCTAACGTTGAGAGTGGTAAGTAAGAGGAAGGGTACGGCCGGAGCCAGGTGACGGTCGTGAACCCTGGTCTGGAGAAAAAAGGCGATCAGGGATAGAAGAAACAAATAATTGGCGGCATGGGTGAGGCGATATTTTTTCCAATATACAAGAGAAAGGAAAAGGAAACCTGCCCCGACGAGGGTGAGCGACCAGATCCGCACCGGCAGACCAAGAAGTGGCAGACTGTCCGGTTTGGCTGCCCAGCCGAAGATGAAGTACCAAAGATTGAAGGCCTGATCGGTAATGGAGTTGCTTGAACCGGCGAGGGTGGAAAGGTAGGAGCCAATGGCGCCGGCAGGTGAAGTAAAGGGTAGATAGATCAGCAAGAAGATACTAAGTTGAGAAAGCAGCCCGGTGACAAATTTCCGAGGGGTCCCCTCTTTCCACCAAAGGATCAAAAAAACCGGTGTGAGCCAGAGGGCAGTTTGCTTACTTAGGATCGCAAGAGTAAAAGAAAGATGGGAGAGAAAATAACGACGGGGAAGGAGAAAATAAGAGAGGAGGAGGAAAAAGATCGGGAGCGACTCGATCTGCCCCCAAACAGCGCTGATGTAGAAAACGGCAGGGTTAAAAAGATAAAAGGACGAGAGGAGATATTTATTTTTTGAGGCGAGACGAAAAATCAGATAGCCGATGCCAAGATCGGCAAAGATCGAGGGAAGCTTGAGAAAGACCGCCTGCATGTTCTCGGTAGAAAACAGAGGAACCAAAAAAGAAGGGAAGAAGCCGATGGCCTGATTCAGATAATTAAACAGAGCAATGATTATCGTGTTCAAATACACCGATGCTCCAAACAAGACGACGGCGACGGGGGGATAGTTGACGTCGTTAAATCCGGGAAAGTGACGAGGGTACAGATCCGCCGGTCCGGACGTTAGAACGGAGTGTCCCCAGACAATATGGTTTTTGACGTCACCGCTGAATTGAAAATAGGCGAGTCCCAAACGGAGTGATAACGCTAATACCAGTAGAATGATTATCTTCTTATTCACGGGGGGCCTCTTTTTCTTTGACTAGATCGGCAGAAAGAAAGAAGACGGAAACCAGAAAAGCCCGGGCGAGAAGAACCAGATTTGAAAAGAGAAGGTTGCCGGTGAAAAGATACTGATTGGGCACCAATCCCAGCCACCAGAATGAAGACAGGTGAAGCGAGAAGTCGAACGAGAGTAATATCAAAAACCAAGACATGGTAGCCGCCCAGAAAAGATGATGCCTGGCGGAAATGGATTTGTAGATCAACCAGGGAGTCAACCAGACGTACCATTGGGGGTGAAAGTGGGAGAAGACGAGACTACTGGCCAGAGCCAGCGCCAATGCGTCGAACAAGGTCAGGCGCTTGCGTAGCAGAAGTATCAAAATGGTGGCATAAGCGATAAAAAACCAGGGAATAACGGTGCCCGAGGCAATGGCGATACCAGCAAAAGTGCTTTTGCCAGTCTGCTCAGCCAGCAGGGCGTAGGTGCGGAAGGAAATAGAAGGTAAATAGGCTAGAATACCAAGAAGATAAACGCCAAATCCTGCGATGGTTGATTTGGCGGCCTTGCCTAAAGAAATGTTGAGGGCGGCGGCGATAACGACCGGAAGAAGAAAAAGGCCGGCCGGTTTGAAAAGAGCGGAAAGCCCGGCAAACAGAGCGGCGGCTACGTAATTCTCTTTTTTTGCGGCAATAAGAGATAGGAGAATGAAAAAGACGACCATCATGTCAGACTGGCCCATAACCGAGGAAACAAAAATTGCGGCGGGGTTAAAGAGCCATAATAGCTGCAGTTTCTTCTTCGCTAATTGATCTTTGGCGAGACGGGTGATAAAGAGCGCGGCCAGGAGATCGAAAAAAATAAAGGGGAGTTTGTAGGCGATCAACAAAGGTTCAAATTGACGGCTGATGGTGATCAGTCCGCGTAGATCTATCCGGGGTGGGAGGGGTAGATAAAACAGACTGGGGATCAGGTAAGAAAGAGGTTGGTAGTTGAAAATTTTATCGGAATAAAGGGTTTTGATCGGGTCACCTTCCGGCAAGAGGCGAACCGAATCATAAAAAGACAAGACTTCCCCCCGGTTGATGTAATGACTCGCCAGAGTGAAGGCGTTTAGATCGACGTGGAAAGTGGTCCCCGCCAAGACGAGGCGGGTGACGAGCGCCAGAACCAAAACAAGTGGTGAGACCAAAACTCCAAGCCTGACCAGATAAGAATTGTTGTTTTTAATCACGGAATCGTTTGCCTCTTAGTATTACTTGCCACTTATGGCCAACCCACAAAACTAAGTTTAATACATCTGAATAGAGGGAGCCATAGTAGGCCTTAGCTGACGCAAGTAAGGGGCTTTTGAGATGATAGACAAAGTGCCCACTGGCGCCATGAACGTGCTTGACCTTGGCCGTCGGTAGATAGAAAAGCGGAAGGTTGTGCCGACGGAGTTGCCTACAGTAGTCGAGATCTTCGTAATAAAGAAAATATTTTTCGTTCAGGCCACCGACAATATCGTAGGTCGCTCTTGGGATCAAGAAGGCGGCCATGACGGCGACTTCCACCTTCTGGGTGCGGTTGTCCGGCAAGTATTTACCAAAGCAGTTTTGACAATTAAAAAAGTTTTTCTTGATGGCATTCCCGATCGTCGGAAATTTGTAGACCGATGGCTGGGGTTTCCCGCTTGGGTCCAGGAGGCGAGGCACAACTGCCCCGAGGGGAGAGGTATCTTTGGCGAAGTCGAGGATTTTTTTGAGGGCTCCTTTCTGGATGACAGTGTCGGGATTCAACATCAGGAAATATTCCCCTTTGGCGTTTTTGAAACCTTTGTTGACTGCAGCAGATAACCCGGCGTTGCTTCCCATCTCCCTGCAAATAGGCTTGACCTTGTGATTCCTGGCAACCAGTAGGGAGTTGTCAGCGGATTGGTTGTCGATGACAATCACCTCCAGATTGATCTTGCCTTTGTCTTTGGCGATTGAGTCGAGAAGCGCGCCAATTTGTTTCTCTGAGTTGTAGGTGACGATGACGATCGAAAGATCTAGACTCATATTAGACTGGCCGATTAACTAGTTGAAGCACTTCCAAATCTCCCCGAACCGAAGGCCCCCCCCTCCTTATCTTCGGCAAAACCATCAGGGCCGAAAGAATTACCTTGAGATAACCGGGGTGGTTCAGAGTGTACCTTGCCAGATAACGCAGATGTTCCCGCCGAAGATTCTCGTCAGTGGTGTTTTTCCAGTTGAAGACGAGTTCGTTTCTTTGCTTAATGAAGTTCAGGTGGTTGCGATCATAGCGATTGAAAGTGCTCTCGTGTTCGTGGACAACTTTCGCGCGCGGGTCCCAGATGATTTTGTAACCGGCCTTCCATGCTCGCCAGCCGAGGTCGATGTCTTCCCAGTAGCCCGGAGAATAGACCTCATCGAAGCCACCAAGCTCCTGCCAGTGCCTTGTCCTGAAGATGGCGCTACCACCCGATGCCCAGGCTGAAAAATAGGCTTTGGTTTTGTCTTCGGCACGGGTGTAATTCAGTTTGCCCCCAAAGCTAATCAGCGGCCAACTACTCTTGGTTTCGTTCAGGGTCACTGCAAAAACCTTTGGATCGTCAAACCTCTTGACTGCTGACGAGAGATAGTCGCGGGTGACGGCAACATCGTTATTTAAGAGGACGAACAGATTGGTGGTCACGTTTCTGGCGCCCAGATTAACTGACTTAGTAAAACCAAGATTTTCATCGTTATGAATGCAAGCAACTTGCGCGTGCTCTTTCCCCAGCCACTCGACCGTGCCATCAATGGAGCCATCATCAACGATGATGATCTTCGTCCCCTCACCGGAATGTTTTATTATCTGCGGCAGATGCTTCTTGAGTAACGAGAGACCGTTGTAAGTTGGAATGATGACTGTAAGGCTATGTTTCATACTTTCTGTAATTTGACGGTGACGGAAATTCCGATCGGATAACGGATAAACCGGAGCAGCCTAATCTCGGTCACAAACAGTGTTTTTAAAAAGGTGTTGATGACTTTATTATATGCGACTTTGTAATTAAGCCGGGAATCATACTCGCCGTATTTTTTGAATATTGGCAGACGACTCATCACCCGAATCGGAGTGATGATTGGTGACAGGAAGAAATTGAAATAGGACAGAAAACTAACTTTCATCTTGTTTTTGCGGGCCAATTCCAAGAGACGGTGACGGGTGTAACGCCGGAAGTGACCTTGGTTTTCGTCGTGGGCCGACCAGATAAACTGGAGCGCCGGGGCGGTGATGACGATCACGCCACCCGGTTTGACGACCCGCTTGGCTTCCTTGATGATAGCGGAGTCGTTCTTGATGTGTTCGATGACGTCAAGCAGAAGAATGGCGTCAAAACTATTGTCTTTGAAGGGCAAATTTAAGGCATCAGCCTTTTTGGCTGCGTGGCCCCTCTGAATCGTAAAGCGGACCGCCTCGGCCAAAACGTCAACGCCGAATAAAGTGGCTTTGGGGAACACGGTTTTTAAAAAGGTCAGTGTCTCGCCGGTACCGCAACCAATATCGAGAATTTTTTTTGGCTGGTTTTCCCTTAACAGATCCTTTATCAATTCCTGTCTCCCAGCCCACCACCAATGGAAGCGTTCGACCTCGTTGAATTTGTAGAGCAAGTCGTCGTTCATGTATTGATATTTTTATGAGCTAATGATATACGAAAATCACTTCCTTTTGGGGGCACTGGAAAAGCTTTTCAACCGTAATATTACCCACAAGCTGCCGCTTTTGGGCAACGCACAAAGAAGCGAATCGGGAACGCCAGACAGATTCTTCTTCTTCGAAGTTTGGATCACTCTCGATGATCAGAAATACTTGTCCTTCTTCGTTTGGCCTGGCAGCCTGCCAATAGAAGGCGTTGTTTTCAATGTAAACGGGAACATTGTCCTGATAGGTTACCTTTTGGGGCAGGTAGCCGTATTTAAGTTTGCCGTACCACCAGAACAGATACTGATAATTGTAGTCATAGACAGCTGGTGCAAAATCGTAGACGATAAAACCTTTTCCATCTGCCTGCTGATAGACGGTGTCAATGGCCTCAATTTGGTTGAGCAATAGGGCCCGATCATCACTTCTGTCGAGCCTTTGAGAGAGTCGGTGGCGGAACAAGTTAAAACCATTCAAGAGTGAAAAAACCAGAAATAGAAAACCGGCAAGACGAATAGTGAAAGTTGGCTTTTTGAGAAAGCTGATGAAAGAGGCAAGAATCATCAGATATGGGATCGAAAGGTTGATGGTCCACCAGTCCTTCAGGCGGCCCGGATATAGAATGTAGAAAAAAAGAGAGAGAGCGATTAGAGAAAGGTTGATTCCAAAAAAGGTTTGGTCGCCTTGGATCCTTGTCCTCTTTAATAGTTGATAGCCAAAAATAATTATCCCAAATAAGAAAAGGTAGAGGGTGAGACTCCCCAGGGGGAGGGATGAATTAAGTAGGCCTAAGTAATGCTGGTAGCGGTCAAGAATCCGCTCAATCAGACCGAGATGCTCACCCAAAATATCCGACCCCCCCGAGAACTCAGTCAGGAAAACTTTGGTCATCATAAAGCCGTGTTTCACCTCGAATGCGATTTGGGGGATCAGTGTAAGGCAAAACCCGAGCAGATAAAATCTGAGTTTTTTCACTTTTTTCACCATAAGCCAGGCAAGAGACAGGGGCAGAAGCAGAATACTGAAGGCAACTTCGATTTGCAAACTTATGCCAACTAAAAGACCAAGGATGAATAAGTGGAGGGCTTTTTTTGAAGTAAGTACATGATGCAGAAGAAGGAAAGTGAGGAGAACGAAACTCGGGGCAGTGTTGGCGTTGAAGGGGTAACTTGTTGCCTCGAGAAGACGGGGAGAAACAAGCAAGAAAAGACTTCCCCAAAAGGCGAGGGAGAAGTTCTTCTTTCGAAAGTACCACCAAAAAACGAAGACGGTCAGGTGAAAAAAGATAACCTGCCAGTAGGCTAGATAGTTAGGGTCTCCACCTCCCGCAAGAAAAGGCAAGAGATTGAAATAAAACCAAAACGGCCCCAGAAAGACACCATTCAAACTGGTGATCGGGCCAATAAAAACCAGGTCGTGGGCGACGGCAATTTTTCTGATTTCGAGCATATCCCTGGCCTGATCGATGGTAAAGGCAAAGTGAGAGTCGGAGACGAAAAATAAACGTAGGACAAAAGAGGCGACGAATACGGCAAACAGTAAGATTTCCGAAAACATTTGGCTAGAGTATACCAACCTGAATGTAATACTGGACTCTTTCTATGTTCTCTATTTCTTTCATATTGGGAATCTCTTTTCGGTTTGTCAGAAGAATCGTTCCCTTGGGGGTTGCTTGGTTGTCAGAAACAACGGGGAGAAGTCTGCCGAAATAGATCGTTTCAAAAAACTTGATACTCTCTCCACCGCCGGTCGAGGAGTGCTCTTCGACAAACGGTGTCAGACCTTTCGACTTCGCTTCAGCCGCAAATCGTTCGATATCGTGGAAATTTTGGAGGCTGCCGAAAAGGTTGAAGGTAACCGAGGGATATTGGGTGAGATAGAACTTGTAAAAGTCGATGAAGTTGATGAGAAACAAAATAATGATTGCCGGCAGGATGGGTCCCGAAAATTTAAATTTCAAGTGAGAGAGGTAATCGAACCCGAGTCCAGTCAGGATAGCAAACAAGGGAATCAAGGCCATAAGCCGACTGAAACGGTGGGTCGAACCGACGGTGCCATAAAGAAGGGGTCCCAAGAAGAGGGTCAGTAGGACGAAACGGAAGAAATTATTTTTTGACTTTGTGGCCGCATAGACTCCGGTGATGATTGATGGAAGCGAAGCGAGCAGGAGCATGCCGTGCCGGCCAGTGGAGTGGAAATCGGTAATGTCACCCCGGATGAAGAGATATGAGATATCGAAGGAAGAAAGATATGGTGAGAGGAAGTCATAAATATTGTTTATACCCGGACTCGAACCACCAAGAATGGCACCGGCGTAATAACGCTCAAGGAGAGGAATGACCAAGAAAAATGGTGCAATGGCAGAGAGGAAAATTAGTCGATCCCTTTTGAGCCAAAGGGTGGTCAAAATAACCCAGATTGGAACAATGGCCCGCATACCCTTGTAGCTGTAGAAGGAAAATCCAAGGGCGAGAGCACTGACGACCAACCACTTCAACCCCCTTTTGCCCCGGTAATTGAGTAACCCAACCAACCAGATGATGACGAAGGGAACGGGCATGATATTGTCGAGACCCATATGGGCCTGGATCATGACCAATGGGGTGAGGGCCACAAAAAGTCCGGCGAAGAGGGCGGCTCTTGGAGAAAGCAACATCCTCGCCAGAAAGTAAGTGCCAAAAACCGAGAGGACGGCAATAATGACGCTGGAAAACCGAAGCAGAAAAACTGAGGGGTCGAAGATCTTGAAAAGACCGGCGAGGTAATACTGGGTAATGGGAGTGCGCCAGTCGGTGCCGTTGGTACTCAAGACAAAGATCGGCAGGAAGCGACCGTTTTGATCACGTCCGGTTTGGGAAAGTAAGGCCGCGTTGTAACCAAAGGCAGCCTCGTCGACGGTTAGGCCGGTGGGAACGTCCAGTAGGTTATGGCTATATAAAAGAGTGAGGAATATGGCGATGGCGATCACAGTGAGAATTTTCCTGGCGTTCACCAGACCATTTTAGCATCGGAAAGTTTATACTTTAGCTACTGATGAAAAAATGGCTACCGGTGCTTTTGATTTTGATCGCCTGCATCCCCGTCCTTTTTGCTTTGGTTAAACCCGGATTTTTTATTACCCATGATGGTGAGTTCAACCTGGTCCGCTTGATGCATTTCTACAATGAGCTCGCTAACGGACAGTTTCCGGTCAGGTGGGCATACGGGTTGAACTATGGTTTCGGCTCGCCGCTTTTCACTTTTTTCTATCCCCTCACCTACTACCTTGGGAGTACCATTCATTTCTTTGGCCCTGACTTTGGCAGTAGCCTAAAAATCCTGATCGGGGTTGCCACTGTTTCTTCCGTCCTTCTGATGTACGCCTGGCTAAGGAGACACTTTGGCCGGTTCGCAGCCCTTTTTGGGACTCTCATATTTCTTTATGCCCCCTTCAGGCTTTTGACTATGTATGTGACGGGCTCATACGGGGTGTTGCTATCGCTGATGTTTCTACCGTTAATTTTTCTCTCGATCGACAGGATTGCGCTGGGAAAAAAGATTTTCCTGCCACTCCTGGCAGTCGGAGTGTTCGGATTGCTGACGGCACATAACGTCACGGCACTAATTCTGTTGCCCGCGGCCATCGTTTACGGACTGGCAGTGGTGACCCAAAGTAAAGCAAGAGGGAGGGTGGTCCGGGAGATTGGTGGCGGAATACTTTTGGGATTTGCTCTGGCTGCTTTTTTCCTGATTCCGGCGCTTTCTGAAACCAAATTGGTTTTCTTGAGTCAAGGGATTGCAGTTAACTTTCGGGATCATTTTCCGACACTAAAACAACTGATCTACTCAAAATGGGGTTATTTCTACTCGGTGCTGGGAACGAACGACGAGATGTCCTTCCAGGTCGGGGCGGCCCAATGGGCCGTCTGGGGCCTGGCTGGTCTGATGCTGAAAAAGAAATCGTTTTTTGCAATTCTTTTCTTCTCACTGTTTTCCGTATCGATCTTGATGATGCTTCCCGCTTCCCTCTTTATCTGGGGGAGGCTTCCGGTCCTGGCCCAGATCCAGTTTCCCTGGAGAATCCTGGTCGCCAGCATTTCTTTTGTTCCTTTTTTGGGAGCTTATCTAGCAGAAAGGAAATTCGGTAAAGTATTGGCCGTTTTGTTGCTTGGACTACTCTTTTGGGGAAACAGAAATAACTTGAGGACCTGGGAAACAATTCGTTATCCCGACTCCAGCTACTTGACCAGGATTGGCCTTTACAACGGAAGCACTGACATTGCCTGGGAAACCAGGCCGATTTTTGTAAATCTCCCGCCGACCTGGTTGGCAACGCATATTGTGGAGGATAACCCGGCGCTCATGGTCGAAGGGCAAGTTCAAAAAGGCTATGGAGATATCGAAGTCTCATTGACTGCGACAAAATCGGCTACTCTAGTCCTTAACCGTTTCTATTATCCCGTTTGGAAGGTAACCCTAGACGGCAAGGAGACGGAAAGTAGGAAGACCGAACCGAAAGGTCTGCTCAGCCTAGTTGTTTCGGCGGGGAAACACGAAATAAAAGTCAGTTACCAAAAAACGAAAACCGAGGCGGTAGCTGACCTGGTGAGTATTGTGGGTACTATCGTGCTGGTCTACCTCTTTCTGACTACTTCGCGCCGATCAAAGAGATAGCATACATACCAAAGGCCTCTTTGGTTTGATTGTGTTTCGGACTATCGGCGTAAGAGACATAGAACTTTAGATTCGGGTTGTATTCTCCCGATTTCTTTTCGTAAAACTCACGGATAGGCAAGAAGCCCAAGCCTTCTCCATATTTGAAATCGTTTTCGATATTCAACAATTCAAACGGTTTATTTTTCGTTAGCATCCAAAGAATCATTGATTTTTTGTAATAGTAACTGCCGGGGTTAATGTAGGTAATTAGGGTTTTGTAGTTAACCCAGACCACAAATAGAGTGAGGGTCAGGAGGAACAACTTCCCAAACTTGATCCGACTAAGAGCAAGAACCGCAAGAGTAAAAAGAGCAAACCCGGAAAGATAATGATAGTATTCGGGCCAGGTGAGTTCACGATAGAAACCAAGAACGACAACAGACAGAAAGGTAATCAAAAAGAGGAACAGATACTTGCTCTGGTACAGGACGAAGACAAGGGCGGCGGCCAGAAAGACGGAGGTCAGGACGAGGTTGTGTTGGAAGCCGGGATATATAAAAGCGAGTGAGGTCGAGAACTGACGCAGGGAGTACCCGAAACGGAAAAAGGGAACGGCGGCGTTCATTAATGAGGAAGAGCCGAGGAAGTTCAAGGCGGCATTAGTGTTGACAAAGTCATGGCGCAAATCAAAAACCACAAGAGGGGCAAAGGGAATAAGAAAGGCCAATATTGTCAGACCCACTTCATTCGGCGATAGTTTCTTTTGGGAACGGAAATATCGGTAGGCGGCGTAAAGCCAGACCGGAGTGAGGAAAATCATCTGAGGATGGAAATTGAAGGATAGTGCGAGCACTAGCGTCAGCAGAAAGAGATAGAGAGAGCGCTTTTTCTTTTCCAGTTCCCAATACAGGTGAAGAAATAAAAGAAAGAAAAAAGGGACAAAAGCAACATTCCAGTTACTCCGATTGGCACTCCCTACCCAAAGGATGGCCGCCAGGAATGGGACCAAACGCGAAGTAGTATGGCGACGGAGAACGAAGTAAATCAGTAAACAAATGGCGACGCTGGTAAAGGCGGTGAAGACGGCGCCGTAAATTGGGTCTCCCTTCATGGCGACGAAAAAGGGCACCTGAAGATAGTAGTACCAAGGCCCGAGATAGAATCCGGCCGAAGAAACTACCCTGGGACCAATGAGGGTGAACTTGTGCTCGACGACGATTCCCTTGACGATATTAAAATCCCGTTCCTGATCGAACTCAAAGCCGTAAAGTTTCGAGAGGTGAAAAAAACTGAAAAAAATGCCGATGGCTAACAAGAGAACGACGTCGACTAGGTAGGCCCGACTGATCTTTGTCATTTGGACTGACATTTGAGTAATTTTCTAATCTCAACGCCGTAATCGTAGACGACCCTGTCCACTTGGCAAAGTTTACTGAAATTCCCCAGCCAGGCGGATTGAAAGCTTGGATTGCTTTCCTCCCTTTCGATGATCAGGAAAGTTGGTTCATTTTCCGGCAAAGATTTGGTGCTCGTGAAATAGATTCTCATATTTTCGATGTACTCGGGCTGATTGGGGAGATAG
>Ga0209541_10013387_pt1 | contig 12540 bp, 11 predicted proteins | sample RifCSPlowO2_01_FD_184027 | JGI IMG/M metagenome (GOLD analysis project Ga0209541, IMG submission 184027) | Groundwater microbial communities from Rifle, Colorado - Rifle CSP2_plank lowO2_0.1 (SPAdes) (version 2) | ecosystem: Environmental > Aquatic > Deep subsurface > Groundwater | place...
GAGGGAGAAGCGACGCAAGTTTTTGGGACACTCGGAATTGGTTTTGATAGAGAAGGAGCGATTAAAATAGTGGCTAAACCAGACGAGTTTATCTTACCTAACTTAGTAGATCATACTTGTCGGGATAAAATTTTGATTGGAGGTGCTCTCGTTAGTCGAACCACGATCGAAAAAGCAGTTACACTCGGAGTTTCGGGAATTGTGGTAGGAGGAATTTCTTACCGGGATTATTTAAGTTTGGGAGAAAATAGTGATATTGGGGTGACAATTCTTATTTTGGAGGGTTTTGGAATTATGCCAATCGGTTCAGATTTATGGGAGATGCTGCAAAAACTTGAAAATAATTATGCCTTTTTAAGCGCTAGGGAGCGGAGCCTAACCGTGCCGCTTTCGTTTAGTAATCATGCACAGGAGCAGAAAGAAATTCCGGCTTGGAAGGAACTGGCAGTAGGTGATAAAGTGAAGGTAATTGGTTCTTTCATCACTTCAAGATCGGTTGGAAAAGTTGTCGAAATTGGTAAAGAGAAAAAACTAGAAAACGGAATAATGGCGCAGAAAGCGACAGTTAAATTTAATCAAAAAATAGAAGACTTGCCCAGTGCGAATTTGGAAATATTAATGGAATGAAAAAATTCTTAAGAAAGGCTTTGAAAAATTACCCACTTATGATTCTTTTTTTGTGGGTTTTTGGTTTTGGAGTCTTCGTTGGTCAAAATTTGCAAGTAAAACGTGAGGGTTTCAATATCCAAATTGCTTCCAAAGAAACCCCTAAGAATCTGGATGTAGATTTTTCGCTATTTTGGGATGTCTGGGACAGAGTAAGTAAAGATTATATCGGTAGAGACAAAATCGACTCGCAGAAACTTCTTTACGGGGCTATCTCCGGTATGGTAGCCGCAATTGGCGACCCTTACACGATTTTCCTCGACCCAGAAACCAATAAAGAGTTTGAAACCAATCTTTCTGGAGTATATGAAGGGGTTGGTATCCAAATTGGTTTTCGAAATAAAAAATTGGTAGTAATTGCTCCTCTTGAAGGGACGCCAGCAAAAAAAGCTGGGGTTAGAGCGGGTGATCAGATTATAAAAATAGGGGATAAAGACGCCTTTGACCTTACTTTACCAGAGGCAGTTAAATTAATAAGAGGCGAAGCTGAAACAGAAATAAAAATAACCTTTACCCGAAAGGGTGAAGAAGATTTCGAACTGACTCTTAAGAGAGCAAGAATTGAAGTTAAAAGTGTTACCTGGGAGAAAAAAGACGATGTTGCGATTATAAAACTTACTCGTTTTTCCGATACCACAAATAGTGAATGGGAAAATACTGTCTCGGAAATTTCACTTTCAGGGTTAAGAAAAATAATCTTGGATCTACGCAATAATCCCGGAGGGCATCTTAGCGGAGCAGTCGATATTGCTGGTGAATTTGTGAAGGCCGGGACGACGATTGTATTTCAGGAAGATGCGAACGGTAATAGGGTTTCCTTAAAATCTCGAAAAGACGGCGCACTAACCGGCTATAGTGTGGTTGTTTTAATAAACAAGGGTAGTGCCAGTGCTTCGGAAATTGTGGCCGGGGCGCTACGCGATATCTTAAAAGTAAAATTAATCGGTGAAACTAGTTTTGGAAAGGGAAGTGTTCAGGAAAGAGAAAACTTACCTTTTGGTTCTGGTCTCCATATTACAAAAAGTAAATGGCTTACCCCAGCAGGAACCTGGGTCAACGACACCGGTTTAGAGCCAGATTTCAAAGTTGAACTAACCGAAAAAGACGAAGAAACCGGTCTTGACCCTCAACTTAATAAGGCCATTGAACTGTTAAAATAAACAGTCAAGGGCTTAACTAGTCTACGCCTTTTTTTATCCGTAGAAATTTGACAAGGCCCCTTTTAAGAAGCTATAGTTTAATTAAATGGAAATCTCTGCCCGAGATAAACGAACCCTACTCATAATAATACTCATTGCTTTGGCCATTCCCATAACCAGTTTTGGAATAAAAACTATTTCTGATCTTCGCTCAAAAGCTCAAGTACCTCCCGGTGTTGATATGCAGGTAGTTTCCATAAATTTAATCACACCCGGGCCATATTTCCAGGGCCAATGGGTAGATTTTCAAATTACACTTAAAAACAATGGTAGCACCAGCGCTGCTTCCAGCATTATTACCCAAGGTTTCAAACACAGCCCGAACATACCAATTTGCGGTGTAAATCAATGGGGACCAGCGCCAGATGGTGATGCCGGAACCTTTAGTGACCCCTATGATCAAGACCAGACCCGGACCCAGACGACTGCTTTTCAAGTACCAACTAGTGATGGCACTTTTAGTCTAGGATTTTTTGCTGACTCAGATTGCAAATATGCTGAGGCTAACGAAACGGATAATTATTTAACGAAAACTTACACTGTTTCTGGTCCGCCACCAGGAGGGGGTGCGGATTTAAGTGTTGATTCCATTGTTCTTAATACAACCGGACCCTACTTTCAGGGCCAATGGGTAGATTTTCATTTTAATGTTAGAAATATTGGAAGTAGTGCAACCGCTGGTTCAGTTTTTATACAAGGTTTCAAACACAGCCCAGCAAAACCAGCTTGCGGTGTAAATCAATGGGGCCCGCCACCCGATGGAGACGCGGGGACTGGCAGTGACTCATTTGACCCCGGCCAAACTAGAACTTATAACTGGACCTTCCAGACACCTACTAGCGATGGGGCCTTTAGTTTAGGAATATTTGCTGATTCTAGTTGTTTGTCTACTGAGGCTAACGAAACGGATAATTATTTAACGAAAACTTACACTGTTTCTGGTCCGCTGCCAGGAGGGGGATCTACCTGGGTTAATAAAATCGTCGTTAATGTAGATCTTCCAGCTGCTCTCCAAGGCTTACTAGCCGCCAAATTGAGTATCATTGCCACCAGTCCGGAATTTAACAGCAATCTTGGGGCGGGTAATAATACCGTGACTTTAACTATTCCTGACGGAGTTTTTGCTATTTCAACGGTGGCCAAGGGATTGAAGATTGCAGTTGAAAAGTCGCTACTACGAATCGTCGGTTTTATTCCCAACGCCAAGGAGCTAATAATAAATGCTGGTTTAATTAAATTAGGCGATTTAAACGCCGATAATATTATCAACTCGATCGATTATTCAATTTTAGTAAGTTCTTATATGCCCCTTGATGACGAGAAAGCCGACCTTAATTTAGATACAGTGGTTAATTCAATCGATTATTCAATAATGCTTTCCAGTTATCTACAGGAAGGTGATCAGGAAAGTGGTCAGGAGTAATAATGGAATTTAAGTTGTTTACAAGAAGGCGATAAAGAGTAAAATAAAATTGTGAAACTCTTTGACGATTATTTAAAAGAAAATATAAATTTTTTGACAGCATCTTTGGCTTTAATAATTTTAGTAGAGGCAACCTTTATAACCTCTTTATTTTTACCAGAGATCCTTTCGCCAGTGAAGGAAAGGATCAAAGTTCCAAGTAAAAAAGTAGAAATTGCTACTTTAGCCCTGAATCCGTCGGTTGCTGGGTATAAGCTAGGGGAAAGTTTTGACGTTGATGTGTACTTAGATACCGGCGGTGCGAAAACAGTTGGTACGGATTTAATAGTTTCCTACGATAAAATAAAATTCGAGGTTGTCGATTCGGATTCAGGGAAAGACGGCACCCAAATAAAAAGCGGTGATTTGTACGATACAATTGTCTCAAACGAAGTAAAGAGCGGAAAAATTTATTTTGCCGCGGTTTCCAGTCCCGGAAAAAATCGATTTTCGGGGAGCGGGACTTTGGCGAGCATAAAATTTAAAGCCAAAGCTGCGGGCGAAGCGTTAGTTCAAATCGAGAGTGTTGTTGGAGCCACGACTGATTCTAATGTGGTAACGGAAAAGGCAGCCGATATACTTTCGAAAGTGGTAAACGCAGAGTATACAATTACGGAATGACAAAGATTATTGACAAGATAGCCGCTTGTTTGTTATCTTTAAATATAGTAAGGTCCTAATCTTTTTATGGAAAAAATTTCTGCCCGAGATAAACGAATTCTTCTTATAATCTCTCTAGTTGCCCTGGCAATTCCTTTAACCACCTTCGGAATAAAAACTATTTCTGATCTTCGTTCCAAGGCTGAATTTACTGGAGCTAACTGTACTTCTAATAGCTGTACAATTACTTGGGGTCATTATGAATTTGCCGTGGCTTTGGTGGACAACGGTGTTTTGGTTTCAAATCCACCGCCTTGGTCGGGTCGAGCCACAAGTACCACTTTTACTGGTTTAACGCCAAACAAAACCTACACGGTAGTTTTGTGCAACCCAAACTGTGGTACGGGGACTGTGGTGCGGCAACAAAATAAGCAGGCTAACGGGAGCGGAGTACTTACCGAAAATTGGGGATACACTGTAACTTTGGATGGAAAAATTGCTAGTACAGGCGGGACAAGCGTAGTTTTCTCTGGTGTCCTGCAACCCTCGACCACTTACAATGGTAAAATTTGTGCCTTGGATTGTAGTATAAAAGTTCTTGAAACCTTTACGGCAACAACCCAGACACCACCACCACCACCGCCTCCACCACCACCGCCTCCACCGCCTCCACCACCACCACCACCACCAGGAGACACCACCCCACCTTCAGTCGCAATTGCTTCCCCAAATAGTGGAGTGACGGTATCCAGGACAGTTAATGTTTCAGTTAGTAGCGTTGATACTGGCACTAATCCTAGTGGTGTTGCTTCAGTCAGTCTTTTAATTGATGGATCTTTATTTGGTACCCAAACACCTGTTTGTCCACCTGCAGGTTGTAACGTAACTTTCTCTTGGGATACGACTAAGGTTTCTGACGGTAGCCACAGCCTAGTTGCTAAGGCAAAAGATAAAGCCAATAACGAAGGTACTTCCCTAACACAAAACGTTACTGTTAAAAACGTGGTAGGTGGAGGAGATACAACTGCCCCAACCGTAACCATCACTAGTCCGACAGGAACTAGTGTGTCAGGAACAGTTAATGTCTCGGTTTCTGCCACGGATAATGTTGGTGTTACCCAAATTAAAATTTTGATTGATAACGCTGAAAAGAATACCTGCTCGTCAGCTTCCTGTTCATATTCTTGGAATACCACCACCACCACTAATAGTTCTCACACAATTGTCGCCAACGCCTTCGATGCCGCGGGTAACACTGGAACAGCCACTAAAACCGTAACGGTTAGCAACGGTGGAGGAGGACAACCAGATCAGTGGGTTAACACGATTTCTTTGAATATGGAATTACCAGTGGCTCTTATTGGTAAACTAAACGGAACGGCGAGCATTCCCGGTACGAGTTTTAGCCAAGAAATTAGTGTTGGCGGCGGCTTAGTGATTCTAAACCTTTCTTTAGGTGATGGTATAATGAAAGTTGGAGTTGCTTCTAAAATTAAAATTCAGATTACTAAGGCTTTAAGGAGAGTGGTGGTTACCACACCAGCCGCTAAACAAATAACGCTCAACGCTAATAAAATAAAACTAGGTGATCTAAACAGCGATGGTAGTATAAACTCAATCGACTATTCAATCTTGGTAAGCTCTTACATACCCAAGAACGACACAAAAGCTGATCTTAATTTAGATACCGTTGTTAATTCGATAGATTACTCGATGATGTTGGCTAATTATTTACAGGAAGCTGATCCAGAATAGTTCGACAAGCTCACTATAAATTATGGAAAAATTTTTAAAGGACAATAAAAATTTACTCTACGTAATGTTGGCTTTAGTTATTTTAGTTGAACTTATTGCCGCTTACTTTTACATTGTTTCTCCCGCGAGAAAAGAGAAAAAATTAGCTCCGGTAGCCACTCCTAAAATCCCCGCGGCTTCTCTTTCTTTAAACCCAATCGCTGGGACATACAAAGTGGGAGATAGCTTTGAAGTAGCCGTAAATTTAGATACTGACAGCGCCAAAACAGTCGGTACGGATTTATTAATTACCTATGATAAAACAAAACTAGAAGTGCTCGATTCGGATTTACAAAAGGAGGGTGTGCAAATTCAAATCGGTTCACTCTACGGAACCTTTGCGATAAATAGTGAAAAAAACGGCAAAATCTACTTTGGGGCGATTGTGGAACCTGGAAAAGCGCAGTTTTCCGGAAGCGGTGTTTTAGCAACAGTTAAGTTTAAAACCAAAGCAGTTGGTAACGCTCCGGTTACAATCGATTATGATAGTGGTAAGACAACCGAGAGTAATGTCACAACCGCCGATTCGAGGGATATTTTAGCTAAAGTTGCTAATGCAACTTTCACAATCGTTCCTTAAAAAATTTCAGAATCTTGACAAGCTGTTTTTAAATAGTTTATAGTTAAATAAATATAGTTTTCTAGACTCACTATAAAATGATAACTGCCCAAACAATATTAACCTCAAAAACTAAGACCCTTCTAAAGTTACTCTTTGTTTTACTCTTACTGATAAGTTTTCATTTTAGTGCCAAGGCAGTTTTTGGAGCTGGTTCTTTTTACCTTTCACCAGATTCTGATTCAGCTGGGGTTGGTGAAAATTTCAACGTTGATATTATTATTAATACTGGTGGTGCTAATACCGATGGTGCCGATGCTCTTTTGAATTACGACGGCACAAAACTACAAGTCGTTTCAATAAACTCAGGTACTACCTATCCAACTTACCCAACTAAGGTAAGTACCGGTAGTACAATAACGATTGGTGGAGTTTCTAATACTAGCGGGCCCTACTTTTCTGGCAGCGGCGTGTTTGCCACAATTACTTTTAAAGGAGTGGCCGCCGGTACTGCCGCCATTACCTTTAAATTTACTTCCGGGTCAACAACAGATTCCAATATAACTGAAAACGGCACTAATTCTGATATTTTAACAAGTGCTTTGGGCGGAACTTACAGCGTATCTGGTTCTTCCACAACAACGGGGACAACTGGGACAACGGGAACAACTGGTAGTAGCTCCCTTCCGGTAAGCGGTCCAGATCCAATTTATATGATAATTTTTATAACAGCGGCTTTTGGGTTAGCACTAAGCTTAAGAGAGGTAGCTATTAATCTTAAAAGAAGGGCATTTGTTTTTTCGACGGCAACGCAAAAAAAACCAGACTTTTTGGAGAGCGCAAAAAATTATTTCGGTAAATTTGAAGAAAAAGAACTAGAAGTTTACCAGTTTCCCTCTCGTTCTCCTCATACTTACGAAACGATTAGATTACTTAGAAACAGCTTAGGTTGGCTACTGGAAAGCTTTAGTATTCACCTAAAAAATAGCCTTATTTATCAAAATATTCAAGGACATTACTATCGAGTTCTAAATCTAGAAAAGGAATCTAACCGCGTAGATTTTCTTAATACTTACAGCCTGGTTCTTTTAGGCGTGTCCGATATGTTGGCAAGAACAAGTGCTTCTTTGCTCGACTTAAAAGCGACTCAAGAAATAGGAAAGGCACAAACGATATCGCAGCTAGCGACCCATCTCAAAAAAGAGATTGCGCAAGTAAAAACGGAAAGTAAACTAAACAAAGAAGCTAGAATAATCAGCCACCTTAACCACTCATTGACAAAACTCCTCGAAGCTGACAAAGTCTCCTAAAACCATCACTTGAAAATAAAGAAAGATTTTTTTAGAATATTAACGTGGAACAAAGAACAAAAATATTTTTTGTAGTTTTTGGTATTAGTGCCGCCGTCTTTGGCAGTATTGTAGGAGCAAATTATTCTGTTTGGAGCCAAAAACTACCCCTCGGTATTAAATTACCAATACTCACCCAAGAGCAAAAAACACCGTTACCGAGCGAAAAAAGAGTCGTTACTAGTGAAGAATCCGCTGTTATCAAAGTAGTCGAGAAAGCCTCGCCCGCAGTGGTTAGTATTGTTGCCAAACAAGTAGGTTTCGATCCTTTGAGAGGTCCAACATCCGACAGTAGGGGTATTGGTACTGGGTTTATCGTCGATTCAAACGGAATTATTTTGACCAATGACCATGTAGTTGAGGACACCGATATTTCCTACACTATCGTAACCAAAGATAAAAAAACTTTCCCAGTCAAAAAAATCGATCGTGATAGTTTAAATGATTTAGCCATACTGCAGGTTGAGGCAGTTGGGTTACCTACGGTTGAATTGGGAGATTCTGACAACCTTCAGGTTGGTCAAACAGTAGTGGCGATTGGTAATGCCCTTGGTAGGTTTGATAATACAGTGACAGTGGGAGTTATTTCTGGTATTGGTCGGGGAGTAACCGCCAGTGACAGCTTAGGAATTAGAAGCGAAACCTTAGAGAATGTAATTCAGACCGATGCTGCTCTGAATCCCGGAAATAGCGGCGGACCGCTGCTAGATCTCTCCGCTCGCGTGATTGGTATTAATTTTGCAGTCACTGAAGGAGCCCAAAATATCGGCTTCGTTATTCCCATAAACCGTGCCAAGGTTGTTTTAGAACAATTTAGAGAGGTTGGTAGAATTATTAAACCTTTTCTCGGCGTCGCTTACCAACTGATCAACAAAGATATTGCGGATATTAGAGGGTTACCTCAGGGAGCTTTTGTCCAACGAGTAGTGGAAGATTCACCGGCCCAGAAAGCGGGTATAAAAAAAGGTGATATAATTACCAAATTTACTGGTAGCCAAATTTCAGAAGAACAGACTTTAGCGACCACTATTAGTAAATTTAAAGTTGGTGACAGCGTTGAAATTGAGGTCTTTCGGGAGGGAAAAACCTTAAATTTTAAGGCAATCCTCGCCGAAGCTGAAAACGAATAAAGAGAAGGAAAGGGGGAGAAAAAGGTGAGAGCTGGAGATAAGCAGTTAACTTGTAGTGATTGCGGCAACGAATTCGTTTTTACAGAGAAGGAGGCTGCTTATAATCAAATTCGGGGTTTTCTTTCCGTACCAAAAAGATGTAAAGACTGTCGGAGGATCAGAAGATTAGGTAAAGGGGCAAATGCTTACCCAATTATTTGTGGTGATTGCGGCAGGAAAGTAAATGTTAATTTTGAACCAAAAGGTTATAAAGATATTTATTGCACCTCCTGCTATGAAAAAAGGATAGTATTTAGGCAGAAGCGTCAATAGCTGAAAGTCGTTTCGTAAGGACCGAAACGACTTTTTTTAAAAAGCGGCCATTAAGCCGTTTGAAGCGAAAAAATTATTTTTTCTAAATCTCCGTCCATAATACTCTCTAAATTATGCCAAGATTTATTTATTCTGTGATCGGTCACCCGAGATTGCGGAAAGTTATAGGTGCGTATCTTTTCAGATCTATCCCCAGATCCAATTTGGACTTTTCGGGTAATATCTATACTCTCACGTTTAGCCTTTTCAGCTGCTTCGTATAAACGGGAGCGTAATACTGATAAGGCCCTTTCGCGATTTTGAAATTGGCTGCGTTCGTCTTGGCTTGTTGCAGCTACGCCGGAAGGCAGGTGGGTAACTCTAACTGCGGTTTCCACCTTTTGGACATTTTGTCCGCCGTGACCACTGGCTCGAAAGGTCTCAATTTTAATGTCCTTTGGGTTAATATAAAAATCGCGTTCTGGGATTTCTGGAAGAACCGCGACTGTGACGGTTGAGGTATGAATTCTTCCCGAAGACTCCGTGGCTGGTACTCTTTGAACGCGGTGGACACCCGATTCGTATTTTAAAGTCTTAAAGACCTTTGGACCTTCAATTCTAAAAATTGCTTCTTTAATATTGCCAATGCCACCCTCATTAATTGATATTTGGTTTAGTTTCCAACCCCTTTTGAGCGCAAAACGAGCGTACATTCGGTAAAGATCTTGCGCAAAAAGACCGGCTTCGTTGCCACCGGCTGCAGAGCGTATCTCCAAGATAGCGGCGCCTATTTCTGAATTTTGTTCTTCTTTCATTAGCTTTTTCTTTAAGTTTATTTCGGGTGAGAATACCTCGCAGTTTACCGCGGGGGTGAACACCCGAAAGAACTTGTCCTTTTAAGGATACCCTGCTGCTTGCAGCTGGGAAGTGTTCATTTTTCTTCTAATTGGGAGAGCATTTCCCGCAAACTCTTTGGCCGCTCCGGCTCCCTTGCTTCTTCCACTTTTTTAGGTTTGGGTTCTACTTTGAAGGAAGAGCGACGTTGAAACCGCTCAACCCTTCCTTCGGTATCAATAAACTTCTCACTGCCCGTAAAAAAGGGATGGCAGTTGCTGCAAATTTCCACGCGAATTTCAGCTCTAGTAGAGCCAACATTAAATCTATTGCCGCAGGCACAAACAACCACTGTCTGCGGAAAATATTGGGGATGAATACCTTCTTTCATAATAGGATTGAATTAAATACTTCATTTTCGCTTACGCTCAAATTACGTGTTTAATTCCTCCTTATACCTTTGGTAATTAAGACCTATATTTTAACAGAAACAAAAAAAATAATAAAGAAACTAATCGTTTGACAGCTACCAACATTCCTTGTTACTATTAAGAAATAGACAAAACTTCCCTTTAAGGGTAAATAATGTGAGTTTACTGCCTTTTTCTAAACAACTACAAAAGCTTAAGTACACTTTAAATAAGATTTCTTTTCTTTCTGGACTTTCGTTTAAGAATCAACTTTCAATTGTTTCCTTGATTCTTCTTGTTTTTATTATTCCCTTGACAGTCCTTGGAGTAAGAACAGTAAATGATCTTCGTAGCAGAGCAGTGACCTATTGCTCTGTAACGGCCTCTTGGCCCGCTAATCCAAACAGACCTACCAACTGTGCTCAAAATCTAACAATTTCGTGGGGCTCTCCGGGTTTTGCAGTTGCTTTAGCAAAAGATGGAGCATTAGTGGCGGCTTCTCCTCAACTTACTGGAACCTCCTATACTTTTACGAATAGTAATAGCGGTATTCAACCCAATACCACTTATCATTACGTGATATGTACTCCAAATTGTGGTACAGGAAGAATAATTAGAGAAGGAGATACCACTAGTTCTAGTTCGGCATATTTGGTGGTTTCTTGGTTTTATACTATTAGGTTGACCGAAGCGGGGAATTTTGGGGCTACGGTAGCGACCAACACTTCTAGTGGTACTTCGATTACTTTTACCGGTTTACAACCTGATCACGCTTACGACTACTATGTTTGCACGCTAGATTGCGGTACTGGAGTTTTAGTCACCTCTGGGACAGCACGGACGCAGGTGTGCCCAATTACTTATAAAGTTAAATTGACTAGTGTTGGCAATCCCAGCAACGTAATTGCCCAAACTGGGACTCTACCAGAAAGCTACACTAGCTATCCTTTTAGGAATTCAAGTATCACTCCCAACACGACTTACGATTATTATGTTTATTCACCAGTTACCTCTACAACTTTGTGGTATTCGAAAAGTGCTACGTCAGACTCTGCCTGCGCTGCAAGTATCGATAATCCACCTACAGTAACTATAACAAACCCAACCAATGGAGCTACGATTTCCAATACAGTGTTAGTTTCAGCTAGCGCTAGTGACGATAAAGGTGTATTAAAGGTAAGGTTTTACATAGATGAATCCTTGGTTTACACTGATTCTTCAACGCCATACAATTACAGCTTTGATACCACCAAAAAAAGTAACGGAACACACTCCATCAAAGTAATTGCATATGATACGGTCGGAAAATCAGGGCAACATCAAATAAGTGTCAATATTCAAAATGGGGTCGCCGCTCTAGGAGCATTGACAATTGCTTCACCTATAAACAGCCAAACGGTTTCTGGAACCATTTCTCTTAGAACATCGACAAGCGGTCGGACTGATGTCGCCAAAGTGGAGTGGTGGCGAGACAATAAGCAGCTTCTCGGAACTTCCACCATAGGGCCGGAATATTCAATAGGCTGGAACAGCCTAACTGCTTACAACGGTACACACTATAGCAAGGCAAAATTCTTTAGTAGCGTCAACACTTTACTTGCAGAGCCGCAAGTTAGCGTAACGGTCGCAAACTCGATAAATGATCAGCTTGCATTTCAGCTTGCGAGTTACATTAATAATGAAAGAAACAAAAATGGTTTAGTCAATGTTTATTCCTCAAGCCAAATAAATCTGGCAGCGAAAATAAGAAGCCAAGATATGGTAGATCGAAATTATTTTGGTCACACTGCACCTGATGGTGGAACATTTATTGAGATCTTAAAATATCTAGGAATAAATTACTCTTGGGCGGGCGAGACTATTGGAAGAACAAACGCATCCACTTCCGAAGCCGCTAAAATAATTCTTGATGGGATGATGGCTTCACCGGCGCATAGAGCGATTATTCTCGACCCAATTTATACCCAATTTGGTGTTGGCGCAGTTCAAGACAATTCTACCCCTACCTGGAAATACTTTACTGCCATTTTTATTCGTCCAGATGCAGGTGGAGGTGGAGGCGGTGGTGGGGGTGGTGGAGGTCACTAGTAAGAAACATCTGGGGAGTTTTTTCACCTCCTTTAGGCATAGATTTAGGTACAGCCAACATTAAAATAATAAAGAAACTAATCGTTTGACAGCTACCAACATTCCTTGTTACTATTAAGAAATAGACAAAACTTCCCTTTAAGGGTAAATAATGTGAG
>Ga0209541_10013388_pt1 | contig 12540 bp, 13 predicted proteins | sample RifCSPlowO2_01_FD_184027 | JGI IMG/M metagenome (GOLD analysis project Ga0209541, IMG submission 184027) | Groundwater microbial communities from Rifle, Colorado - Rifle CSP2_plank lowO2_0.1 (SPAdes) (version 2) | ecosystem: Environmental > Aquatic > Deep subsurface > Groundwater | place...
AGAGTTTCCCCATTCGGAAATCCCCGGTTCACAGGTTGCTAACCACCTCCCCGAGGCTTATCGCAGGCACGCCACGTCCTTCATCGCCTCAATCTCCCAAGGCATCCTCCATTTGCTCATAAAATTTTTGTCCTTCCAAATTTTGACAAACAAAATCTGGTAAAAATTGCTAGACCAAATTTTCAAAGTGCCGTTCTTCTCTGTCTCCGACAATCAAAAAATCGCTTCCAGAAGAAAGCGATTTTTTGTGAAATCTTAGGAAATTTCAACCAGTAATCGCTTCCTTTTTGCCGCAGTTTTTAAACGCTAAAAACCGGACAACGGGATCCAAAATATTTTTACTGATTATCATAATCTTCTCTTATGGAAGCTTAACAAAACGAGAAGCTTTGTCAAGACCTTAACAAAAAATATTTTAGCGATTGGCTGTTTTTGACTATTTCCTTAATTTCTGCCTGAAAGTGTCTATAATTTCGGTAGCGGCATCCTTTCCTCCGAGACCGAAAGACAAACCAAAGGAAATTACAAAAACCCAGATAATGCCGGAAAGCAGGGTTTGAATTAATTCCGGAGCGACTCCTAACTGATACAGAATAGCCAGAATGGCAAAAACCCATATAGACCATCTAACAATGTCTCCGGTCAAATGAGAATATTCAAACTTCGCGCTTTCTGTGGCAGCAACAATAACTTTAGCCAAAAGATCTGCTAAAATTGCCGCAACCACAAAGATCAAAGCCGCCACTACAACGTTGCCAAGATATCCAACCACGTCTGTTAAGAAATCGGCGAATCTGTCAAACCCCAAAATTTCTACAGCCGCCATCAAGAAAACGATCAATAAAACCCATTTCACTATTTCACCGATGAATCCCGCCGGGCTGATTTTTACCTCCGCCTTCTCCAATACTTTTTTCCAGTTACCTGTTTCAAAAATCTGATTGAACTTTATTCTAATTAAGACCTCGGCTATCAACTTTCCAATTCCAACGGCGATAAACCAGCCAATAATGAAAACTATTAAGGCGCCGACTAAGCTCGGAATAAAACCTAAAAATCCATACCACAAGCTTTCTAACGCCCTGGAAGTAATCTCGTACCAATCAATTATACCTGTTGTCATACTTTTTAATTATTGAAAATGATTAATATCGCGAACTCTCCATATGCAGAACGGTTCGCATTGTCGACCCTTAAGCTTAAAAGCATTAGGTCATTATAACAGAAAAACAGGTCAAATAATATGCCTGTGGATAACTTCTTAGGACGATGCGGTTGGATAAAGGCATAATCTAAAATTACTTATCTTCCCTGTTTCTATACTTAAAATAGATAATGACCACCGACAGAGCTGTAAATAATTTTATAGTGTTGCCAATAATTAATGGCCAATTCTGAATTAATATGCCATACGCCAACCATAATGTGCCTATTATAACAATAGATAAAAAAGTTAAGAGCGATACGTCTTTTACGCTTTTATTCTTAATGCTTTTGAATGCCTGAAACAATGGATTAAACTCTAAAAGCGTTGAAACGATTAAAATATATTCTAATGGCGTAAGATTCATAAAATACAGGGCAGATATTCACTTTCTCTATGGTGTTTGTTTGAAAAAGTCAGAACCCATTTTGCGGAGAACCCTGATTGACCGCCTCCGCTTCCCGCCTGCGCCGAGGCTTCGGCGGGCAGACGCTCCGGCGGAACGTTCGGGCGTGGCGGAATTCCCCTCACACCTCTTCGAGTCTGAAGACTCATCAAAACCTGAACGACCCCCTTCCGCCGCGCCCTCGCTTCTGGCATTTCGGCGAAAAAATCCGGCGGCTATGGAAACAGTATCAATTTTAGCCCGATTGCGAAAAGAAATACAGCGACCATAACGCGGAATTTATTTTGCGGTATCTTGTCCACAATTCTTTTCGCAATTTGCGCTCCTATAAACGAAATTGGAATAAAGAGGAGCAATCCGTACCAAAGCTCCTTCGGTAAAGTCGCACCGCCGGTAAAGTAGGCAATGATACGAGTTGAATCTACTAACAGCCCGATTGCTCCGGCGGTGGCGATATAGACGGCTTTGGGCAAATCAAAGGCCGTCAAAAACATACTGCGGATTGCTCCTCCGATACCGAACATTCCGGCAAAAAATCCCGATAATGCTCCGCCGGATAACGCTGTTATATTTCCGGTTGGAATTTTGAATTTGGATTGGAATATCAAGAATAGAGCGTAGCCCGCAAGAAACACACCGAGAAGGCGCAACAAAAGTTGCTCATTCGCGCCAAGCGAGATGTATGCGCCGAGATAACTTGTCGCAAGACCGATAACCCCAAACAAGACGAGGAGACGCAAGTTAAAACCGGAGCGAAAGAGCGCGACTTTCCAAATATTACCGAACCAGTGGATAATCGCAACCAAAAATATCGCCTCCACGAGCGGAAAAAATATCACAAGCACCGGAATCATAAGCGTGGATGTCCCGAATCCTGTGATTGTGCCGATCGTAGCGGCGATGAGGGTTAATGATGCGATATAAAAAATCCCCATATTAGTTTTGCATAGATTTGTGAAGCGCTGAATTAAAAAGCTCTCTAAGTTTTGATTTTTGAGCGGGGAGTTGGGTTTTATAATCCTGAACCGCGGAAAGTTTGGCAGCGATTCTTGCCCGCATCAATTTTGCCACTGCTTCCAGAAAATAGCATTGCGTTTTGACTAACACAAGATACTCCCGCGGCTTGCGCGTCCCGAATAGGGGGCACCCTGTTGTGGTCGAAGCAAGCCGCCGATGTTAAACCTTGCAAAATTTGGTGCGGGGTGTTTTTGGGTTCTCAACTCAATCTTTCTTTCACAAGATTTATTAATTCCTGTTCTGATTTATAAATGCCGTGGCGGGAAAATACCAAAATTTTATAATTTTCCTCGTCTAACATTTGAAAAACAACGCGGTATCCTTTTGACTTGCCTATATTTTCTCGCAACGGCACAACTCGTCCTTTATAAATTTTATGTTCGCTAAAGCCGGGAAATCTATCAACACCAGGAGTTTCTCTCAATCCTTTCAAACTAAAAAAGCGTTCCCACGCTTCTAATGATTCAAGCGGCGCCGAGAAGCGCCGCAAGTTTCTTAAATCTTTTTCAATATCTTCATGTCTGACAACATTCATCACATTTATATATTTGCCATCTCTCCATATTTGTTGCGATAATAAGCAAGATTGTAATCAATTGTCTCATTCGATTTGGTCGCAATCCAAGGCGCCTCGCCGTGGCTGGCGTTTTTCATCTCCGTGCCGGTAAATTTTTCCCACTTGTCGGCTATTTCTTCCAACACCAATAGTTCCTCTTTTGAAAAGACATTCACATCGAAATCTTTCAATGCCTCGATGTGTAATTGATCATTCAACCCGTCAGCGATTTTGCGCTTGGTAATTTTAATTTCCTTGCCGCTCATTTCTTTTAGGATTTTTTCTCCCATTCGCGGCACCGGCCCATACTCAAAACGGAGATACTCGTCTCCGGTAACCGACCGGCCGTATTTCTCAAAAAAATCAAAGTCAAGAAAATATAAAAGCTTCATTAACTTCAGCTTGCCGAGCGTTCCGTTCTGAATCTTTTTTGCAAAGAAAATAACGGCGTTTTTATACTTCTTTTTGTTGATTTTAGGGGTTTTGATCATGGTACTTATACTATATCAGCCAAAGCGCGCAGTGTCCACAGTAGCCGACATTCTCACATTCTGCAGAATATGAGAATGTTATTTATTGATCATGGATTTACGCAGGACGCTATCAAATAGTTCTTTTAGCTTCTTGCGTTGCTCGATAAGCCGTTGCTTATACTTCTGAACAGCGGAAAGTTTGGCAACGATTTGTTTTTGCATTTCTATAGGTGGAAGTGGAATTTTTAAATTTCCGATATTACTCAAACTAAGGTTTGAAATTGTCCCTGTAACTTGTGCGCCAAACATTTTTCTTCGTAACTCCTTATTTTGGAGCAAGAAGAAAACGTACATAAAGTTTGTAATTTTATTTAGTCTAACGATGGCAACCGCCTGATTCATATTCATCATCGGAGCGTTTTCCGGAACATAGCCAACTCTTCCTATGGTGCCAGCGATTGTAATTAGAATATCATTGGCTTTCGTTTGAGATCTACTTAGAAATTTATTCGTTTCTTCCGAAATGTGATATTGGACTCTTGAAAAATCAACGACACTATTATTAACATCCTCGGCTCTCAAAAATGGGGTTCCAGTATTGGTAAATTGGCGTCCGTAAGTTGTGGGCGTTGTACCTTTCGTTATTAACTCCGCGAGATCTCCAAGTTTCTTAATCTCCGAATTCTTACCGGCTAGATTTAATTCTTTATGCAAAAGCGACTGAAAAAGCTCGTCGGCTTTTTGAATGAGGCCGTCGTTCAACTTCTGCGCCTCAACAATCTTATCCAACCGCTCAACGATTTGTTTTTGGATTTGGAGAGGCGGGAGAGGGATTTTAAGATTTTTAACATCCCCTTGGTCTATATGGGGTTGAGCGCCGCCATAAGCCCTAGCTTTAATTTTGTGATAGCTTAATCTTAAAAAATACCAAATAAATTCCGGCACAAAGTTTTTTTCGTTTGGGAAAATGCCGACAACCGATTGATTAGTGGCTGAGTTAATCCTTAAAATTGCTGTTTTTCCAACCGTCGCGCCAGTTAAGGCAATTAAAACCGAGTTTTTGGGAAACATCTTTGCGCTACTTTCCTTAAGACCCCTCTCGGTAATCATCTTTTCTGTTTTATGTATTTCGCCATCAACAAGTTCACCCGAGCGCAGCCACGGAACATCTCCATCCCAATACTCTTTAATTCCAGTACGAGGCGTCCCGCCACTCGAAGTTTCAGCTATCTCTCCTAATTTTTTTGTTGGGTAAGGCATAAGCTATTTTCTATTCGAACGAAATATATGATTTAAGTCCGTATCAGCTGAAATATTTAAGGAATAATAAGAATAGTTTACTAAATCAAATAAAATCGTGTTTATTAAGTACCTAAAGTAAAACTTTTCTTTATTCTTTCTTTTGGGCATATTAAGAATTTTCTTTTCACCCTTCGGCATATAGATAATCGGTTCGTGATCGCTGGTGCCCAAATTATGCGCCATATCATTTCTGGCTTTATTCAAAAGTTTTATGTTCTCGTAAATAAATAATGGCAACCACCTTGGGTAAAGATGCTTTAATTTTTCTGAAAAGCTTCCCCGCAAAGCCGTTTTCATGTTTTTGTATTTAGTAGTGATAATTTTGTCTAGGAGATGTTCAATCAACAAATGCCCAATAATAACGACTACTAACACATGCTGGTTATGCCCACTTAAAATAGAAAAAAGAATTCGGTAATCTTTTGATTTATCTTCTATTTTCTCAACAGATTTTTTTATTGGCCAGGTCATACCTTAAAAAATTCAATTTCAATACCTTTGGGTATCTCAAATTTCATTTGACCAAGATCGTACCCACTCGCAAGAACTAGCTTAATAACGAACTCCTTATCTCCAATGCTTGGTAAAAGTTTAGAATATACCTCACTCAAATACTTTAAGGTACTTTTAACGATATTTTTGGCAAACTCTGGTTTTAAAACATACTTGATTTCGAAAAAGTAAAGCGTGTCTTTTGTCTGCAAAGTACCATCGGGAGTATATCGAAATTCTGGCTTGTCGGGCCTTCCGTACATAAAATGAATCAACGTTTTTATTTCGCCACCATACTTTTTCTGTAACTCCGCTAGTATCATCTGCTCCATTTTTTTAAAGCGAAAAAAATTCTCTGGTGTAGTCGCTTCGTTGTTTTCCTTAATGTTTTCTTCTATTTTTTCTTTTGATACGCCGAATTTGGCACTTACTCCGTCCTTAAAGCTAAATGCAAAATCTGTAAGTTCGTCTAATTTCAGAAGGATTAAAAGTAAAGCAATAAGTAATACGCTATATCCATACTGCCCTTTCAAAAATAAAATAACCGCGAAGATTATAAATATAATCCCTACGACAATCTCTCCTAAATTTTTTGTTGGCCAGTCTGTTTTCATACACAAAAAAATGATGATCCAAACAAGAAAACACCAACGATTAATAACACGTAGAGAGTTTCCGGCCACCAATCAGCTTTAAATTCTTTTTCTTCTAGCGGCACACCCCAATCTTCGTCTGGAAGATCTTTAATTTTCTTGGCAATCGTATTTATATCGCTACGAATCAAAAATAAATGCCGTCCCAAACTAACAAGTGCGATTGTGATAAATAAGCCCGCAGACAGAAAAGCGAGAATTTCGTTTTTGATCAAGTCGCTCCTGACTGAAATGACGATTCCAGCAACAGCAAAACTTATTGAGCTAATTGTGGTGAGTGCTTGAAATCTTTGCAAAATTAACTGCTGGAGTGCTTGAATTTTCATTTCCAAAGAAAATTTCTTTGCCTCTCTCATATTCTTTATATTGTTATCTAAACTTTTATCTAAATCTTTCATAATTTTGTTGACGAGTTATTTTTCATTTTTTATTTCAAAATAACCCCTGTTTTTGAAATCAAAATATAGTACTGGGTGTAAAATAATACGAGACAACTTTGGTTCGGGTACGATTTTTTGTATTGAAGCTGAGTTTTTACCTTCATTAATTTTCACTGTTAAAAACACACAAAATGGGTCGTTCCCAAAAAGCTTTCCGAGTTTAATAAAATTATTCTTCAAGATGGAACCCGCCTCGCTTGTTCCAAGAGTTCCAAGACCTGCTAATATGAGCACTGGATTTTTTGATTCTTTCACAAATGTTTTCTGAATTATTCCAGCATCATTTGGCAAATTAGACCCATAACTAATGTTTGTATTTTTTATTTTTAAGGAAGTTCCATCTAATTCAAAAGATATTGGGTCACATTTTTCAATAAATTTATGAGTTTTCGGATTAAAGCCTACTGAAAATATTGGTTTTGACCAAATATTCCAATCATTTATCAGGCTCCCAATAAAAATACTTTTTGTTTTTTGAACTAGCCCTAGGATATTAAAAATGTCCGCGACACATTCACTATCAGCCCCTGATGATACTGGATCAATATTTAATTTCTGCTGGATACCAAGACGAGCATGATCTGTAGGAATTGGATCGGGATATCTCGTGATGTACTTTTGGTTTTTATTAAAATTCCAACTATCATCTGCCCCAGACATCTCTGAATGAAATATGTAAACAGTGGAATCTTTAGACAAATAATCTTTAAAAATCAATCTTGATGGTCTAATACTATTCCACCACTTCAAAGATTTTATCCCTAAAAAAATTGCTACAGGTATAAAAAGGGAACTAAGAATAACATCCTGCCAAACAGTTTTATCACCAATACCGGTAAAACTTAAAAGAAATGTAATTTTATCCCACATAATATTTATACTAACTTCTTAATTTCACTTAACGCTGATTCTAATTTTTTCTCGCCACCTTCAATCTCCTTCAAAATTTCTTTTGGCTCGCGGTGATTTATTTCTTCCTCGCCGTTGTATGGGCTATAAGTGTTAGCCGAGAGGATGTAGTCGTTTTCAACAATATCGCTAACTTTCGTGAACCACGAATACGGCTTTGCAACTGCTTGGTTTTTATCCCAAAGTTCTAAAAGTTTAGGAATATCGTTTTTGTATTGCGGACCAAATTTTTTGGCGGCAGAGAGGGATGAGCCATCTCCCTTCATGTCAAAAAACCAGATTTGTTCCTTCTCATCCAATTTCGGCGTGGGTTTTCTTTTGAATATCAGGAAGCTGGTTTTTACTCCGGCGTAGGGCTGAAATACGCCAGCCGGCATTGAGACGACTGCTTCAAGTTTTGTGTTTTCAAGCAAAAAGCGGCGGATTTCTTTGTCGTCTTTGTTCGTGCCAAAAAGAGAACCCTCTGGGAGAATTATTCCGGCCCGACCACCTGCCCCGTTAGAGAATTTGCTATCTCTAACGGGGTGAAGCTTAAGAGAATTAATAACATAGCCAAGAAAGAGAATTTGTGTCTTTTTTGATCTGACGGGCAGGGTGGGTTTTATGCGGCCGGCATCCACAAGCCCGGCAAAGGGAGGATTGGTTAAAACAACATCAAACTTTTTCAAGTCATCTTCGTTTTCACTGCCCGCGACCGTATCCTTGCGTAAAATACGCGCTCCCTCAAGGCCGTGAAGCAAAAGGTTCATCAACGCCAGACGCACCATTTCCGGCGCGACATCATATCCGTTAAATGTTTTTTGCGTGAGAAATTCCCATTGTTCTTTATTTAGTTTTTCTCCGTAGCCGACCATTCGGCCGTTTCTTTCTTCAAGATTTTTCGCATCGCTGTTCTTTAACCGGATATGGTCATAGGCGTTTATCAAAAATCCTCCGGTGCCGCAGGCGGGGTCAAGGATTGTTTCCCCGATTTTTGGATTAACCATTTTAACGATGGCGCGAATAATATGGCGAGGAGTAAGAAACGCGCCCAATTTTCCGGCAGAGTTTATTTGCTGAAGCAGATACTCGTAAAGATCGCCCTTAACATCGGTGTCTAAACTTGAAAAATTTATGTCATTGATAATTTCAATAGTTCTTTTTAGTGTCGCTTCATCTGGAATAAGCAGTTTTGCGCCTTCAAATACTTGGCGAACATTATCGTGTCCGTTGTGAAGTTCTGTGACAAATTCAAACACTTCATCGCGGACGAACTTGTATAAATTTGGGCCGGTTTTTTCACGCAAGCGAGACCAGCGAAATTTATCTTTCTGCCCCGCGAAAATAGATTTATGCTTGCGTCCGGTAAGTTTTTCCTCTTTTTCCATAGCGATGTCCTGTTCTTCAAGCATTTTTAAGAAAAACAAAAAGCTCAACTGCTGGATGCGCGTCATTGGATCGCTCAAACCCTGCGCAAAAAGATAGTTATTCAAGATATCTATCTTTTGCTTAAATTCTTCTCTTAATTGTTGGATGTTTTGGGTCATTTTGGGGGTTGTGTATAACTATTGACTAATTTATGTGATTTGCTATATTGATGATGTCTTTCGGTTCTAGCCATAGAACCGTTAGGGTTATACATCCCAGGGCCACCCTCTTAGCTGAGGGTGGTTTTGTTTTGGTCTTTTTCGCGATATTTTAAATCTTTACCCCAAATTTCATGTATATCCTTTAAATCAAAATACCCATTTCCGCCTGTTTTCAATTCGTGGGAAATATTATCCTTTGATGAAAAAATATAAACTTTTTTGCCTCGATTTTTTAAGTAATTTACCAATGCCACAAAGTCGGCGTCGCCGCTAAAAAAGACTGCCGCAGTATATTTCTGGATGTTATGCATTGCATCAATTGTTATTTCTACATCCATATTCCCTTTTTCTATGATAGATTCTCCATTTTCACCAGTAACAGAGATTCTCTTTAGTTCTTTCTTCCTTACGGTAAAACCAAGTCCCTTTTTAAGATACGTTAAAAACTTATGCTTACCATCCAAGTCGTAATCCCTTGTCCCGGCTTTTGGGTAAGCGTCGTAATAAAAAATCTCAACTGTGTCGGCGTTAAAGTTCTTCCTAAAATAATCTTTTAGGGTTTTGTATTCAATAAACTTTTTCGTTGACTTCACGGCATTCCAAACATTGGATGCGTCAATGAATACATAAATTGTGATTTGTTCGTTCATGAATTATTTAACAAATACCGTTTGGTTTAACTCTTTAAGTGTGGACTGAAGCGTGTCTTCGCCGAAAATTCGCAATATTTGATTGAGTCCGCCTTGCTGTTGGAAAATCGGTTCGTTGAAAATAGACACTTCAATCGGGGCCCGGCGAGCGATATATTGGCTTTTTACTAAACGAAGGATTTTTGTTTGTTCCGGCTGGAACTGCTTATCAATCAGCCATGCCTCAAAAAGTTCGCTGATGCGCTCGTCGTATAACTGCGCTTCGGTGGGAAGTTCCTGAATACCAAGAGCCGTTTTTACAAATTCATTAAGCGTTCCGGGCGGATAATGATACACCTCTCGCAAGTTCGCCTCGTTGAAGTAATATTTTGGCGAGTTTAACTTTTCGGCAAGAATCATTGACTCGTCGCTTGAGAGTTCTTGGCCTTCTTTTACTTTTTTCACCAGCGGCTCTGCTTTGGCGAGTTCTTGAATCTGTCGCTCCCATGCCATTTGGTAGTCATCAGAGTCAATTTTTTCGCCCTCGGCGCCAACTTCTACATATGCTCGCTTGATAATGACATCTATATTTTCTGGAGCTGTCTCGGCAATCTGAACGAAGCCCGCCGGCATTTCCAGCTCTTGCTCGACAAAATCCTTAACTTCCGTACCCCATGGGACACCGGCCTTTGCTTTGGCAATTTCTGAATAAGGGTTATAGCTTTCGTCATTGAAGTATTTCGTAACACCGGCGAAGTCGTATATGCGGAATGATTTTTTATTGATTCTCTGGTCAAGCCGACTACCGCGGCCTCGCATTTGCTGATACAAAATCGGAGAGCGCGTGGGACGAACCATTATAAGATTTTCAACCATTGGAGCGTCTATGCCTGTATCCATCATACCGACAGAAACGGCGATCATTGGCAGTTCTTCCAATTTGAAGCGTCTAATTGCGCCGCGAGGATCTTCGGTATCAGAAGTGATGAGCTCGGCAAAGCGTCCCTTGTGCTCCGGCTTTGCTTGATTGAAATAATACGCAAGCTGGGCGGCATGGCGTTTAGTAACTGCATAGACGATTGCCTTCCTCGGCTTCTTCGGTTCGCCTGTGGTGAGCCCTTCAACTTCGTTCAGGACAGGCGTAGTCGAACCACGCTTTTCTTCTTCGGCAAAATACGCTTGAGCGACCTGTTCGTTTCGCGCAGGGATATTTATTTTCCTTTCCAAATCTTCTGGGCTGTAATCTTCACCTTCAAAATTCACTCCCTCAAGCGATACTTTGGTGTCTATTTGCACAATGTCATAACCGGCAAGATATCCTTCTTTAACGCCGCTTCGAATACTATAAACAAAGGTCGGCTTGCCTTTTTGTTCCGTTTCGTCCCAACAGCCAAAAAGCTTGTAGGTGTTGCGGTCCACATAGCCACTGGGGGTTGCGGTGAGGCCGATGCGGATAGCGTCAAAATGCGAGAGGACGGCACTATAAATGCCGAAGATAGTGCGGTGCGCCTCGTCAGAGATAATGACATCAAAATAACCGCTGGTGAGAGACGGAAGCTGGGAATAAAGAGTTTGAAGGGTGGAAATTACTATTTCGGACTCATCTTTTGGCTTACCGCCGTACAGAAGGGCAGATGAATGATCTTTAAGGATTTCGTCAAAGACCTCTTTGGTTTGCACACCAAGCGGAATTCTGTCCACAAGAAATAAAGCGCGATTTACGATTCCCGCGTCAAAAAGCCGTTTGAGATAGAGCGCGATGGTGTCGGTTTTACCTGTGCCTGTTGCCATAACCAGAAGCATTTTGCGCTTACCGCCCATGAGGGCTTTATCCATGATGTGTATTGCCTCTTTTTGGTATGGGCGGGGCGAGCGCCATTCTCCACCTTTAAAGTATCTTTCGGGGATTGGTATGACTGATATCGGTTTTTGTTCAAGGCGAAGATTTTGGATTTTCTCAAGATCACGCTGGGAATAGAATGTAGCCACTTTTTGTTCCGAGCGTTGTTTGTAGTCCCAAAAGTAAATTTCTTCTCCGTTGGATAAAAAGATAAATTCGGCCTTGATAGATTCTGCGTATTGGAGAGCTTGCTGTTTTGCAGAAGCAGGATCAACAGAAAATCGCTTTGCTTCAATCACACCTATTCCTCGGCCTCGGCCGTCTTTCAAGATGTAATCAGCGCGTCCGGCTTGCGAGGTTTCTTCGGTAATGACTTGGTTTTTATCTTCCGGGTCCCAGCCAGCTTCGCGGAGTTTTCTGTCAATCAAAATACGCGCGTCTGTCTCGCGTAAAAACTTTTTTCCAGTTGTGTCTTGATTCGCCATAGTTACAATAATTTGTGCTCTTTAAAACTGAAATGGTTTGTCTTACTTACAATCACATGATCTTTCACCTCAATGCCAAGAAGCTTGCCAGCATCAACCAGTTGTTTCGTTATCTCTGAATCTTCTTGCGACGGCGAAGGATCTCCTGCTGGATGATTATGAGCGATAATAACCTGCGCGGCTAAATGTCGCACTGCTGGCTCGAATACTTCTCTGGGATGGACAAGATTGGCGTTAAGAGAGCCAACCGAGATGATCTCTCGCTTAATTTCCTGATTCCGAGCATCTAGGAAGAAGATCACAAAATGCTCTTTTTTATTGTCGCGAATATCTTTCAGCTGATCCCAGACATCTTGCGGTGATAGCAATAAAGCCGACTGCTTATTTTGTAGAAGCCGGCGGCCCAGCTCAAAGCTGGCCACAATTTCGCAGGCCTTCGCCGCGCCGAGCCCGAAGGTACTTTTTAATTCTTTGATCGAGGCCTTCGCTAATCCCACGCCGCTAAATTTCTTTAGTATTTTGCTTGAAAGCTCAACTACATTCACGCCTTCGCTACCAGTGCGCAA
>Ga0209541_10013398_pt1 | contig 12534 bp, 14 predicted proteins | sample RifCSPlowO2_01_FD_184027 | JGI IMG/M metagenome (GOLD analysis project Ga0209541, IMG submission 184027) | Groundwater microbial communities from Rifle, Colorado - Rifle CSP2_plank lowO2_0.1 (SPAdes) (version 2) | ecosystem: Environmental > Aquatic > Deep subsurface > Groundwater | place...
AGTACCCATCTTAGGCGCTCCTCTTTAATTGTTTTTGCCATACATATTGCCATTCCTCCATTGTAGGAGAAACCGCCATATGTATGTGCACATTACCAGCTCGATTTGACAAATTTGTATTATTGGAGTAAGATATTAAAGAATCTTAAAAATTGAGTATGGGTAGACAAACAGGCGATTTTTGCGTGATTTTCACATAAAAATGCCACAATAGGAGTTTTCTATGAAAACAACAATAGAAGTTTTTCTAGCGGTTGCTATTGGGAGTTTTTTGGGGGCGCTCTTCGGTTTTCAAATCGGAGGGATTCTTGGTGCGATTAGCGCCGCGATTGTAGGGGGAATTGTGGGGTATATCGGTTTTAGATTTGAGGAAATTGTAAAAGCAGTCCCAGTTGTATGGAAGAGAGCGACGGGTTGGAAAATAGATTGGAAACTTTGGTTATTGTGTTCGGAAGATGCGTTTTATGGTTTTGCTATTATTTCCACATTTAATGTTTTGATGGCATTATTAATTGCTGCCGCTATGTCGTCACAATTTAGTTTTGTGTTATTATTTATTAACATATTTGGATTATGTTCAGTTATTACGTTCGTATTGCATATGATCGTAATTAGCAATTTATCTAAGGAGGATATTCTTGAAAATATTAAAGATAATCAGTCTTGGGCGATAAAATACAATGTTTTCAGTTTAGTATTTTATCAAATGCCGCATTTACTTATCAAAAGTATTATTTTGTTAATAATGAATATTTATTTTATTTTGAAACAAACCGGGAAAGGAATAGCTATTTTTGGAATGTTTTGGTGGAATCTTTTCAAATTGATTCATTCTAGAGAAAGACTACTTTGTATGAATGATGCGTCAATTTTCGCTTTGGTAACTTATTTTGTTACTGATGGCGATGTGGTTAAGATGGCGATTACGGTGATAGTTGGGGGATTGTTCGGAATCTTAAATTATGAAATTATTTCAAAAAGAGTTCTGAAAGTTGTTCCGTTAGCCACAAAAACTCAGTAAAAAAAGAGTAGTAAAAATTAATCCGCCAATGAGGCGGATTTTTTTTATATTAAGCTTTCCCGATGAGGAATTTTTAGGTGAGCGTAGGCGGCGGGGGTGGCGATGCGGCCGAGTATATTGTTTTTGATTTTTTGGTATGATATATTGCGCATATGAATACCATGACTATTCCGAAAACTGAATATAGAGATATCATCAAGCGTCAAGAAATAATAGAACATCAGGTAAATATTCTTCGCGCTATTGTTTCTCGCGAATTATTGGAAAATCATATCAGTGACGCGTATAAAAAAAAGTTAGACATATTAAGCAAGGATATACAAGACGGCAAATGTATTAAATTTAAGAATAGTGCCGGAGTGAAAAAATATTTTAAATCCCTCTTAAGATGAAAGATGGGAAAGTAGATTATAAGCCAGTTTTTGGAAATAATTTTAGAAAGATTTTAGAAAGGTTATCAAGGAAAGATAAATCTTTGGTTCTTAAAATTGAGAAACAAATTATAAGAGTTTTAAAAGAACCAACGCTTGGAAAACCATTGAGAAATATTTTAAGAAATCAACGCCGTGTTCATATTGATCCATTTGTATTGATTTATGAAATTCATGACAACGAGATATGGTTTTTAGATTTTGGTCATCATGATAGAATTTATAAAAAGCATTAATTAATCATTTTGAATCTTACGCAGTTCAATTTCGTAAGATTGGGGAATTGGTAAACTAGTGAGGTTTTATTATATTAATTCTCCTTTTTCGCGGATATTGAGATGTTTGTAGGCGGCTGAAGTGGCGATGCGGCCGAGAGAGGAGCGATGGAGAAATCCCAACGACATCAAGAATGGTTCGTAGACTTCTGAAACGGTGGCTTCCTCTTCGTTTAAAGAAGCGGCGAGAGTTTTCACGCCAACCGGACCGCCGTTGAATTTTTTGATAATAATTTCTAAAAGACGGCGGTCGGTTTCTTCAAGTCCTAAATTATCTATCTCAAACATCGCGAGAGTTTGCTGAACCGTGTTTTCATCTATAAGTTTTTGTTTGTTGACTTGAGCGTAATCTCTCGCTCTTTTGAGCAAGCGATTAGCGATACGGGGAGTGAAACGGGAAGCGACCGCCAATTTTTTGACGGCTTCGTTTTCAATCCCCACATTTAATATTTTTGCCGAGCGATTTAATATTTTTTCTATGTCATTCGGAGAATAATAATCCAGTTTGAAAATGGCGCCGAAGCGAGAACGAAGAGGATTGGAAAGCAAGCTAACTTTCGTGGTGGCGGCAATAATGGTAAAAGGCGGAAGATCTATGGTTAAAGTTTTCGCGCTTGGACCCTTGCCAATAATGAGGTGCATTTTGCGGCTTTCTAACGCCGGATATAAAATTTCTTCTATGAGTTTATTGAGGCGGTGAACTTCGTCTATGAAAATAACATCGTAAGGTTCCAGATTGCTTAAAACAGCGGCGATGTCGCCGGCTTTTTCCAGAGCGGGACCGGAAGTAGTTTTGATATTCGCGCCTAATTCTTTAGCAATAATATAAGCGAGCGTGGTTTTACCAAGACCGGCTTGGCCGTGGAAAAGCAGATGGTCGCAACTTTCTTTTCTTTGTTTAGTCGCTTCAATAATCAATTTTAGATTAGCCTTGATTTTATCTTGGCCGATATAATCGTCCCAGGCTGTCGGTCTTAGGGCGGTATCTACCGATTGGTCTTCTATTTTTGGTTTGTTTTCTTCTTTTTTAGGCATTCTAGTCATTCTTTTTGGGTTTTTGACAGCTATTTGTTTAGAGTGTATTTTTGTTAAGCGGGATGCGAGTAGTATTGACAAATAAATATAATTATGCTAGTCTTTAGACAATTCTAGTAAGAGATCTGTGGGCATAGAATTCTTCTTAAATCTTTAGGGCAATCTTGTTTTGGCTCGATTGTTCCTCGGAAGATTCTTCCCCTCTTTTATATTTTAGGAGAGGTTTCCAAACTAGGCCTAACGGCTTATCTGCCCACAGATCTCTGGTTAGAATTTATAGCTGATGACTTATGACTATTGTAGCCACTTAATTGGGCCGGTGAGTCTTTCAATTTCGGACAAACTGGTCAGACCTTTTAAGACCTTTAAAATGCCGTCCTCTTGCATAGTAACCATCCCTTGTTTTGCGGATAAATCCTTTAATTCTATTTCGGTGGGGTTTTTGTAAATCGCTTGTTCCATAATTTCGTTCACGATAAAAAGTTCAAAAATAGAAATGCGGTCGCGATAACCCAAACGAGCGCATTCGTCGCAGGCGCCTGGTTCAAAAATTTTAAAATCAGTGAAGTTATTTTTATTCACTCTTTCCGGAAGATTTTCCAGGAATTTTTTTATTTTTTCTTTTTCGGACGAACTGATATTTTTTTCTTTTTTACATTTAACGCACAGCAAGCGAACAAGTCTTTGGGCGATAATCAAACTTAAAGCCGGCCCAAGCACTTGGTTTTTGGCGCCGAGATCCAAAAGGCGGGGGATGGCGCCAACGGCATCATTGGTATGAAGAGTGGATAGAACTAAATGGCCGGTGAGCGAGGCGTTAAGAGCGATATCGGCAGTTTCTTTATCGCGGATTTCTCCCACAAGAACAATATCAGGGTCTTGGCGGAGAATAGAGCGAAGTCCGCTCGCAAAATTGTAATTGGCGTCGGCGTTCACTTGAGTTTGAGAGATGCCATCCAGATGATATTCAATCGGGTCTTCAATGGTGATGATTTTTATTTCCGGTTTGGAAAGATAACGGAGAAAAGCGTAAAGTGTGGTGGTTTTGCCGGAGCCGGTGGGTCCGGTGTTTAAAATAAGGCCGTTCGGTTTTTGAATTTCTTTTTTTATAATTAATAAGTCATCATCGCGCCAACCCAATTCTTCCAGATTAGTTTTCAAGGCAAGCGGGTCTAAAAGGCGGAGAACGATAGTTTCGCCATATTCGGAAGGAATAACCGAAGTTCTGATTTCAATATTTCTGTTTTCCAAATCTATGGTGAAGCGGCCATCTTGCGGTTGGTTGTGAATATTTAATTTTAAATTAGAGAGAAGTTTAATTCTCATCACGATAGATTCATAAACTATTTTGGGGAATTCTTCGTAGACGGTATGGAGAAGGCCGTCTATCCGCAAACGGATAATATTTTTTTTATCAGCGGGCTCTAAGTGAATATCGGAAGCTTTGAGCGCCATCGCGCCAGCGAGAATAATTTCCAAAATTTGAGAAGTATAAGGACTTTTGAAATTTTTAATGGCTTCGTTTAAATCCGCCAAACTTTTTATTTCCGTCTGGAAATTCTTGAGATTTTTTTCGTCAATCGCGATTTTACCGCTGATTTCTTTGGATTCTTCTTTCACATATTCGTAATAATTCCAAGCGTGTTCCAGACCGGTTTTAGAACAAACAAAAAGTTCCACTTCATATTTTTTTTTCAGGTTTTCAATGATTTGTTTGGCGGATTCCAAATTCGGGTCGTAGACGGCGACAATTAATTTTTTTCTGATGAGTTGAAGAGGAGAGATAAAAGCGTTTCTGGCATCACTTTCTTTAATAGTAGCCATCGCTTTGATTTCAGTGGGAGCTTTAGTGGAAATAAGATTAATGTAAGGGAGTTTATTTTGTTTGGCGCGGCGAACGGCGTCGGCCTCTTCGGCCTCGCGGCGCTGTTTTTTTAATTCTTCTTCAATGTTTTTGGGAGGAGTAAAGGTCATTGATTGAAGTTTACGGCGAGGCGGTTTTTTTGGCAAGTGGAAAAGTCAGAGATTTGACTCTTTTATTGTTTTGGTGTATGATTAGGGGCAGAATCTTAAATAAATTTAGGATTATAGGGTTAATATCCGCTCACAATTTTTCTTTCCTCAAACTTGTGGTTTCGCCAACCTCACGATTGTCTCACGAAAAACCGAGGTCTCGCTCGTCCAGCGGCTCGCTCGCCTCTTGCTCTCGCGCTCGCTCGTCCCGATGGTACATCGGGACACCATGCCCGCTCGCGCTCCGAGACATTTTTCTTAGAGACAATCATGAGATTGGCTTCCGTGATTATTATGGAATTTTCGGAAAGAAAAATTGTTCGCTGATTAACTATTATGATCATTTTAAAAATATAAAGGAGAATGAAATGAAAAAAGTTTTTTTGGTTGTTTTGATGGGGGTGTTGGTTAGCGGTTGCGCGGTAATTGGGTCGCGCGGTTTGGCGGTAAGGTTAGAGGGGCCAAGTTTTGTAGAAAAAATTTTAGGAGCCGGACGAGTTAGTTCGGTTTCCGTAACTAATGCCACTAATTTTTATTTGAAGTTAGTGGTGTTGAATAAAGAAGTGGCGGTAATCGGACCGGGGGCGACAATTTTTTCTCAAAAAAGTTTTGAATTTGATTATACGGAGTTATCCGTAACCGCTCTGATTTTTTCTAATGGAAATAAAGGCGATAACATCATTGGCGTCGCCGGAACAGTTTTAAGATTAAGGTATGGATATCCGACTAATTGGGTTATTCACAATTCGGACATTAGATATTTTAATGGGGCGCCGAAATTTGGAAGAAATGTCGGTGTAGTTGTTGATGATTCCAGTGGCGGGAAAGTGGATCTTCCGAGAATTGTTTTGAAATCAACGACGGCGTTGCAAATTGTTAATGGTAGCTCTTACGAAGCCGATATAAAAATCAACGGTCAAAAAGTTTGGACATTGAAAAGTGGCGATATTGGTTATAGGGAATATTATTATCCCTACGATTATCCGAAGCAGATGAGAGTAGAAGTTGTTTTTTTTTCTGGCAATGCTTTTGTGGGTCATTACGAAAATTATTTTCAAATTGGCGGGAATTATATTGGACCGAGGGCGACGCAGTTTGTTCTCGCGAAAGAAATGATAAGGAGATAATTATGGCTTTGATTTTTGTTCTGACGAAATCCTCTTGTTTCGGAAGTAAAAAATTATTGGAATACAGAGGTTGGTATAGAGAATGCATGAAAGCGTTAGAATTAGTTGATGTTTTAACTGATTCTAAGATAATAGTCGCTAGTAGTGTAAAAATTGGTTCAAAGAAAGAAATAGACTGTTACAGATTTGCTTTTAGACGATTAGGGATAGAAAATAGTTCTGTTGAATTTTTTGATTATGGCTTTGAAACAATTAGCCAACTTGATTTCGCTTTTGTGATGGCTCAAAAGAGAAATGAAGAATTAATAATTATTTCTACTTTGTTTCATTTTCCCAGAGCATGGTGGTTATCACGCAATTGCCCCGTAAAAATTAAACACAAAATTGTGTTTGGCATTACAGATATTAAAGAAGTATTAGTGGATATTGCACTTGATTTTATTTTCCCGATAATAGATGTTTTGGGATGCAGAAAATGGTTTCAGAATCTAACTATTGAAAGGAGACAAAGCGGTTTAAGATTCTAAATTTCTAAATTAACTCCCGCGGTTTTTAATGCGGGAGTTTTTTGTTTGGAATTTTTAACGCTTGGATTTTAAAAATTGGAAATTAGAAATTGAAAATTATAGACTATATATATGCCAGAATTACCGGAAGTAGAAACAATTGTTCAAGGATTAAGAAGAGAAGTTATTGGAAAAACAATCGGGGATATTTGGACGGATTGGCCGAAGTATCTTAAGTCTTCCAGTGGGGAAAAAAGTTTCAAAAAAAATCTAATCGGGAGAAAAATTTTGGATATTAAGAGGCGAGCGAAGAATATTATTTTTTATTTGTCCGGCGACTATGTTTTATTGGTTCATCAGAAAATGACGGGGCATTTGATGGTGGGAAAATGGGAATTGGCAAATGGCAAATGGGAAAGCGTAAAAAAGGGACCGCTGGCTGATGATTGGGCGAATATTTATGTGAGATTTTTAGTGAGATTCAGCGATGGCGCGATGATGGCGCTTTCTGATGTTAGGCGATTCGCGAAAATTGTTTGCGGTAGAGCGGAAGAAGTTTTTGGTTTGCCGGATTTTAAAGGGTTGGGGCCGGAGCCGCTCGCGAAAGATTTTACTTTCAAAAAGCTTAAAGATTTATTTCAAAATAAGAAAGGAAAAATAAAACAAATTTTAATGAACCAGAGTTTTATAAGCGGTATCGGTAATATTTACGCTGACGAAATTTTATGGTTTTCAAAAATACATCCGCTGACGCGCGCGGAAAATTTAAACGAGACAAAGTTAAAAATTTTATATAAAGCGATTAAATTTATTTTAATAAAAGCGATAAAATTAAGAGGCAGTTCCATTGATGATTACAGAGATGTTTACGGCGAAAAAGGAAATTATTCAAATACAAGGTATGTTTATCAGAGAACCGGCGAAAAGTGCCGGCGATGCGGAACAATGATTAAAAAAATCGTTGTTGGCGGCAGAGGGACGCATTATTGTCCGAAATGCCAGAAAGATTAGAGGTGGCGGAGATAGTTAGCAGATGATAGGTTTATAGGTTGTAGTATAGGTTGTAGGTGGTAGGTGGTAGAGACGAGACGATAATTTTTAAACTATGATTATTTTTTTATATGGTTTGGATAGTTATCGGCAAAATGAGAAATTGCGAGAGTTAATCGCGCCTTATGACAAAAAATATAAACAGACGGATATGCTGACCGTTGATTTTGAAGAAAATGAAAATGATTGGGTAAAGGCGAGAGATTTTTTGGGACAGCCTTCGCTTTTCGTGAGCTCCAAAATCTTAATAATTAAAGAGATAGGCGCTATTGCCGAAGCAAACGAAAGAGAAGCGGCAAAATATTTAAAGACGCAGACGGAAACTAAAGATATTTTTGTTTTTGTTTTGAATTCTAAAATGCCAAAAAAATTATTCCACTTTTTATCAGAAAACGCGTATAAGAAATATTTTTTTGACGAATTAAAAGACAGGATGTTGGAAGTTTTTCTTAAAGAAGAAGCGAAGAAAAAAAGCTTGGCCTTTGAACCAGCGGCGCTTACTGTTTTTACGAAATATATTAACGGCCTCCCCGAAAAAAGTTGGCAGGCGGTCAATGAGTTGGAGAAGATAAGATTGTTGGTAAGCGAGACGAGCGAGATAAGCGAGGTAAGTAAATCAAGCGAGGTAAGCGTTGAGGATGTTAAAAAAATAATTAAATTTTCCGAAAAGGCGGCGGTTTTTGATTTGGCGGGAAAAGTTTTGCGGTCGGGCGCGCTGAAAGATAAATTAACTTTTTTGGAAAGATTGCTCGCGAAAGCCGATTCAGCTTACGCTTTTAATTCTTTAGCTTATCAAGTTTGGAATAAAGAAGCGGAACAATTTGCCGATTACGATGTTTCCGTAAAGAGTGGAGGGTTGGAATACGAGGAAGCATTACTCGAGTTTATAGTGAGCGGTGAGGTTGGACGAGTTATCCACACTTCTTATTGACTTTTCTTTTTGGCGGGCGTATATTTACATCATAAACGCCTCAGCCAGCCGTAAGGTCCGCTGGGGTTTTTGTATCACAATGATTTATTTACTCATAGATGGGGAAAATTTTAAAAGAAAAATAGCAGCGGTTTTAAAAGTTTCGGATGATAAACGTTTAATTTGGCACGAATACGATTTTAAAGGTTTAATTGATAAGGTTCTAAAAGATATTAAAATAGAACACGCTATTTTTTATTTTGCCAGAGTCAAAGAACATCCGGATACTAAAGAAAAATCAAAAATTTTAATAGAAGGACAAAGATTATTGAAGACTTATCTTGAAAAACAAAACTTTGAAGTTATACTTTCTGGCAGAATAAGAGGCCAAATGGAAGACGGATTTTTGAACAAAAAGGTTTTAGTTTTTAAGGAGAAGGGCGTAGATGTAAAAATAGCCGTAGATATGGTTAGTTGGTCTTGCGATAAAAAAGTTAATTCAATAATTTTAGGAAGTTCCGATTCTGACTTACAACCAGCAATTAAAGAAATAAGGAAACGAGGAGTTGAATGTATTTATCTTGGCTTTGAGAACGAGCCGAATAAGGGATTAGCCTTTACTACCAACAGAACTATTTTAATAAGAAACTCGGAAATTTTGGAGTTCGCTAAAAATAAATAATTGGTAGCAGAGCGAAGTGATTTTTCTATCGTACTTTATTGGAGTTTTCTCGCGAGACGGGATTTGAGGCGATTAGCCTTATTTTTTTTGATGAAGTTTATTTTTGCCATCTTATCCAGATTTTTATAGACATTAGCGAGATATTTTTTAGCTTCTTCTTTTTTGTTTTCGGAGACGAGTTTTTTGAAATTTTTAATCACAGCTTGGAGCTGTTTTTTTCTTTTGAGATTTTGCTCCCGACGTTTGATATTTTGGCGGAGAGCTTTTTTAGCGGATTGGATTTTGGGCATAAGCTAGGGTATAGGTGATAGGTTATAGGTTATAGGTTTTTTGGTCAACTATTGACATTTTATTTGCTATCGTTTATATTACCGACCAGTGAGAATAAATCTCACTTTTTAATAAACAAATATAAGGAGATAAGTTATGAAACAAGGTTGGAGCGATTATGAACAGGCCGCCGAAAAAGGGCCATTGAATTTTGCTTTTAAGGTCTTTTTTGGGGTTTTGGCTTTTTCGTTAGTGGTTAGCTTGATTGGTTACGGATTGGGCTGGTTTGGCGAGGCGGCAAAAGTCACGCAAGACGAATTTGGGCCGAAAGCGATGCTTTCAAAATACGAGTGGTTCAAGAATGTATCAGCGGAATTAGAAAAGAAGCAAGCTGATATAGCGGTTTATGGAAGTCGTATTAAATCACAGAACGAGGCTTATGAAGGCGTGTCGCGCAAAGATTGGCCACGGGACGAAAGAGAACAACGATCAATTTGGGAGTCGGAGGTAGCCGGCGTGAAAGCAAGCTATAATTCTTTGGCTGCCGAATATAATGCTCAGATGGCTAAATTTAATTGGCGTTTTGCTAATGTTGGCGAATTGCCGCAGGGAGCGGACATTCCTCTTCCTCGGGAATTTAAAACATATATTAACGAATAAGGAGAAAACTAGATGAAGAAGATATATTTGCTTTTGGGAGCAATGTTTGTTTTTTTGGTAATTTTTGCCGGTTGTTTTCTGGATAACAAAACTCCGCAATCAACATCCGGCGTTAAGAAAGTGGAAGTAAGAATTAAACCAGGAGCAGACGGTTTAACAGCAGAACAGAGAAATGTTGGGAAAAGAATGACAGAAGATAATTTACCCGGAGCGATTAAGCATCTTTATGTCATTTCTGCTTACAGCGGACAGGTGATCATCTATAGTACAGTTGATACGAAGGTTACGAGCAGCGGAAAAAGATTAACTCCAGAAACTGTGGAGTCTACGGGAGAAACCGAAGATGGGTTTCCTCTAACTGTCGGTGTTTGGCGTGGTTATACTACTGAAGTATTGGGAGATGACGGCACATATGGTCCTTCTGTGCCTTATATTTATTGGTGGGACACGAAAGGTGTTTATCACCAGCATTATGTTTCCGGCGGGCAAATTTTGCATATATCCGGTCAACCTCTGGCGGTAAAAAGTATTATTATAAATATGGAAGTTACGCAAAAAGCGGAAGCAGGAGAATAAATAAAATTTAGAAAAAAAAAGTCTTACTTTTAAAAGTAAGACTTTTTTGTTTTGAGTAAGATTGATTTTCAATATTCTTCTCTTCTGTCATAATTAAAAGCGATGATTTATACGATTACGGGAAAATTAGCGGGGAAAAAAGATAATTTTTTTGTGGCGGAGTGCGGCGGAGTGGGATTTAAAATTTTTACGAATGCGGAAACGATGAGAAAGTTGCCGATTTCAGGAAGCGTAGTTAAAGTTTTTTGTTTTTTGTATATCAGGGAAGATAGATTAGACCTCTATGGATTTTTAAACGAGCCGACTTTGAAATTATTTGAAATGCTGATTAGCGTTTCCGGCGTGGGGCCGAAGACGGGGCTTTTGCTTTTGGATTTGGACGCGCCGGAAAATATTATGGCGGCGATTCTGGAAAAGAAAACGGAACTTTTAACGCGCGTCTCGGGAATTGGACAGAGGACAGCCGAAAGAATTATTTTGGAATTGTCGGGAAAAATTAAAATGCCGCAATCGCAAAAAATGGCAAAAAATATGGGCATAAGAGCGGAAGCGGAAGAAGCGCTTATCGGACTTGGCTATCAGAGAAGCGCCGTGAAAAAAGTTTTGGACGAGATGGATACGAAAACTGATAAGATTGAAGAAGTGGTGAGGGAAGCGTTACGGAAGATTTAGATTATAGATTTTAGGTGATAGGTTTGTGGGTATTAGGCGCTAGGTTGGTAGATTGGGTGGTAGGGTTGTAGGAAGATAATTTCTATTTTTAATTACTAATTTTCAATCAATAGACCCATCACATAAAGATTTCTCCTATTAAAGAATTAGCAAGATTTTGACGATCGTCAAAATCTTGCTAACAAACTTAAGGTAGTGAGAAATTACCGTTTGTGAGGATGAGAAAGAAAGTGATAAGGAAGAAAGCAATGTCTAGCGCTGTGACGCGTCACAGCGTTTGAATAAGCGAAGATTGAATATAGACCCACTGCGTAAAGATTTTCCTGTTAAAACAGCATAATTGCGGCTGTAACTTTGGAAAAATATTTCGGCAGATATTTCCGCATAAGCCTCAAAGTTTTTTCTTTGCCTCGCTCCTAAATTTTGAAGTTTTAACGAAGGGAAATCTTTACGTAGTGGGTCTATTGAAAATAAAAACCGCGGGAGCGCGGTTTTTTGATTATCCGTAAATAAGTTTATAAATAAGGATAGATAATGAAAAAAATAAAGTTATTGCGTTTGCAATGATTACCGGTTTGGCTCGGATTTTTATGCCATAAATTATCCAACAGAAGATGCCGATGTTTAAGATAATATACATCGGGAGACTGACGGCTAAAGCTGGCGTGGGCGCCGTTTTCCAAATTGAAAGCGCTTGTGGGATAAAAGCAATGATTATAAGAGCGCCGGCAACAAGACCAAGGGCTTCAATGGATTTGTTGTTTTTCACTAGACTTGAAGTTTCTCGGGAATTTCGTATTTTCTTTGATTTTTGGTGTCGGGATAAAAGACTAAAGCTTTGCCCTTGATAAGATTCACATAATTTTGCATTGCTCGTTCTATGGTGTCGCTTTTGCCATAAGCGGAAATTAAAATATTATTTTCTTTTGTTCTAACGAATCCATCTTCTAATTCGCAGTTGAATATTTGCAATCGGGGGAAGTAGGTTATCACTAATTCCTTGTCTGTTATATCAGCTAATCGGCGCAAACTTAATTTTTTATTGGACATTTTTTCCAAGGTTTTTTGTTTCCTTTTTTCGGTTTCTTGAATAGATTCGCTAATCGCTTTATCTATGTCCTTTATTGGTATGAAAGTTTTTCCAGTTTTTTTTAATTCTTCCAAGGATGCTTTGAGAATCGTTTTTTGTTTCACGATTTCCTTGTTTATTTTTTAAGGTAATTAGTGGTAATCGTAACCTATGGATGACAAAATATCCATATGGTTACAAGGCAAAAGAACGTTTTCAGTTGTGCGGCCAACTTTG
>Ga0209541_10013403_pt1 | contig 12529 bp, 10 predicted proteins | sample RifCSPlowO2_01_FD_184027 | JGI IMG/M metagenome (GOLD analysis project Ga0209541, IMG submission 184027) | Groundwater microbial communities from Rifle, Colorado - Rifle CSP2_plank lowO2_0.1 (SPAdes) (version 2) | ecosystem: Environmental > Aquatic > Deep subsurface > Groundwater | place...
ATATTTTCCAAATATTATAAATTATTTTTTAATTTTAAAAAATTTTAGTATTTTATTTTCATTGTTATTCTTTGTTTTATTATTGTCATTTGATATATTAATCAAATTTTGGAATAATAAAAATCTTTATCCACTTTACCTTATTTTTATATTTGAATTTGTGTTTTATGTTTTAATAATCCCTTTTGCTCCTCGGTATTCCTTACCTATTTATCCCATAATATTTATTATATTCTCTGTTTCGTTAATTAAAGTATTTAGAAAATATTTTTATTTAGCTTTTGTTGTTATGCTGATATTATTTATTACCCAATGGAATGGGGATAGTTCCAATGTAGGTTTTGTTTTAGAGTATAATATGGAGTATGTAGATGCTGTTAAGACGCATCAAATGGCAACAAATTACTTGGAATCTAATTTTCCTGATGAGGTTATATTGGCTTCATATCCTCAATCTTTGGAATTGAAATTTCCATATTTGGGTTATGTAAAAAAGCCAATGAATGTGGTCTCTATCCCCCCTTTTCCTGGGTTGACTTCAAAAAATTTTACTGTTTTCCTAAACCCAGAACTTTATAATAAAACTGTTGACCTTAATTTAATATACTTAGTTTACGCCTCCGACCAAGAATTCAAAAATAGACATTCAAGGGGAATTGATAAGATTTTGAATAAAACTCTAATTAAAAGATTTGAAATGAATAATAAGGTTGTTGAGATATACAAAGTAAATAAAGATATAGATTATCCTTTTTATACCCTTCCACCCGATTGATTTCTAATATCTTTGATTTTATTTACGACTTCTTCTACATCTTCTTTATTCATTTTTGGAGACAATGGTAAAGACATTATTTCTTCGTAGCATTTTTCTACATTTTTACAATCTTTCTTGTAACCTATATTTTGATAATATTCAAAGTAATAAATTGGAGTATAGTGTACATGACAACCGATTCCCCTTTTGTTTAATTCTATGAAAAGATTGCTTTTACTCATTCCAAATTCTTTTTCTTTTACCTTAATTATATAATAAGCCCAACTTGATTTAGCATAATCTTTTTCGATTGGCAGTTCTACCCCCTTTATATCTTTTAATAGTTCATTGTAGTGCATAACCAATTCTTTCCTTTTCTTGTTAAATTCTTCTAATTTTCTGAGTTGAGAAATTCCAACAGCACACTGAAATTCCCCTAATCTATAATTATAACCTGGTCCAATACAATTTCTAAACCATGGCATTGTTTCTAAAACTTCTTTATCGTACTCATGTTTGTCAGGGTATATAACTCCGTGATTTCTATAAATGTCTAGATATTTTGCTATTTCTTTGTTATTTGTGGTTATCATTCCACCTTCTCCTAATGTAGAAATATTCTTTTGACTGTGAAAACTAAATACATGAGCATCCCCTTCTTCTCCCCCTATTTTTTTTCCTTTGTATTCAGAACCAATAGAAAGAGCACAGTCACATAATACCTTTATATTATTTTCTTTTGCAACTTTGTTGATTTCATCCATTTCACAAGGATGACCTAGGTGATGTACAGGAATAATTACTTTGGTATTTTTAGTAATCTTTTCTTTTATTGATTCTACTGAAATATTTAGTGTGTCTTTTTCTATGTCAGCAAAAACTGGTTTTCCACCACATAGTAAAACAGAATTAGCTGTTGCAACCCATGTCATTGGAGTGGTTATTACTTCATCCCCTACTTTTATACCCATTGCCTTTAAGGTAAGATGTAATCCTGCTGTCCCACTTGAAACACTTATTGCGTATTTACTTCCAATGTATTCTGTAAATTTTTTTTCAAATTCATCCCTTACTTTGTATTTTATCCTATTATCATAAGATGATATCATTTTTCTTATTTCATCTATGTCTTTTTCATCATATATATTTCCATAACTATAAAAGGGCACTTTCATTTTAATTTTATGATATCCTTGATTCTGATAACTTTGATAAGTTTGAATTTTTCCTATAGTAAAGATTGATATAATCTTTATACCATTCTATTGTTTTCTTTAACCCTTCTTCAAATGATATTTTTGGTTCCCAACCTAATAGTTTTTTTGCCTTTGTATTGTCACAAAACATCCGCCATATTTCAGTGGGCCTATATTTTAATGATCCAATATTTAATTTTGAACTTGAGTTTGTTAATTCATGTATTTTTAATATTAAATCTTTTATTGAAATCTCTTGCCCCGATCCTAAATTTATTATTTCTCCTATTGCTTCATCTTTTTTTGCTGCTAAAATAAACCCATCTACCATATTTTCTACGAAATTAAATTCTCTTGTCTGTTTACCCTCGGTGGATTTTATTTCTCTTCCCAATAAACAATTGATGGTTATTTCTGGAATGATTGCCGCTTCACTTTGATATGGACCAAAGTTGTTAAATGGCCTTAGTACAACCACGGGATATTTTCTTTGATGATATTTCATTCTTGCATATAGTTCTCCAGAGTATTTTGTTATACTATATGGAGAAATGGGCATTGGATTGAAATCTTCTTTAAATGGGACTTTTTCCTGATGGCCATAAACCTCTGAAGTTGAGATATAGATAAATCTTGAACAGTCATTGCAAACTTCCATTATATTTGCAGTACCCTTAGCATTGACATCAAAACATTCCGAAATATGAATAAAACTATTTCCTACATGATTATAAGCGGCAAAATGATAAACAATATCTGGTTTTAATTGCTTTATTTGCTTCAATGAGTCAAGATTTCTTATATCTGCTTCGATTACACTCACTTCATCCCATATTTTATTTATTCTTACATTATCAATTATGCTTTTGTATTTTGTAATTATTGAAACATTTGCTCCTAAATTAACTAATTTTCTAGTTAGATGAGATGCTATAAAACCGCCAGCTCCGGTGATTAATATTTTTTTATTCCTCATTTTCAGGTCTCCAGTCTGTATAATATTGAAAGATATTATCAGAAATCTTCTTTTGAGATTGTGTATTAAATGTTATAAATAGCTTATCATCTACATATGCATTCATTTTTTCCGTTTCTATTAATTTTTTGAAAAATAATGTCCATCCATCCTCACCTTTTGCTTTTAATAAATCTTCTGTTATAAGTTCTAGGGCTTCTTTGTTTATTACAGAATACCCCATATAATAATTTAGTGTTGGTTTTTCTTTGAAACTCGTTATTGTGTTGTTGTCATTGATATCAATTAATCCAAAAGGACTTTTTATTGAACTTGCAACTATTGTCATTAGTGCATTATTAGAGTTATGGGATGATAACAATTCATCAAAGTTGATGTATGCATAGGTGTCTCCATAAGCTACAATAATTTTGTCATCTATCATATCTTTTATGTCATAAATCCTTTTAATCATAGTAGCTGTCTCTCCAGAATCAGAATATTTTATTTTATATTCTGGAAATTTACTAAAGTATTCTTTTATTAAATGCCCTTTATACCCTATACAAAGTATAAATTCCTTGAATCCTCTTTTTGAATATAGTTCTATTGCTTGGTGTAGTATTGGTTTTCCCCCGATATCCACTAATGGTTTTGGAATGTTGTCTGTTAAAGGCTTTAATCTTATACCTCTTCCACCACACAATATCACCACTTTTGGATTTTTCATAAGGTTGAGTTATTGAGTAAATTTATAAATATTGCTTTGACAAGAGGAATCTTTAAAAGTTTAATATTGTTGCTTCTTTTATGAAAGTCCCTAGATTGTCCGTGGTAATTCCTTTTTATGATGAGGAAAGAACCATTGAACCCTTGGTGAATAAATTAAGATATATTTTTAATAAAGACAAAATCAATTACGAATTGATACTTGTTGATAATGGATCAAAAGATAATACTTTTGAAATTATTGATAAACTTTCTAAAAAGTATAAAAATGTAAAACCCGTATATATTAAAATAAATCAAGGTTATGGGTGGGGAATATTAAATGGATTAAAAGTTGCGGTTGGAGAGTATGTTGGTTATATCGATGGTGATCTTGAAATTGAACCGGAAGGCATCTTAAATTTATACAATAAAATTAAAAAAACTAACGCTGATATTGGAAAAGGTATAAGGAATAGAAAAGAAGCTGATACCTTTAAATTTATTGCATCTTGCGGTTATGATATATTGTTTTTTCTCTTATTTTTTAGATATATAAAGCAAGTTAATGCTAATCCAAAAATAATGAAAAAAGATTGTTATAGAAACATGAATTTGAGTTCTAAAGAGTGGTTTATTGATTCAGAGATAATTATAAAAGCTCTTAAAAACAATTATAAAATTGTTAACGAGGTTGTTTTTTATACGCCAAGAAAAGATGGAGAATCTCATATAAAACTCTTTAATTTGTTCTCCATTATATTTATGTATCTTAAACAGATAATAAAAGCTAGGTTTAATTGAATTTGTATAAGCAAACGTTGTTTATTTTATTGATTTTACTTAAATTACAGGTTTCTAAAAAATTGCAATCTTCATTGAAAGAAACCAAGTATTCATTTTTTAGATACCTTGCATTTTCAATTAAGAATCCACAATCGTTACTTTTTATGCTGTTTCCAAACTCTCTGAGTTTGTTGAAATAGTCTTCACTGGGAATTTTATACCATCCAGAGGGTGTTGTGATATTTAAATAAACTGGCGCATATGAGTAATATGCCTTTCCGTAGCTTGTTATTGAGTGGCTATCACTCATCAAGAAACTTGTTTTTATATCTTTCATAATTTCTAGAGTATCTTTTTCTAATTGGGTGTGTTCAACAAACCAGGGAGTATAAAATATGCTGATTAAAATACTTATTATTGAAATTAATATTATTCCAATTAAATATATCTTTTTTATCTTAATTTCTTTGAAAAATAGAAACAATGTGAAAAATACCAAGAAGCCCATGAATACATCAGGGTATATATATTTTAATATTGGAACGAATGCTGGAACTCTAAACAATAGTAAAATGGCAACTAATATAATTGGTGAATAAAATAAAATTTCTTTTTTTTTGTAATTTTTATTTTTTAGATATGTCCAGAATATGTATAAAAACACTAATGGAATTATTATTGTGAAAATATTTTCTAATAAGTAATGTCCACTAAATGTTAGAAGGTTTTCTCCAATAACGTATATTGTTCCAGCACTACCGTAAAAATCTTTTATGTATGGAACCAGCCAGAAAGAATCAATAATCAATGATGATAAAATTAATAATAAAATCTTGAATTTGGCTTTTCCTTTTTTTATTAGAAATAATGACAACCACAATACCGAAGATAATATAGCTATTGTTTGATGGGATAGTATCAATAAAGAATATAATGGTATTATTAATAAAGTGTATAAATTAAAGTTTTTATCCTTGTAATATAATATTGTAAACGCAAATAATACAAAAAGCATGAATGCAAAAAATTCAGGTAATCTACCCAACCTTACATAATTCCCTATAGCAGCTGCATTTCCAAATAATAACAAGAAAAATAAAATTCTTTTTTGGATTGTTAATTTAAATTTCCTCCCAAACTGATTTATTATTAAAAATCCAATTAAGAATATCAATATCATAGAGACATAAACTGTTATCAGATAATTGTTTGTTATAATATTTATTATGTAACTGAAAAAATACCATCCAGGTGCTACTAACTTAAATGTAATAAATCCATTATACCAATATGGACAATAATTATGAAATCCACAATCTTTTAAAAAATGCAATAACGCAATATAAGAGGACCAATCATTTGTCAAATCCAGTGGAAATTGTTTTATTATCTTTGACTGATTTATTATTCTTATTATTAGATTAATCCCTAAAATAAATATGGGAATATATAGTAATCTTTCATTTATTTTATTAGATTTCATATTTAAGTATATTCTGATTTTACTTTATTTACTTCAGGATTTGGAACTTCAGTGCCATAATATTCTTCAGGGATGTTTAAATTGTCTGGATAATTTATTTCCCAGATTTTCAATGGACCTATCAATCTTCCATTGTAAATTGATAATGGCATGGATCCTTCATCATTATATCCAACTTTAAAGTATTCATCTTCCTGATTGAATAAGTACAATCTGGTGAATAATGTTCTTTTTACCTTTGGTGATAGATACAACAATGCTCCCATAGGATTCTGCTGATTCTCGCTTATTATGGGGATTATTCTCAAGCATGCATCGATTCCTTCTGAATTATCAAATTTCAATTCCTGGTTATTTAAGAAAATACAGTTTATTGGCACTTCCACCTGCTGTCCGTTGTAAACAATAACCCCTTTTGGCTGTGCGAAATTAACTCCAATCATTGTTCCATTTTCTTCTACATTTTGGGCTTCTAACATGAATGCTCCTATTGCTGCTGCCCTTCTTGGATATAATTTGCCCTGATAAATTAAATCTTCGTCCAATGCAGTTCCTCCTTGGTAAATATAAGCTATCCCGTTCCTTGTTTCCTTCTGGTCGCTTAATGTAAATGTGCTTATCCATGAATATCTATCATAATTCTCGTCAGATCCTATTGAAGAGAAGGCAGGATATTTTCCTATTTCATCTGAAACTATTAAAAGATGGGTTGCTTCATTTGCTTTCAATAATTCAAGTGCTTCTGTGTTTGTTTGCGCTGTCAATACATGCCTTCCCATGAAATAATTTATTGCCCCCCTCGCATTCCCACCATCGCTTAATGTCGCTCGATTAGCACCCGTCTGCACTAAGTAACCATAATCCCACCAGTGTGCAAATACAGAATTATTCTGGGTGCTGTCTCTTATCCATTTCATTGCCACCTGCCATTGCTGGTTGTATACTGTACCAGAATATTTTGATTGTTCTGATGATATCTTGTAGAAATTTGTAAACATAATTATTGCTATAATTATAATCATTATAACCAGAATGTATTTTATGTAATTTTCCTTTATTTTTAATAACCATTTGTAGATTTTGTATACAAAATAAGCAAATACAATTGTGGTTATTGGAGCAAAAATATATATCAGCCTTATGGCACTTCTTGCTGCTATAACCATTATTACAAACCATATCAAGACAAAGACAAGCTTTTCGTCTATTTCATTCATTCTGCCGAATAAGTCCCTGTTTTTATAATATGTTTTTAGATAAGCATAAATTAAGATCAAAGCCAATAAAAGCATTGAGCCTATGTAAAACACATTTGAAATATTTGTTTCTCCGTTAAAAATAGAGCCTTGAGAGTATCTGCTGAATATCAATCCAAAGATGAATATTGTGAAGACTATGCTTAATTTCCAGGTTTCTTTTTTTAATAATTTTTCTAATATTGCGTGGAATAATATTATTGAGCCTATTATTATCAGCCAGATATAACCTTTTCCAAACTGGCTGAACCAATCACTTAGGTATGGTTGGTGAGATTCTGCTACTGTAATTACCCACCTACTTGTTGCAAAAGGCTTTGTTAATGTAATAAATATCCCATTAATTTTTGATGTTAAGAAACTTGGACCTTGTTTTATTAATAAAAATATTGTGACTAAAATTAAGGTTATTATAAAGCTTGTGATTGCCTTAGGCAATTTTGTTTTAATATTTATTATTCTTTTATCAAAAATCAAATAGTTGATTATATGTAATAATAAAGTAAATAATGCTACCGATGTTGTTAAAGATGTTATCAATGTTCCAATGTCAAATTTTGATGAAGATGTGTTTAAGATTATGAATGATGAGATTAACCATATCGAGTATAGATATAATTTATTTTTATCAAATTCGTTTATGAATAAAGTTGTTAGAGTAAAGATTGCTATTATTAAATATACAAATCCAACGCCACCCCATGTTAGTCCCATCAAAGCTGTTGATATCCCCGCCAGCAATGAAGTTATCAATGATTTCTTCCAGTTTTTATGCTCCCAGGAATAAATAAAGAAATAAAATGCCATGAACATGAACATTGTCCCTAATGCTTCCTTGTCTGATACTCCTGCCATTGTCCTAAAAAGGAATGCAGGCACTACAATCAGGAATGCTGATGATATTAATGCCACCAATGGATTGAATAATTTTCTTACCAAAAGGAAGAAGAATACAAGCCCTATTGCAAGTGCTATGGGAGGATAAATTATGTCCGCATATTCAACTGTTATTGAAGGATTGAAGAAATGGAGAAATTTATACAGGTAAACTATTGAATGAGAGAATACACTAAATTCATCAAGTCCGGTGAATCCAATTGGATGATATCTTAATGTGTCAACCGCCATCAGTTTTCCGTGTTCAACTATATAGTATACATATCTCAATATTCCCATTGCATCCGGATCTGCAGGTATGAATTTTCCGGTTGTTATATCTTTTAAGAACGGGAGATTTGCTGTCCTTATCCTGTAACTCAGCCAGATTATCACTGCCAGAATTATATATTGGATGTAATTCTTGTAGTTTTTTAGAAAGTTAAGAGCTTTTTCTTTTCTTTTCTCCAATTCAAGATTCTCTCTTTTTTCCTCTTCCATTATATAAAGAAATTATCAAGGTTTTATAAATTTAAGCTTTTATGAAAAAACTGTGTTATCCCGAAATTATTTCATAAGGCTGATTTAATCAGTTGTATGAAATTAAATAAATCTAAACTAATTGAGACCTTAAAAGGTCTAAATAATGGCAAAACAACATATCAGGCAAGAAAGATAGCAGATATTTCTGTTAGAAGAGTTTATCAAATAAGACAAATATATGAATTAACAGGAAATATTCCTGAAATAAGAAAAGCAGGGCGTCCGACGAAGATGATAGAGCAATGGGAAGTAAACCTAGTGAAAGAAACCTATGAAAAATACAGAGTGTCTGCAGACACTCTTGAATTTAATAGAATTCTATCCAGTCTGTTGACTGGTAGGCAAAAGTTTTTTCTAAAATGAAATCAAAGAAATAAATAGTGCGCTTGATGTTAGCGCACTTGAAAACAGTTCACTTAGTGTGAGCTGTTTCTAACAATAAAAAACTTTCTATGGAGGTAGAATAAAATGAAAAAACTTAATCCAACTAGATATAGCTCTGCTGTAGGAGAAGCATGGATGCATACTTCGTTCAAAGTGAAATACTGCCATCCAATATTTGACAATAAACTCGTAAGAGCCTATTGCATTGAATTATTCTATGAAGCATTCAATTTGTATGATATTGAATGCAGGAAAATAGGATTTGACTCAAACCACGTTCATATGAGAATAGACATAGGAAATTATTCAAGGCCACAGATAGCCAAGATGCTTAAGGGATACGTTGCCAAGAAATTGCTTAAGAAATATTCTTGGTTGAAGAAAGAATATTTTTGGGGTTCTGGGTTGTGGAGTCCGGCTTATTATATGTATTCAGTAGGACATGATGTAGATTTTATAGATGATTATATTATGAAGCAAAAATATGCAATAGAAGGAACAATTCAGTTCAAGCTGAACCAATTCGTTCATGCCACTGGTCTATGACCAGTGGTTCTTGACATCTGTGGAGAAATTTCTGTATTGGTATAATGATGTAAGGCCCCATAGAAGTTTAAGATTTGATATGCTTGAGACACCATCTCAAGCATTTATCAGGAAATTAAAAAAATGAGCAAACGAAAAAACTTATCGTTAGGAAATAATTTCGGGATACTACACTTTTATGAAAAAACGCCGGGACTGGGATTTGAACCCAGACGCCCTAAGAGGGCCAGGCTAACTGTTGCATAATTCCAGGCTTACACATAAGCACAAGGTTATTATTAATTCCTGTTTCTTATTCTGTGCAATACCAGATTATGCGATCCCGGCAATAAGGATTTCATCCTTCATAAACCTGAATGAACTTTTCATAAACCTGAATGAACTTTTCATAAACCTGAAGGTTAATCCTTCATAAATTCAATTAAAATTGATTTATAAAAGTTTAGAATAAGATTGGAGTGATAAATACTTCAACTATTGCCCCTATTATCAGGAATACAACTGCCAATAACATTAAATCTATGGAATCCTTTAAGATTGTTTTCTTGTGTGTGCCGGAAAGGTCATTGTTGATTATTGCCACTGAGATTATTCCTCCCGCAAGCCCAGCCATGAAATATGCCAAAATTTCAAATACACCATGTGTCATGTATCTTACTATAGATAAAGGATAAGTCAGGAGCTGCGATCCAAATATTTCCCCTTTTGTAAATGTCCCCATGGCAGTTCCTATCACTGAAGCATTCCATGTCAGTATGAAAATTGCACCTGCCCCGAAGAATAATGAGAAGAACAAACAGAACAACATGACTTTTATATTATTCAGGAATATCTTCACTAACACCCCAGAATTAATCAATAAGTTTCCGGAAATCTTTGAATTTATTGAAGAAATTGTGTTTAATTGCGTGCTGAATAGTGAATTGGCAGTTTCTGATGGAAGGATTACAAACCACAGCGAGTATGCTATTATGAAGCCAAAGAACAGGAAAACAAACGCCTTTAATGCCTTGCTATGCTGCCTTAATAGCGACCTTTCATCATTTGTTTTTAGATCCTCCTTTTCCTCAAATTTCATTGTTGAGTGCATAAGCGGTATTGCAATCATCACTGTTATGAAAACTGAAACCATAGAAGCTTCTTCCCTGAAGATTAATAATGAAAGAATTATCGAAATTGATGCAAAAATGAAACCATATATAACCATTGATACCGGGTTTTTCTCTGCTTTTATCGGATTCGTTAATGACTCTAAAACCATAATAAGAAATAAATTTTATTTCTTTATAATACTTTTTATTTTAGCAAGATTTATTAATGTGAAATGATGAATTATTGAAAGAAGAGGTGTTCAATGGACAAGTTCAATCAAATCTGCGATGATATCAAAAGCTTGAAGATACAAGGAGCTGTCAATGTAGCAAGAAAAGGCCTGGAAGCTTATTCATTGAGGCCGAATAAAGCATCCATCAGGAAATTGTTAAGCTTAAGGCCTACTGAGCCTATGCTGAGGAATGTTCTTGAGTATGCGGAAAGGTTTTCTGTGAAAGATGTTGAGAAACTGATTGAAAAACATTTTGAAAAGATTTTGTTTTATGGAAAGAAGTTCATCAAGGGAAGGAAAAGAATATTTACACATTGCCATTCTTCTAGTGTTGTGAATGTTTTGAAACTGAATAAAAGGCTAAAGGTTTTTAACACTGAGACAAGGCCTTTGTTCCAGGGGAGGAAGACTGCCGAGGAGCTTTCAAAAGTAGGCATTGATGTCGTTAATATTGTTGACAGCGCTGCATTGGAGTATATCAAGAAAAGCGATGCTGTTGTTTTTGGCGCAGATGCAATTCTTCAGAATGGTGATGTGATCAATAAGATTGGAAGCGGAATGTATGCCGAGATTGCACATAATCACGGAAAATCGGTTTACATAATTGCTGATTCCCTGAAGTTCAGCGAAAGAGTAGTCAAGATAGAGCACAGGATTCCTGAAGAGATATGGGAAAAGAGTATGAAGAGGTTAAAAGTCGATAATCCTGCTTTTGGAATCATTAAATCCAAATATATCACAAAAATAATATCTGACTTGGGAATATTAAGCGTTGGTGATTTTCTCAGTGAAGTTAAAAAAATCAGGAACAAGAAATTAATCTGCTTTGACATGGATAACACTTTGGTTCATTCTGATAGGGCCCATGTTTATGCCTTCAACAAGGCATTGGAAGATTATGGTTTTAATAAATTGGCTTTTATGGCTGTTGCAAAACATTTTGGAAAGCCAAAGGAGGAATGCATAAAGGCAATCTCCGGAAGCAATGACAATGAAGTTATAGAGAAGATAAATAAAAAACATGATGAATATCTTTATTCTGAAACGAAGAGATATGTCAGAAAGGTTCCTGGCGTTGAGAGCGTCCTTAAAAAATTAAGCAGGAATTATTATATTGCTGTATTAAGCAATTGCAGCCATAAAAACATTGAGGTGATTTTAAGTGCTGCAGGTTATGACATGGAATTGTTTGATTTGATAATAGGAAATGATGACGTGGATAAACCCAAACCATGGGGCGATGAGATTGTTAAGGCTGGCAGTCTGATGGGTGTTAATTCTGAATACATGGTTGGCGATTCAATTTATGATGTTATGGCTGCTCACAAGGCAAAAGTTAAATCAATAGCTGTTTTATCCGGACATTATACAAGAGATGAATTGGAAAAAGAGAAGCCATTTAAGATAATTAAAAGTTTGAGGGGTTTATTGAGAATAGTTTAATCTTATTGTCCACTTTTTTAATTTAATCTATTTTTTGTGGACAATAATCTTATAATTGAAAATTATTGAAAATAGTTTGAAGGATCCTTTATCCCACTGAAATGAAATGCTTTCTTTCTCTGCATGCAGTTTGAGCAATAACCGCAATGCACCAGTTTTCCATTCTTTATTGGCTCTCCCTTGTAACAACTGTATGTCAACTTAAAAGGAACTTTTAACTTGTTTCCAATATCCACTGTTTCCGGCTTGTCCTTGTCTATCCAGGGAGCCTT
>Ga0209541_10013405_pt1 | contig 12528 bp, 6 predicted proteins | sample RifCSPlowO2_01_FD_184027 | JGI IMG/M metagenome (GOLD analysis project Ga0209541, IMG submission 184027) | Groundwater microbial communities from Rifle, Colorado - Rifle CSP2_plank lowO2_0.1 (SPAdes) (version 2) | ecosystem: Environmental > Aquatic > Deep subsurface > Groundwater | place: Rifle...
AGCGGACAACTGCGCGGTACGCGCCGCCCGTTGGCCGAAAGGCGATGTCCGAGCGAATGCGAGGATTTCGCCAGCGAGCCCTGCGAGCGATTTCGGCCGACTATGTATATCCCAACTTTTGAATATTATCGCCCAAATAAGCTATAATTATTTGGCTAATGTGTAATCAGAAGGGGGGTATGAATTCACAATATTTTCGACCAAGCCGGGATCCGATGGAGCTTTTGCGTCAAGAAATGAAACTCCGTGGATTGAGTCAGAAAACCGTTAAGTCGTATATTCAGTATATAACGAGGTGTTTAGAACGCGCAAGGAAGTCGCCGCGCTCCATTTTATTTTTTATAGCGATCCACACGCACGGCGTGGAGCGCGTCAAAAGAATTTTTTGCTTCAAAGGTTTGCGGTTCATCGCGCCTCCAGCCATGCGTTTCCAACCATTCCTGCACGCCAAAAACATACGGATCGCTTTGTATCACCATCAGCGCGCTGTCTTCCGGCACTATGCGCGCCAACTCCGTTTTAATCTGTTCTTGTGGCAATTCCCATTTCCAGTTTGACGCGAGAAGTGTTGGTATCGTCACCGCATCCATGCCGGGTGATCGTATAACGCCAACGGGATTTTCGCCTTTATAATAATAGGAGAATGGAAGATAGTTGACCGCCCACGGAATGATAATGGCGGTGTGTGATTCTTCGGCGGCCATGGCCGCTACACGATCCCAGTCAAAACGAAAGGTGCGAATAAATGTGGTCGTGCTGACCATGGCGGCGATGGTTACGATGGTGAACGTCACCTGACGCCATCGCATAGTAGTTTCCGTGAGCATCCACGCGATGAAAAGCGCGGTTGCGGGTAGCATGAAAATGAAATATTTAAGCTTTGCCGGACCAATGAGCGAGGCGCATGCAAGGCCAAGGAGCAAAAGCATGATGGTTGGTATGAGACGGTGTTCGTTTTTTTTAAACACAGAGGCCATGCCGATGATGACCAGCGTCAAGATGATCGCGGTAATGGCAAAAAAGAGCAGCGTATGCATGGTGCCTCCAAGAACGAAGAGCGAGGAGAAAATGGAGAGCGGCCAGAGGGTTCCGGGAACCACGCGCGTGAACCAGCTGTTGCTTATCACGTCAGTCAATTTTGTGCCATACGAGAAGATGAACCATATTAGGAAGACCGTGAAGATGCCACCGTGGATGGCGTGCCACATTTTTTTTGCCTTTGGTGGAAGGAGCATCAGGCCGGACAGATACGTTGCGAAAAGTGGAATGACTGCATACAGATGCGATGCCGCAAGGAGGAATGCGGTTATGGCATACGCGCCGAACGCGCGGCGTGGTTGATTTTTCATAACGCGCGCCGCGGCGATGGCGGCGGCTACGGTGAGTATCGTGAAAAGCGCGTACATACGCGCTTCTGTTGAAAAGTAGATGAGGGGCGGCGAGAGCGCAACAAAGAGCGCGGCAATAAGACCCGCGCGGTCATTGCCAAGTTCGCGGCCAAGCAATCCCATGAGCACAATCATGAGTGTGCCAAGGATGAGCGCGGGTATGCGCGTAATCCATTCGTCATGCGGGAGGAGATGAACCCATGGCCACATGATCATAGTCCACAGTGGCGGATTGGTGTCGCGGCTCGCAAGTGAAATCATCTCGCCAAACGGCAGTTTGGCAAGCTCCAGCGTGAAAAGTTCGTCAAACCAAAAACTTCCCCGTCTCATAAGAAGTATGATGCGGGGAATGGTGCCAAGGATGGTGATAAGTGAAATATAGAGCGAGAATCGTTTCATGTTGTTTTGGTTTCCGCGTCTGCCTTTTTGAGTGCGCCAATCAGATCATCTAAAGCGCCATCAAGAATGGTAGGAATGTTGTGCCAGGTCTCTTTAATGCGATGATCCGTAATGCGATCTTGCGGGAAGTTGTAGGTGCGGATTTTTTCACTGCGTTCTCCGGTGCCAATTTGGCTTTTGCGTTCTTTGGTTGCCATAGCGCGGCGTTTTTCTTCTTCCTGTTCCGCAAGGCGCGCGCGCAAAATTTCCATAGCTTGCTCGCGGTTTTGGTGCTGGTATCGTTCGTTTTGACAGGATGCCACGAGGCCGCTTGGGATGTGAGTGACGCGCACCGCCGTCGCCACTTTATTGACGTTTTGTCCGCCCTTCCCGCCGGAACGGTAAATATCAATGCGCAGATCGTTCGGATCAATGCGCAAATCCTGTTCTTCGGTTTTTGGCATAACGACAACGGTGGCGGTTGATGTGTGAATGCGTCCTTGTTTTTCCGTTTCCGGCACGCGTTGCACGCGATGCACGCCTTGCTCATATTTCAAGGCGCCATAGACGTGTTCTCCGGTCACACTTGCGATGATTTCTTTGTAGCCGCCCACCTCGGTGCGGTTTTCTTCCAACACGGTTACTTTCCAACCCTTGCGTTCGGCAAAGCGAGAATACATGCGGAAAAGATCCGCGGCAAACATGCCGGATTCATCGCCGCCGGTTCCCGCGCGGATTTCCAGAATAACATCGTGGCTGTCGCGCGGGTCTTTTGGCGACATGCGTTCTTCAAGGTCCGCGATGAGCGTAGTCTGTTTTTGCCGTAATGTTTGCAATTCAAAATCAGCCAAATCTTTCATGGCCTGGTCGGTTTCGGTGCCGGCCAAGAGTTCGGTCTCCTTCATCTGCGCCGCGATCCGTTCAAGTTCATCGGCAAGATCAGCGGTTTTTTTAAGGTCGCTGTATTCGCGTGAGAGCTTTTTCAGTTTTTCCGGCTCGTTTCCCGCTTGACCAAGCTCCCGCTCAAGAACACCAAGGCGTTCTTTCATTTTTTGATAGGTGGGGTTCATGGCAATCATATTATATAACAAAATCCCGATAAAGCGGGATTTTGTATGGTTGCTACGCGATGCCGGCGGCCGCTTTCTTTTTGGCGGCGCGCTCCGTGCGTTTGACTGTTTTCCCGCGGCGCCCCTTGGCAGCCGTTTCTTTTTTGGCCGTGCGTTCTTGGAATTTTTCTACGCGACGAGCCGTGTCTACAAATTTTTGTTTGCCCGTATAAAAAGGATGACACTTATTACAGAGTTCTACGGTGATTTTTTCCACCGTGGAGCCGGTGGTAAACGTGTTACCGCAGGCGCAGGTGACTTTTGCTTCCGGATAATAGGTTGGATGGATGTCGGTTTTCATGAACCGTAGTGTACCAAGAGGCGCAGGGTGTGTCAAGCGGTAGTGACGGTGCTTGATTTTTTTTGTCCGCGAGCGTACGATACCTGCACTATGCAGTCGTTTGCGCAGGAGCACAAAAAATGGTGGCTTCGGATAACCGCGTGGGCGCTCTACGCGGCGCTTTTCACGCCGCTTGTTGTTGCGCCTGACACGCTCATCTTTCCATTTGTCACGCCCAAGGCGTGGTTTTTTCAGTCCATGGTGACGATTGCCGCCGCTGGTTATATTTTATTGGTTTTTTCTGATCATTCGTATCGGCCGCGGAAGAGCCCGCTCATGGTTTCCGTAGTTGCACTTATTGTTATCATGGCGCTTGCAACCGTGACAAGTGTTGATGTCCGGCGTTCACTGTGGGCAAACCATGAACGCATGTTGGGACTTGTCGCCCTGTTGCATTTTGCGGCGTTTTACATCATGGCCGTAAGTGTCTTTCGCACGCGTGAGGCGTGGCGATGGTTTTGGCGCATTTTTTTGGGAGTGGCGGCGTTCGTATTGGCATCTGCCGCGATACAGTATTTCCGTCCTGATTTTTTGTTCGGTGGTGATCGGGCGGCATCAACCCTCGGCAATCCCATCTATTTCGCGCTCTTTGCGGTTTATGCCGGTTTCATCACCTGTCTTGTTTGGTTTGATGAAGTGCGAACAGGTATGTGGTGGAAGAAATGGCAGACGTGGGCGCTTGCCGCGTTGCTCGCGCTGGCAGTTTTTGGTTTTATAAATGCCGAGACGCGCGGCGTTTTTATTGGAGTTGGCGCGGCCGCGCTCGTTATGCTTGCCTGGATCGCGAGCGCCGGCGCCACGCGTCGTGTGCGCTGGAGCGCGCTTTCACTCCTGATTGTTTTTACGGTTGGCGTCATTGGTTTTGGCGCTATCAATGATCATACCGCATTTAATAACATCCCAATTCTTCGCCGTTTTGCCAACTTTTCGCTCGCGGGCGGCACGAACGCTAATCGTATTTTTGCGTGGAACGTCGCGGTTGACGCGTGGAAAGAAAAACCGATCCTCGGCTGGGGGCCGTTCAATTATGTGTATGCGTTCAATGAAAAATACCAAGGAACACAAATGCGGCATAATGCGTTTGGAGAAACGTGGTTTGATAACGCGCATAATTTTTTCTTGGACACGCTCGCAACGCAGGGGATTCTTGGGTTGTTAGCATACGTGGCATTGTTTGTCGTTGCATTTCTTCTTTTGGTTCGCGGATGGCGGCGTGGTGCTATGTTACTTTCTACGTTAGTGCTCCTTTCGGGGTTACTCGTCATGCATGCCGTGCAAAATCTTTTTGCGTTTGAACAAATTACCTCCTACGTGACGTTTTTTGCCATACTCGCGTATATCACACATATCACCACGCCAGAGCGCGCGATCGCGAATGTGAATGGCGCCTCCAGACGCTCACCTTCAACGATGCTCTCTCTCACCGTCGCGATTGGCGCAATGGTACTGCTGTATTATGTAAACTACGCGCCATTCCGCGCGAACGCGCTCATGTTTCAGGGACTGCAGGCGCTTGATGGGCGCCAAGACGCCACTACCTGGTTCGCATTACATAAGAAGGCAACAGAACTTCCGTCACCGCACATTGATCATATTCGCGAGGAAATGGGGCGCGTGTTGTTGCGGGTCAAAGTACAACCCGGCGATCGGAGCCAGGAACTACAAAATGTTTTTCGCACCACCATTGCCGAGGCAGAGAAGGCCGCCAAACGGCATCCGCGTGATCCTATCTACAACATGATAGTGGCAGAGTTGTGGTATGCGGCGCAGGAGTTAATGCCGAATGATTTCGGTCAGGGATCGGTGTTTGGCGACCGTTTTTTTGAACAATCGGTGGCGGTCTCACCGGAGCGTCAGCAACTCTATCTTCTGTGGGCCGACCATAAATTGCGTGTCGGCATGATTGCCGAAGGATTGGAATTGATGCGTACCGCCCGCAGTTTTGCGCCAAGTTCGCCATTTATTCTGCGGATCTATGCGGATTATCTTGATTACGCGCGCATTAATAGGGTAGAGTCAGCGTTTATCAAGGATGTGACATTCCGTTTGTCACCTGAATCGTATAGTATTCATGATGCGGAACGAATCGCGTTTGATATACAAAAATACGGTAATGGGCCGCATGGCATTGCCATGATGCGTTCGTTTTTGGCCTGCAGAGGTCATGATACGGGTGTCGCGTGTCCCATGCCCTATGTGAGTGTATCCTATAATCCAAGCAGAGAGGTATTCCAGGTGTTGACGCGTTTTTATCGCGGCACCGGGGAGCGAGAGACCGTGGAAAAGTACGTTGCGTTTGCCACGGTGTATTTTCCCGATTTCACCGAGGAAGGAGTGAAGAAAAAATGAGTATGTATCACTGGATTGTTCGTCATGAAAAACAGATACTCCACGTCACGCGTTGGCTTCTTATTGCGTCGCTGGTGACCCCGATTGTTTTTATTCCCAATTATTTTATTTTTCCGTTCATCACCGCCAAAGTGTTTTATTTTCGCGCGGTTATTGTGCTCGCGCTCGGTGGATATCTCGCGTTGCTCGCGGTGCGGCTGGCGACGTATCGGCCGCCGCGTTCTCTGGTGCTCGGAGCCGTGGCCATTTTTTTTGGATGGGTTCTGGTCTCCGCGGTGTTCGGCGCTGATGTTTATCATTCACTCTGGAGCGACCATGAACGCATGCTTGGCATCGTAACCATGGCTCATTACCTCGCGCTCCTGGTTATGTCTGCCAGTATTTTCCGTGAGGATGCGTGGTGGAAGAAAGTTTTTCTTTCTTTGGTTGGCGTCGGCGCGCTGGTGTTGGTCGGCGCGCTGGTGCAGCAATTCAATCCAGATTTTTTGTTTGGCGGCGAACGCGCGGCTTCCACACTCGGCAATCCAACCTATCTTTCGGTTTACGCGGTGTATGTGGGAGTGCTGGCATGGTATCTGCTCCGCACCTATTATTGGCGTCATTTTCGCGATGGGGCATTTTATTTTTTGGTGGTCACGATTGCGCTTTCTGTCGGCGGTTTTGTGTGGTCTGAAACGCGCGGGGCGGTGATTGGTTTGGGCGCGGCGATCGTATGGATGTGCGTGCTTTCCGTGTTCGTGAGTGCGCGCGCGCGGAATCGCCGGATCGGCATTGGTGTGCTCGCAGTCGTTACCATTGGTGCGGCGCTCATTGTGCTCGGCGCCGAACAGGGTCGGTTTGGCGATACGCCCGTTCTTCGTCGTTTTGCGGATTTTTCCATCACCGGCGCGAGCGAAACGCGTCTGCGCACCTGGAGCATCGCGCTTGAAGCGTGGCGTGCGCGACCAATCACGGGGTGGGGGTGGTTTAATTTTGCGATTCCGTATAACGAATTTTATCGTCCGGAACAGTTTAAACATGGTCTTGCGGAAACGTGGGTTGACCAGGCGCACAACACCATTCTTGAGACGCTTGCGACGACGGGCGCTGTTGGCTTGTTAGTATATCTTGGAATATGGGTGGCGATTGGTGTTCTTTTGACGCGCGGCTATCGCGCGCGGCGCATCGGAAGTGAAGAGTTACTGCTTTTTTCCGGTTTGCTGATGTTTCATTTCGTGCAAAATATTTTTGTGTTTGAAAATCCATCTTCATATCTGACGTTGTTTGTGATAGTGGCGTTCTTGATCTATCGCACTGAAGAGGCGGCTGTCACTGCTTCACGTGGGCGCGTAGCCCGTTGGTTTACCCCGGCGCGCGCAGGGAGATTCGCGGTGATCGCGGTCATCGGCGCCGTTGTGCTCGCGTATTACATGAACGTGGTGCCGGCGCGCGCGAATCATCTGCAAATTTTGGCTGGCGAGGCGCTTGATCGCGGAGACGCGGGGCTTTGGTGGGGTCTCCACGAGCAGGCGCTCGCGTTTCAGACGCCGCATCGCGATGATATTCGTCGCGAGATGGTGCGGGCGTTTATGAACACATCGGGCGTTACGCAGTTGCCAAAAGACGCATTGGATCAGGTGGCGACGTTTTTGGTGGGCGAAATAGAAAAAGTGGCGCGTCTGCATCCACGTAATGTTCGTATTGCCCTTGAACAGGGCGAGGCGCTTTTATTTCAGCATGAGCATCTCCGCGATACGCATCCGGATGCCATAGTGCTTGCCGAACGCGTGTATGAACAGGCGGTCGCGCTTTCACCGCGGCGGCAACAAGTATGGTTGTTGCGCGCGAGCGCCGTGATGGCGGTCTCGGATTTCCAGCGCGCAAACGTGCTCTTAAAGCAAACGCGTGCTCTTTCCCCGTCGCTTCCTATTATCCATCGATTGCTGGGAGAATTTTTTGAGAAGGCCGGTTTGTATGAAGATGCTGTTGCCAGTTACGAGACCGCTATTCGTTTGGTGGGTTCACCGGAAGGTACGTTTATTTCACTTGATGAATGGCAGCGTTTTGGTCTTTTGCATATTGAGCATGGTGACACACTCCGTGGTTCTTGGGCGCTTGATCAAGTGATGTCATGCGCCACCGGACGCGTGACGTGGCGCGAGTGCGCGGAAGGCACCTCGCCCTTCTTCGCCACGTTTCGGCCGTCACGCAAAGCGTTTACCGCGCTCATCCTGTATTATACGAAGTCCGGCGAGACCAGCCGTCGCGATTTTTACCAAGGATTAGCCAAAGAATACTACGCCGATTTTGAGATGCCAAAATAGAGGGATCAGCCGTTGACGATTTGCCGCGTTCGTGTTAGCGTACCCTTTATATATGGCGCCTCATCTTATTATTGCCATTCCTTCGTATCGGCGTCCCGAGTCGCTTGGGATACTCTTGAGTCAGCTCGCCGTAGCGGAAGGCGCGCAACCGTTCACGGTTTTTGTTTTGAATGATGGTGATTTTCCGGGGAGTCAGGCGCTTCTTCAATCTTTTAGAACGTCCAGATTTAAGCTTCATTTTAACGCCACGCCCGCGCCGAGTGGTCTGCCACGCGCGCGGAACATCCTTCTTGATACCATTGCCGCCTCGCGTTCCGCCTCACCTCTTTTGCCTGCGCTCGTCTGTTTTTTAGACGACGATTGCGAGGTGAACACAAAATTTGTTCAAGAGGTATATCGGGCGGCAACACGCTATTCGGTATTTTGTTTTCGCATTGAAACCGTTGGACAAAGCGGGATCGTGAATACGTTGCACAATCGGTTTTTGCAGTCCCTGCTTGAGCCGTTTTTGGGAAAGATTTTTTTGCCTCTGGGCTTTATACGAGGCGGCTATTTTAAAACCCTTGCGCGTTCACGACGTGTTGACCATCTCCCGGGTGGCTGTCTTATCTATCGTGTTGATCAGTATCCAAGGCTTCGTTTTGAAGAAGCGTTGAACGATGGAAACGCTATCCTTGAAGACACGGATTTTTCTATCACGCTTGCTCGTGCCGGCGCCACGCTTTGGTATATCGGTTCGTACGGCATTACGCATCGGCCGGGAAGTGCGGGTGGGGTACGCATAGATGTGCCGCAAGAGAAGTACGCGTACTACTGGCACCACAAGCGCACGTTGGTGCGTAAGTGGTGTGGAACGTGGGCGCTTGTTACCGCATTTCCGTTGGTGTTTTTGGAAAGTATGGTTCTTTCGTTGGTGCAAAGAAAATGGTTGGTGGTGGTGATGATCGGCGCATGGTTTGGAAAACAACCGCCGCGCCTTCCGCAGTCCAGTTTACGCATCGTGTCGCCGCAATCGGGCGTCAATCCCGCGTCAACGCTTGGAGGAGAAATTTATGATGCGAGCGTGCTCAAAGAAATTGCCCGGCATGTTGACGTTGAAATCATTCTTCCGCGACATAAAACTTTTAGTGACGGGGGCACACGGTGGCAGGTGAGAATAATACCGGCCATAACGAGCGCTTTTGGTTATTACCGTGCCGTTTATCGGGCGTTGTGCGAGAGCTACCGCACTCGTCCATTTTCAGTGGTACGCGTCCATTCACCGTATATGACTGCGATCCCCGTCCTGCTTTTTGCATGGCGGCATAAAGCGGTTAAGACGTTTGCCAGTTACTTGCACATGGAAGAGGGTTTTTTGTCGCGCATGATTTCTCGCGTGGTTGTAAAACGATGGGATGCCATCGGTGTGATCAGTGAGGCGTCAAAGAATGAGTTGGTTTCTTTATATGGCGCTGATGTGGCGAAGATCGTTGTAACGTACCCCGGCGTGGACGATGTGTATTTTGCGCCATTGTCGCCGGAGCGTTTGCAGAATTTCAAGGTGGCGCGCGGACTGACGGATCGGTTTGTGATACTGCACCTCGGCAGTTTGATAGCGCGGAAGAATGTCACGTTTCTTATTGATGTTATTGCGGCGTTGCCACCGCGCGCGGTGTTGGTGATTGCCGGTCACGGACCGCAGCGGAACCGATTAGAACGGCAGGCTTTACAGAACGGATGCGCTGACCGCGTGTGCTTTCCGGGAAAGGTGTCCGAGGAAGAGAAAATGATGTGGATGCATGCCGCCGATGTTTTTGCATTGGCCTCTCATAAAGAGGGATTTGGCATGGTGGTGGCGCAGGCCGGAGCATGCGGGACTCCGGGGATCGTATCGGATGCCTATTCACTGCCCGAGGTGGTGGCAGACGGTTACACCGGTGCTGTACGGCCGCTTACGGTTGACGCATGGCGCGCGACATTGCAGATGTGGATGGATAGCCCGGCATTGGTGCAACGTCTGGGAGCGCAGGCGCGCGCGCATGTGCGTGAGCGCTTTAGTTGGAAAAAAGCGGCAGCCGTACAGATTCGGCATATGCAGGCGATGGTGAATGTAGACAGTACTATACGCACATGAAGATATTGTTTTTAAATGAATACGCGCACCCGTTTGTAGCCGGTGGCGCTGAAGAATCAACCATGCAACTGGCGCGGGCGCTTGTAGAGCATGGTCATACCGTGAGTATTCTGACACCCAATTATGGCGCCGCGCCGGTTGAAATAATTGATGAGGTGCGTATTGAGCGCTACGCGTTTCCCAAACGCGGAAACAAAGAGCGGAAAACTATCAGTGGGTGGTGGCATACGTCCCTTTTTTGGTGGTGTTACAGTACACTCCGTACGGTGATGGCTGTGCGTCGGCTTAAGCCGGATCTTATTCATATTCATGGAAAATTCAACATACCCGCCGGCGTGATTGCCGGACGCATTTTTAGCGTGCCGACCCTGTATACGGCGCGGGATTATCGCGCGCTGTGTAATTATGGTCTTTGTATTTCAGAACACGAAAATTCTCGTCGTTGTACTTTTGGAGAATACTGGCGGTGGGAGTTTCCGCGGTACATGCGGATTTATACCAATGGCAGTGCCATGGCATGGGTAAAGAATATAGTGTTTGCCCTGCGCGGCCGCGTGTGGTCGCGTCTGCTCTATTATTTCACGCGGCGCGTGGATACGGTGATATGCGTGAGCAATGCGGTTGAGCGGATTTATCAAGCAAACGGCATTACCAGAACGACAGTTATCTATAATATTAAAACGGTAATTTCCCATAACCTCAAATCGTCTCATGAGAACCAAGCAATGGAGGTCTTATATATTGGGAAGCTGTCACCCGGGAAGGGCGCGGGATTGTTGCCCGCGACTATTACCAGCACCATAGCGCGGAATCCGGCAATTCGCTGGATGATTTACACGAATGGCGGTTTGTTGCGCTCCACAGTTGAGCAGACGCTCGCGCCGCTTATAGCGACCGGGCGGGTTTCCTTGCAACCATATGTGCCGCATGAGGAGCTCATGGCGCATATCGGACGGGCGGCTGTCGTGTGTATTCCATCGGTATGGCATGAGCCATTGACACGGCTTGCGCTTGAAGCGCTTCAGTCCGGCACGCCGGTGGTTATTACTGATCGTGGAGGTTCACGGGAGATAGTGGAGGATAGGGTAACCGGGCGTCTTGTGTCTGTTGACGCAGGCGCGATTGCCGATGCTATCGTTGAGGTGGTGGCGAATAACGATGCGTACTGCGCGCGCATTCAAGAACGGCAAAAAAGTTTCACGAACACATTTTGTGTTCAACCAATCGAGCAGCATTTGGCGTTGTATGAACGTATGGCTCCAGATCGCGCGTCCAAAAGAACACTTGGGGTCATCCTGCCGCCCGGCGGTTCATTGCGCGTTTTGGACGAGCACGGCCAGAAATCTCGGTACCTGATGTATTTGAAGCAGTATGCGGAGTCTTTTGATAGGGTATTTTTGTTTAGTTATGAGCCCGAGAGTGGGGCCGGCTTGCCTGATCGCGTCACGTTGATTGCCCCCGAACGAGCACTATCAAAACGCTGGTATATGTTCTGGTTGCCGATTGCCAAGCGTCAGTATATACAACAGTGTTCAGTGTTGCGGGTGATGCAAATGGATGGATGTATTCCTGCTGTGCTTGCACGCTGGTTGTACCGCGTGCCGTTTGTGGCGACGTTTGGTTACAAATATTCCGAATTCGCGCTGTTAAAGAATCGTCATACATTTTCCGGAATTATGCGATGGATTGAAGCGCTGGGCGTACGAACGGCAACCACAATTATTTTTACTACCGAGGAGTTGCGCGCGTATCTGCTCAAACGATTCGGGCCATGGGTTGGTCCCAAATTATTGCCGATTCCGAATGGTGTTGATACGCGGCAGTTTGCCCCCGCGGGAGAGCGGGATCCGCATACGCTATTGTTTGTCGGGCGTTTGGAAGAGCAAAAAAATTTGTTTGCTTTGCTTGAGGCCGTTGCTCAATTGCCGGAGCGCGATTCATTGCGTTTGGTGTGGATAGGACGCGGAAGCTTGGAAAATGCACTTAAACAGCGCGCGCGTGAATTGGGTGTTTCGCTTACCATTATTGCGCGGGTTGATAACGCAGATTTGCCGCCTTATTATCAGAAGGCCGGCGTGTTCACGCTGGTGTCTTTGATTGAGGGCATGCCAAAGGCGCTGATTGAAGCGATGAGCGCCGGTTGCGCATGCGTGGTATCGGATTGCGACGGTAATAGAGTGCTTATTGAGCATGAGGTTTCAGGTCTTGTGGTGGGAACGGACGCGGAGTCAATCGCAAAGGGTATCGCCAGTGTTATTCATGACCCGGCGCTCCGCATTCGTTTAGGCAACGCGGCGCGAGAAAAAGTCATTGCTCATTATGATGTGCGCCAGTTGCTTGAAAGGGAAACGGCGCATCTGGTGGCAATGAAAGATCGTGAGCCGACGCTCCTGCGCAGATTGTTTGTTAAGCCGTTTGTTTTTTTGATGAAGTACTCAAAGCGCGGTTCCGGTTTCTCGTGCCGTATAACCAAATGGACGGGCAGGGCATCAGAACCCACTCACCCCAAACACCTATTTCCCATTGAGACACCGTGGTACATCGCGCA
>Ga0209541_10013408_pt1 | contig 12527 bp, 22 predicted proteins | sample RifCSPlowO2_01_FD_184027 | JGI IMG/M metagenome (GOLD analysis project Ga0209541, IMG submission 184027) | Groundwater microbial communities from Rifle, Colorado - Rifle CSP2_plank lowO2_0.1 (SPAdes) (version 2) | ecosystem: Environmental > Aquatic > Deep subsurface > Groundwater | place...
AGGAAACTTTACTAGAAACTTTGGAAATGAGACAAGCTCACAAGAACAATTATATTACTGCTTGACTGCTGTATCTACAACAGCTGTAAATCCACAGAGCTATTCAACTAATGTAGGCGGTACATGGACGGTGACTGCGGCATGAAAACAATAAAAACCATATTTTTAATTTTAATAGTATTGAACTTATTGCCAATAGTTTATGGGTTTGGAGTAACTACGCCTTATTGGGATACCAACCCATTAGTAATTTCTCCTGGACAGACAGTTAAGTTTTCTTTATTGCTACAGAACGTAGTTGGCAATGATAATCTTATAGCACTGGTTAATGTATCCTCTGGATCACAATTTGCCAAGCTTTTAGATTCAAGCAATAAATATCAAGTTCCCTTAGGCTCAAATGAAGTCAAAGTTAATTTACAAGTTGCAATTCCACAAGGCACAAATGAAGGAAATTATACAATAGTTGTTTCTGTTCGTACTAGTGGAAATAGCCAGACTGGAATGGTTCAGTTTGGAACTGCTGTAGAACAGAGAATACCTTTACAGGTTGTAAAAGGCGCAAAGCAACCTGAATCTCTTGATCTATCAAGGCCTGTTGAAAAGAAGGACGAAGTAACTAAATTCAATGCTATATATTTAGTTGTGGGTATACTAATTATTTTAGTGATTATGGTTGCTTTGGTAATACTGTTCAAAAGAAAAAACAGCATGGTGAATAAATAAATATCATGTCTATTAAATTCAGAAATTATTATCTATTAATAATTTTTATTATTTTTTTAATAAGCTTATTTTTATTAGCCAAGCCACCTTATAATGCACAGGCAACTGCATCAGCCAGCGCAAGCATTACTATAACAGATGGTGTAAATCCTTCTCTTATTTTATTTGACCCTCAGAATATAACTTATACAACAACAACGGTACCTCTAAATTTTTTTGCTAATGATAGTTTCTTATCAACTGTATGGTATAATTTAGACAATGGGGCAAATACTACTATATCTGCAAATACTACTTTTACAACTGCAAGTGGCTCTCATACACTTAGAATATACGCAAATGATACTGGCAGATTATCTAATACAACCAGTGTTGCTTTCACTGTCAGCGTTGCTGGACAGCAGCAAGAAGGTGGAGGAACTACTGGCGGAGGAGGCGGAGGAGGCGGCGGTGGAGCATCATATCCAACAGCTAAAGCTCCTGAAGGTAAGTTATACATAAGCAAAGATATTATTAAAGATAAATTAGCAATTAATGAAAACCTAGACAATTATATAAAATTTGTAAATGAATTTAAAGTTCCTATAAAAGTAACGCTTGATTTAAGTGATATTAGTGAATTTTTATATCGTATTGGTTTAAGCAAGATAGAATTTGAACTGCAGCCCGGTGAGAAATTAGATTTTAAACTTCCTATTCGTGCAAGTGAAGATTTTAAACCAGATATTTATACTGGCACTATTTATGTTAGTTACTTAGGAAAAACTGAAGAAATACCTTTTGTTCTTGAAGTTGTTTCTTCTGAACCTTTATTTGATATATTTTTAGATATAAAAGAAAATGACTTAGAGCCTGGAGAAAATGTATTAGCTGAAATTACAATAACTAATATTAAAGAAACAAAACAAATAGATGTAAACATAACTTATTTCATTAAAGATATAAATGGCAATACAATAAGTGAAGAAAAAGAAACAAGAGGATTTGAGAGACAGGTTAATTATGTAAAAAGAATACCAATGCCTGACTATTTAAAAGATGATAGATATATAATTTATATTAAAGTTAGCCATGAGGACGTAATAAATAGCGCTTCTCAGATAATAAATATTAAGAGTGAAAAGAAACTCTTGTCTAAAAAACCAGTGCTTGCATACAGCTTAGTTGGCTTTATAGTTCTAGCATCTTTTTTTAGTATTTTATATCTAAGTCTTAGGAAACATGTTACAACTAAAAATATTTTTAGAGGTGTTATGCAGCAGCCATATAAAGTACAAAAAGCAGATACAAAAGCCAGACTTGAAAAACAGCTGAAATTATTAACAAAGAATTACGAAGAAAGAAATATAACAGAAGACACTTACAATAAAACAAAAAAGAAACTAGAAGACATGATAAATAAGCTTGATAAAAAGTAATCAAAATATTTAAATAGATGGCTTTAGCTATTTAAATTATGAACAATAGTGTTATAGACGTTGACGATATTTTGGAGAAAAAGAGCAGCAATGAGAATAAAAACTCTAAAAACGGCAACGTAATGTCTGACGTTCTGCATGAACTTTCTAACGAACTAGAAAAATTATCAGCTGAAAAGAGCAGACTGGAAAAAGAGTTAGATGACGCTAGAAACAATGTTTTGGATACAGAAAAAGCTGACGAGACACTAAAGGAAAAATTAGCGAAACTTGCGACTGAACTTGTAGATAAAGAACACAGACTTTTTGATGTAAAAGAAAAACTTGATAAAATAAGAAAATCAAAAGAAGAACTTTCTGAATTATAATTTTTGAAAAATTATGAAACTATATGATAGCCATGCATAAACCCTGCTTCTTCAAGGCTTATTTCATCTTCGTCTAATAAATAATCTATATCTTCTTCATTGAATTTTTCTTCCTCTGAAGATTTCTTAAACACCTTGTTTTTGTTCAAGAACATCACCACCTCCTTTTTATTTTTTAATAACACTTGGAGCATTAAAAAGGTCAAGGAAGAGACCATTGGCCTCTTCTTTTTAACATGGAATGAGGGCTTTTCATGACCTTCAATATTTTATAGTTAACATTTAATAAATACATTATGAAAACAAAATACAGAATCGTGATTCACAAAGTTTATATATGGTTTTTTTTTAAATATATTATATGGCTATAAATGACTTATTATTTAGGCCTGCTTGGTTTCTACGCACTGAATTATTGTTTGGAATCATAGCATTCCTTATAACTTTAATAATATCTTATTATAGCTACAGAGTTTACAAGATTTCTGAAAATAAAAAATATAAGTATTTGACTGTTAGTTTTTTTTCCATGTCTTTGGGCTTTATGTTTAAAGCTATTAGTGATTTAATAATTGTTTACTTTGACGCTTTTCTAAAGACTTTTCGTTTTTTTGGTTTTATTTCTCCAACGTATATTTATACTGGAAGCTTGATACTATATGTCTTTTTTGTACTAAGCGGATTTGTGATACTTAGCTGCTTAGCTTCACAAGTTAGGAACAAGAGCATTATTCTTTCTTTATTGTCTATAGCATTTCTTTGTGCAATTCTTGTTAGACAAGCAAGGTCTTTTACTTTCTTTTACTTTTTTGCATTTGTTTTACTTGTAGTTTATATTGTTCCTTATATGTACAATAATTATAAAGATAAGAAAAATAAAAGTTCGTATTTTGTGTTTTTGTCTTTTGCTTTACTAGCAGTGTCAAACTTACTTTTCATAGCATTGAGCTCTAGGTACTCAGCGATAATATATACGGGCGGACATTTTATAAGTTTATTGGCTTATATATTATTACTGCTTAACTTGACATTGGTGCTAAAGAAATGAATGAAAGGAGAGACAAGCTAAGGATAATTTATGACATGTTGGCTGCTGTACAAGACAAAGGCGGAAAAATAAAGCCAACCCACCTTCTTTATAAGTCAAATTTATCTCACTCAAAAATGCAGATTTATTTGAATGACTTATTTGCCAAAGACATGATAAAAGAAGAACTTAACAAGGCAAACAAATGCTACATAATTACAAAAAAAGGAATTAAATTTCTTGAGGACTATAAAAAAATAAAAGAATTCACAGATTCTTTTGGATTTTAATATAACTTTAATTATTTATATTTATGGTTAAGGAAATAAAGAAATTATATTTGTCAGAGAAAGACAAGAAAATTGGAGGCGTCTGCGGCGGGATTGCTGAATACTTAGGTATAGATTCTACTGTTGTCAGATTAATCTGGATAGTTTTTACTTTAATCAGTATGGGATTAGGACTTATCTTATATTTGGTTTTTTGGATAGCTATGCCAGCCAAACCTGGAGCTAAGAAGGAATATTAAATTTCATGTATTTTTTGCAGTTTAAACAATAATAAACAACCATTTTGTTTCTTGTTCTCACCCTGTAATTTCCTAATCTGAAATAATTATTGCAATGTTTGCAGTATTTTCTTTTATATTCTTTTGGTATTGGAAGATTTACTTTCATGGCAGTTTTTCTTGCTATTTCTACAAGCTTGTTTGCCTTAGAAGGATTTAATTTTGCTTCATTGAACAAAATTTTTACTTTATCCAAAGCTATCTGTTTTAACTTATTTTTATTTGTTTTTTTCATAGTTATTTACAATTGTTTTGGTATAAAAATATTGAGATTGAAAGATTTTCAGATACTATAAGTTTTTATAATACTTGCTTTTACAAAATTCATGCCATATGCATTTGGACATTTAATTTTTAGCTGGATTTGTGGAAAACTAGCAGAACTAAATAAAAAATTTAATTTAGACAGATGGATATGGTTTTTTTTGTTGTTTGGATCAATCTTTCCTGATTCGGATTATTTATTTGACTGGATTCTTGGAACGCAACTTCACAGGGCTTTTTCACATAGCTTACTAACTGCTGCAATTGGATTTTTGGCTGTTTTTTTAGGTGGAAAATTGTTGAATAAAAAATTCAAAAATGTCAGACCTTTTGCATATGGGCTTGCCTTTGGATTTGGAATATTAACTCATTTGGTTGCAGACATGATAATGGGGTTTCCTGGCGTTGCATTATTTTGGCCTTTGAAAATCAGATTCTGGTTATTAGGCATGGGGGCTGAGAACTTTATAACTACTCCGTTGATGGAAAGAAGCAAAGAGAAATTAATAACTATGGTAAGATTTGCAATTTTTGATATGGGTTTGGGTGTTATTTGGATAGGGTACTTGTTCTTTAAGAAAAAGATTAGAAAATTTTAGAAAAAAATCTTTTATTTTAATTATCTTATAAAATTATAAAGGTGGCAGCTAACCGCACTTCCCGCGCTGAGCGCAGTACAATACGGAACGTGAGTCTGCTTAACTTCCGAGTTCGAAATGGGATCGGGTGTAACCAAACCACTAGGGCCGCCTAGTTTAGTGGAAATTAGAGTTATTTTTAAAGTTTTGGGTTAATACTGGGCAATTGAACCATCAATAAATCTAGACCAAACATCAATTCCGCCGACCAAGCTTTTAACCTTAGGAAAACCGTTTTCCTTTAGAATTTTTGTAGCTTCAATGCTTCTTTTTCCATGGTGACAATACACAATTATTTCTTTATCCTTTGGTAATTCGTGTAATCTAGACTCTAGTTGTGGCAACGGTATTAATTTAGAATTTTGTATTTTTGCTATTTCATATTCATTAGGGTTTCTTACGTCTAGCAGAAATAGGTCTTCATTTAAATCTAATTTCTTCTTTAGTTCTTTTGGTAAAATTATTAACTCTTCCATTTTTAAATTCCTTAGTAATGTTATTCACTTACAGCAGAGGCTTTTGCTTTTGATCTTTTAATCAAACCAAGTTCTTCATCCAAGTCTTTTGCTATATCTTGAAGGTCTTCGAATGTACGCACTATATCTTTTTTAAGTTCTGACACAAGACTTTCTAAATTATCTACCCTAAGAATATATTTGTTGTTGTACTGCGCTACTAAGCCAGACTCTATTAATTTGTGCAAATGATGAACAACTGTTGCCCTGGTTAAATTAGATTTTAAGGCTATTTCATCGCTGCTTAAGGTGATTTTCCTTCTTGCTGCCTTAATAAGCTCTAAAAATACCCTAAAACATGATTTTTCTTTATCTCTTTCCCCAAAAAGGCCTAAACTCTCTGAAAACCATTGTAAATCTTTATTAACATCTTTTTCAGCTGGTTTTCTTAATCTTAAGACTGTAATTTTCATAGTTTGTTTGTACATAATAGGCTTATAATATAGAAATATTTATATAGTTGTTGGCTTTGTTATAATTATGTTGATTTAAGATCAACTAAAGACGACCATGACAGACTATCAAGACACAGAAGGAATTAAAAAAAAACTAGAAGAGCAAGAAAAAACAATTGAAGAATATACAAATATACTAAAAAGGCTTCAAGCAGATTTTGAAAACTACGTAAAAAGAACTGACAAAGAAAAAGAGGAATTTGCAAATTACTCAAATCATAAGTTGGTTAGCAAATTGTTAAACGTTGTTGATGATTTTGAGAAGGCCTTGGAATTGACAAAAAACAACAAGGAGATTGCTGACGGACTGGAAATTGTTTACAAGCAATTAAATAAATTATTGCAAGAGGAAGGCGTTGTTCAAATTAATGCAATTGGCAATAAATTAGATCCATTTAAGCATGAAGTTATTGACGTCATAAATGGAAATGAAGACGATGTTGTTATTGAAGAACTGCAAAAAGGATATATAATGAAAAATAAGGTTTTGAGACCAAGCAAAGTTAGAATAATTAAATCAGGAGGCAAGGAATAAAATGACAGATTATAAAACAGGAACTTTAGGCTATGCACACCTAGTAGGAAAATATATTTTACCAATAGTTGCAGATCACGGCCTAACTAAAGAAGAAGCTCCACATGCTGTTGATTTTTTACATAGAGTAGCTTTAAACATGGTATATTGTTCTAGCGACCCAATGAGAAGTACTGATGACATTGGAAATGCTTTAACTAATTACTATGGAGGCCAAGAAAATGTGTCAGGCTCACAGTAATGACGGTGCTGGTTACGTAATGAGGGGACCTGTTAATTTGTACACTTCTTACTTAGGAAAGGCAGCATATTCAAGTTCTGCTTTACAATATAGAACTGGTAGGATGTATAAATAGGAGAAAAAATGAGCATAACTGTAATTCAATCAAACCAACTAGGAAATCCTTATGAGTGTCCTTTGTGCTGGAGATTGTTTTATTTTGAAAATGATTACGTTAAGCATAAATGCGTTGCAAAAAATAGAAAGATAAGTTTAGGTAGGAAGAAAAAATAAATATAAAATGGATGCTAATTTAATAACTCAAATAAGGAATATTAAATATAATAAAGGCAATTTTCAGACTATAAAAAATAAAATAGGTGAGGAAAGATTAAAAGATTTTTTTACTACATTATATCCAAAATTTACTATAACTGAAATAGAAGCAATAACAGAAATACCTGATTCTACACTTGAGAGGTGGTTCCAACAATTGAGAATACCATTTATTAGACATAGAATAAGAAGCAAAGCTTTTGTTGGAAATGAAAATTCTGAAATTATTGTTGCTAAAAATGGAATAACTTTTAGAGCAGTGAAAGTTAATATTACACCTCAACTAGCTTATTTGATTGGTTTTACTTTGGGCGACGGTTCAGTCCAACAGTATATGATAGAAGTATTCAATAAAGATAGAAAATTAAGAGAAATTCTTTTTAATTGCCTAAAACCTTATGGAACTATAACTAAAGAAGAAAGAGAAAATGGTTTATGGAAATTAAGATTATCAAATGGTGTTATAGCTAACTTAATTAAAAATGAGAATGGAATCAGAGAAGATACTTTGGATTATATTTTTAGTAATGATGAACTAGCAAGAAATTTTATAGCTGCTTTTTGGGACGCTGAAGGAAGCGTTCTTTATCAAAGAGAGAAAAAGTATTATAATCTTTATTTATATAATTCAAATAAATTTATATTAAATAAGATTAAGGAATTCTTATTCAAAAAAGAAATAAAATTTTCTACACATTCACGTAAAACAAGAGATAAAAACTGTATATTGAATAATCACATAGTTCAATCAAAAAAAATTTTACATAGAATAAATATACATAAGGCTTCTTGGCCAATTTGGATAAATGAAATTGGGCTTTATATGAACCATAGTAAAAAGAAAGAAATGATTAAAGCTATCAAAATTTATCTAGGAGGAAAATAAAATGGTTAGAATAATTGGAATAGATTTGGGTACGACAAATTGTGCAGCTTCTGTTTTACAAGCTGGAAGACCAGTAATAGTGCCAAGTGCAGAAGGCACAAGTTTATATGGAAAAGCATTTCCTAGTGTAGTTGCATTTACAAAAGATGGGCAGATGCTAGTTGGAGAACCTGCTAGAAGACAAGCTATTTCCAATCCTGAAGGCACAGTAATTGGCGCCAAAAGAAAGATGGGCACTAATTACAAATACAAGATCTTTGGAAAAGAATATACTCCACAACAGATTTCTGCTTTTATATTACAAAAAATAAAAAAAGATGCTGAAGAGTTTTTAGGAGAAAAAGTTGAAAAAGCTGTAATTACAGTTCCTGCTTATTTTGATGACGACCAGAGACAAGCTACAAAAGATGCTGGCGAGATTGCAGGCTTGGAAGTTGTAAGAATAGTAAATGAGCCTACTGCTGCAGCTTTAGCTTATGGCTTAGACAAACAAGACAAAGAAGCAAAAATTCTTGTATTTGATCTAGGTGGTGGTACTTTAGATGTAACTATTATGGATTTTGGAGGCGGAGTTTTTGAGGTTAGAGCTACCTCTGGTGATACTCAATTAGGCGGAACTGATATGGATGTTATTCTTATGAATTTTATACTAAAAGAGTTTGAAAAACAAACTGGAATTGATTTGAATGACGATAAAACGGCAGTTCAGAGAATCAGAGAAGCTGCTGAAAGAGCCAAGATTGAACTAAGTACAATGATGGAGACAGAGATTAACTTGCCTTTTATTCATGGAAGTAATAATCTGCAAATGAAACTAACAAGAGCTAAACTTGAAGAATTATTAGATACTATAGTTCAAAGATGTAAAAAACCAGTATTGCAAGCTTTGAAGGATGCAAAATTAAAACCTGAAGAAGTAGATAAAGTAATTCTTGTTGGGGGCCCTACAAGAATGCCTATTGTTAAAAGTTTTTTAGAAAACATCCTTGGAAAAAAAGCTGAAAGAGGCTTGGATCCAATGGAATGTGTTGCAATGGGCGCAGCAGTCCAAGGTGGCGTTTTAGCTGGTGAAGTTAAAGATATTTTATTGCTAGATGTTACTCCTTTAACTTTAGGCATAGAAACTCTTGGCGGAGTAAGAACGCCAATAATTCAAAGAAATACAACAGTGCCTAGCAAGAAAAGCCAGGTTTTCAGCACTGCGGAAGATAATCAAACAGCAGTAACAATACATGTTTTACAGGGAGAACGTGAAATGGCTTCTGATAATAAAAGCCTAGGAAGATTTGACTTAATAGGAATTCCGCCTTCTCCAAGAGGTGTTCCTCAAGTAGAAGTTACTTTTGACATAGATGCAAATGCAATATTGCATGTCAGCGCTAAGGACATAGCTACTGGAAAAGAACAGAGCATTAGGATAAGCGGAGCACAGAAACTAGACAAATCAGAAATTGAAAGAATGAAAAAAGAAGCTGAAGAGTTTGCTGAATTTGACAAAAAGAAGAAAGAAGAAATTGAAATTAAGAATCAGGCTGAAGCTTTAGTTTATACAATAGACAAAAGCATCAAAGACTTTGGCAGTAAGTTAAGCAAAGAACAAATAGCTGAAATTGAGAAAGAGAAGAACGAACTTAAAGACTTAATTAAGAATAATGAAACTGATAAACTAAAGAAGAAAATTGATGACATAAACAAAAAACTACATGAAGCATCTACAAAGATGTACCAAGAAGCTATGAAACAAGAGAACAAGGCTAATGAGGAAGAAGTAGAAAAGAAAGGTAAAAAAGATGGCGTGGTTGATGCAGAAATTGTAGACGATGAAGATGAAAAATAAATTATTTAAAAAACAATGAAAGAAAAATATATAGACAAAACAAGAAGGCTTAAACCTATAATTGAAGCAGATAAAACTTTACTTGAAATGATTGATATAAAATTATAATTAAATATATAAATAAATTTGAAATGTGCAATCTATGGCTGAAGATTATTACGAAGTTTTAGGTGTAAGCAAAAATTCTTCTAAAGAGGAAATTAAGAAAGCTTATAGAGAATTAGCTAAAAAATACCATCCTGACATAAGTAAAGAGAAAGATGCTGCTGAAAAATTCAAGAAGGTTTCTGAAGCTTATGCTGTCTTGAGTGACGATACTAAAAAATCACAATATGACCAGTTTGGTTCTACTGGATTCCAACAAAGATACAGTCAAGAAGATATTTTTAGAGGCTTTGATATAAATGATATATTTGGTGATGTGTTTGGTGATGACAGTCCTTTTAATATGTTCTTTGGAGGCGGAAGCAGAAAAAGACAAAATAGAGGAAGAGATTTAGCTTATGAACTTGAAATTGGTTTTGAAGATGCTGTTTTTGGCTGTACTAAAGAAATAGAAATAGAAACATTAGATAGCTGTGATTCTTGCAATGGAACAGGAAGCAAAGATGAAAAATTTGACACTTGCGGACAATGCAAAGGGACTGGGCAAATTAGAGTAAGTAGAAGAACGCCTTTTGGAACATTTTCTCAGATTAGCACCTGCAATGAATGCAGTGGAGAAGGCAAGAAAATACTGCATAAATGTAAAGAATGCAATGGCACTGGAAGAATGGTTAAAAATAAGACTGTAAAAGTAAAAGTGCCTTCTGGTGTAGATAATGGTTCTAAACTAAGAATTTCAAGATCTGGAGAAGCTGCTGTGAGGGGTGGCATTGCTGGAGATCTGTATATTATTTTGAAAGTTAAAGACAGTGATATATTTGAAAGAGATGAAAATGACTTATATTTGCACGTCCCTATAAGTTTTAGCCAAGCTGCTTTAAGTGATGAAGTTAAAATACCTACTTTAGAGAAAGAGGTTAGCATTAAAATTCCTAGCGGAGCACAAAGCGGTACTAAGTTTAGATTAAAGGGGCAAGGCATTCCTTATCTAGACGGCTATGGAAGAGGAGATCTTTTTGTAATTATAGATGTGGTTACTCCTAAGAACTTAAGCAAAGAACAAAAAAAATTATTTGAAGAGCTTAAAAAAACTGAAGAGAAAAAAAGTCTACTGGAAAAGATAAAAGAATTTGCTAAAGGATTTAAGTAAATTTAAAAATTTACATGATGCTATAATTTTAGTTTTCTAATTTTTAATTTAATCTCTTTTGTTGCAAATCTAAAATGTATTACAAAACCTAAGAAAGTACATAAAAATATTAAAGATAGGACTACAGTTAATGAAATACTGCGCCAATTATTATAATTTATTTGATTTGTAAATATTGCAATTATTATTCCTATAAAATAAGTAAATAATAAAACAATACATGTGTTTAAATATTGCAAATTTTTATTGTACTCTAAGTCTAACAAATTTTTCTTTATTTTTTCAGATTCCATTTAATCACCCAAGGCATATGCTATTAAGACAAGTCCTGTAACAATAAGGATAGTTGATACTACTGAGGCTGTCAATTTGCCTTGTAACATTGATGGAATGGTAAATGTAATTCCTACTACACCACTTATAACTCCAGCAATTCCAAGGATATATTTTTTAGACTTAACCATATTAATACTTAAAGAACTAATGAAGCTTATTCTTTATTAATTTTCCTGAAATTTTTTGGAATATTTTCGAAATTTAAGTAAATTTCTTTATAACTTTCAAGTATTCTTTATTTAAACCGCTTAATCTATAAATAACAATTTCTTTTACACCTAATTCTTTGCATATTCTTATATCCCTTTCCAGATTTTCTGAAGTTATTATTTTTTCATTATTATTTATCCCAACATCTAAAACACCCAAGCCTATAAAGAATTTATCACCATATTCTTTTTTATAACTTTTAATTTCATCTCTAATTATATTCTCTGTCAGCCATGACGACATTGAAGAGTACATCATCTTAATTTTTGTATTATTGTATTTTTTAGGATTAAAACTTAGACAATTAAATTCCTGAAATTTTTTCATTAATGAACCATCTGTAAAATATTCTGCTGTATAAATCTGACCTTGATATTTTTTAAAAAATGATTTTATTAATTTTTTATTTTTGAAATATTTGAAGAAATTCCAGTAAATTAATGATCTTTTTCTAGGAAATTCTGCATCCCACAATATAGAAACTTTTTCATTAAGCAAAGAATGAAACAATCTTAATAATGCTCTTCTTTTTGACCAAGGACTTAACCAATAACCTTCATATTCATTTAGGAGCGGCCACCAAATTACTTCTTTGACATTTTTATATTTATTTTGCAGCTCTTTCTTGTATTGTTTGTAGCTTTCCATATTATAATCTGCAAGATATAATTTTGTAGGAAAATTTATTAGATTTAACTTGTTTAATGTTTTATCATTAGGAAATTCTTCAAAAAAACTTATCTGCATTTAGACCATCTCCAAGATATAGAATTTAAATAACTTTTAAAGCTTTTGAGGTGTTTTCCGGCTCTGTCCTGAATCTAAGTTCTAAGAATATTTATTAACCCACGTAACCCGTTAGGGTTACAGGGGAAGGAGTTGTGGTCCTTCATGAAAAAAGAAGTGAAGATAGTTAAAAAAGTTAAGTGTTTA
>Ga0209541_10013409_pt1 | contig 12527 bp, 9 predicted proteins | sample RifCSPlowO2_01_FD_184027 | JGI IMG/M metagenome (GOLD analysis project Ga0209541, IMG submission 184027) | Groundwater microbial communities from Rifle, Colorado - Rifle CSP2_plank lowO2_0.1 (SPAdes) (version 2) | ecosystem: Environmental > Aquatic > Deep subsurface > Groundwater | place: Rifle...
ATAGTATGAATACCTCATAGCTCATCTGTTTGTTTAAGCTCCATAGAATGCTCGTAAGGCTTGAAAGTAAAAAGGTAAGATAAAAAATAAAATGCGGAGGAAAAATTACTCGTCGATTTTTCCTGAAAATGTAAATAATTAAAACTACTGCAAAAGTCCCTCCGGTATAAAATATCCAAACAGGGTTATTCGATCCCAATCCCCCCAAAACCAAAATCCCACCCAGGATGGCGAATAATATATCCCCGATAACCGATTCGTATTTCTTTAAACTGATTTTCATCAGGCCGCTCTCATTTTACTTTTTCATCCGCTCGTTTTTGAATTATGCCAATTAACGCAAACCAAATCCAAAGCAGGGTCGGAATTGCGTAGGTAAAGTCGAACATAAAGTTAACTGTTAGCGCAATAAACAAAATACCATATATCCCCAATCGATTTTTGATGATAAACGCATCTTTAAGAACTCTAAATAGCCAATAAAAAAAGACTATCGAATATACACCGAATCCCACGATCATTTCCAAAACAAAATTATGGGTATAAGACGAAAACTCATCTTTTAAATCCTTAACAGAAAGCGAAATGTGACCGAAATTTCCATACCCGACCCCATAAAGATTATCGGGAAACGAATTAATTGCTTGGGTAAAGTAAGGCCTGGCGGAAAATATGGGCTTACCCAAACCGCTATAAATAAATATCGCCGCAACTACCAATAATCCCGCAATCATTAAAAACTTGCGCGGTATTCGTGAATTAGTTTTAATTAATAGTATTAGACCTGTTCCAAGAGCAACCAGCGCCGATCTCGACATCGATACGAAAAGAGCAAATACCCCGGCGGCCACAACCAGTAAAAGCTTTTTATCCACACTTTCCCGCCTTACCATCCATTTTTGGAAAATTATCAATAAAGGAAGAATCCAGAAATCACCCAAATGGTTATGGCTTCGGTTGGTTGTAGTGGGAAGAAATAAAGATAGCGAATTAGCTGGTAATCTTTGTGTAATTAAGCCCGTTAAGTAGAGTCCGAGAAAAATAAATCCAAGAAAAATTATTATCCGAAGAAAATTATTTTCCAATTCTTTTTTAAAGTTATACGAAATCAGCCAAACTAATCCACCCGTCACAAATATAGAAAAAAAATAAAGACTTACTAAAAAATTCTTGCTCCAAAAAAAAGTAATTAAAAAAACAGCTAAAAACACTTTATATTCGGTGATAGCTTGAGGTAATTTAAAATCCGGTTTGCTTCTTTTTATATAGAATAAAAAAAGTAACGACAGCAAAATAAATAAAAGGTTGTAATAAAAAAAATTCGTTGGATTCACTCCACCCGCAAATAAAAATATCCCGGTTAATAGTAAAAACACTTTGTGTATTGAACTTTTGGTGATTTTTAAAAAAGACTGCATAAAATTACTATACAAATTATATAATTAATTTAAATCTTTAAAGAATCTAACTTTGGAAAAAGCTAAAATAATTAAAACCGTCCAAATATTTTTACTCCTTTTTGTGGTCCTCACTGTATTTATTGTCTCTGAATTACTATACATGGCAAATAATATTCCCTATTATTTGGTCGAATATTACTTTTCTAAAGCGTTAAATTCTGCCGAAATGAACAGGGGTACAGAAAGTATAGATAACCTATTTAAGTCTGCAAATTTTATAATAAGTAATAATTCAAGAAAATATCCGGATTTTATTCCTCCAAAATATTACCCTAAGATTTCAAATTCTGAAATTGAAGTAAAAGTAGCCGAAGTGTTGGAAAAAATCCCTATAAGCATTGACCCAACCTCAAGGCTAATTTTGGTATTTTACAGACTTGGACTCGTGGCAAGCTCGTCATCGGATGCAAGTTTGGCTTTAGAACTTTGGCAAACCGCAAGCTATATTGACCCGGAACTAAGTCATATTTATGTCGAAACCGCAAATCTTTTTTTAATACAAGGAAACAGTGAAAAATCCTACGAGGTCATTAATACATGCATGAAATTAATGTCTCCGAAAAAACACTGCGAGGATTATAAAGCCAACTTACTCGATAAAGGTGTAATAGAAAAAGTTGGTTTTTTAGATAGAGAATTAAATAAACTATATGGTATTTAAACGAAAGCATCTAATTTCTTATCCAATTTTTTGACGAATTCTTCTATATCAAATTTCTTACTATTATTAAATCCTTGCTTACCTATTTTTAAAGTTAAATTCCTATCAGCCGCAAGTTTTGCCATTCTTTCTACAAAGTCTTCTTCTTTCGGCTCAACTAAAAATCCGGTAATCCCGTCTTTTTGACTTTCATTCGGCCCTCCTCTATTTACACTTATTATCGGTTTTGCAAATGAATTCGCTTCGAGAAGAGTAATTCCGAAGTCTTCATTAAACGAAGTCAAAAGCACCGCCCAGCAATTTTGATATAACTTCTTCATCCGATAGTCGCTTGGAGATTTAACAAAATTGATATCCTTCCTTTTACCTACGAGTAATTTCAGTTTTCTTAAATATTTCTTGCTTTTTTCATCCACTTGTCCGGCTACGATAAGTTTAAAATCATACGATTTTGGATTTTCTTTTCTGAATTTTTTAAAAGCGGATATCGCCAATTCAATATTCTTAGTCCACATGACGCGACCCGGAAGAAAAAAGTATTTATTGTATACCCAGCTTGGTTTATTTAATCGGGTATCGACTCCGGGATATAATACTTCGTACCTCTTTTTTGTCATACCTCTTAGTAGACCACCGTTTTTTGCACGCCTGAGTGTTTCCCAACTATTGAAAAATACGTAAGAATATTTTTTCCATAGCAACCTGTCAATCAACTTGAAGATAAATGAAAACGCGCGAAATACTAAACGGTATTTTAGGGTTCGAGCCGCAAATATCTTCTCACGATAATATTCATCAAACACAGGCCTAAGTGGTGTATGACAATAACATATTGTTGGAATCTCATTGTTTCTTAGCGTAATCAAATCCCCCAGACCTTCGCCCTGCACCAAAAGTAAATCAAAGTTACTCAAATCGATCTTTTGAGTCGCAATTGTAACTGCCGCTTTCGCAACTGATTTTACGTCCCTTGAAACAGATATTTTTTTAAGTTCGACAACATTAAGCTTTTTAAACTCTTTATAAGTATTTCCTCTATCAAAATGGTTTGTAAAAATTGTGTACTCGTGCTTACTTCTTTTAACAATCTCCAAAATTACTCTCTCGACTCCGCTTGTTAAATATATCCAAGGATAATAAATTGCAATTCGCATATTTTTATTATTTTGATCTAAACGATTTGAAGTAACATCTATTTTAAAACTAAAACATTAATTGACTTTGGTTTTATTTTCAACATTGTAAGTAACAACTTTCATAACAATTGAAAAACCGCTTTGTTATTGTCTTCATAAACCTTATCTATTAAAAGGTTCTTGTCATTAAGAAAAAAATTAATATTTTTAAGGGCTTGATCACAATATGTTTCTCCATTATCCATATGAGCTAAATCTTTATGAAGCACAATCGTTTTGATATTATTGGTTTTCAAGATTCGGGCTAACATTCTGTCTGTTTTAGTTGAGTTATCAGAATCATAAGTTCCACAGCGAAAACACGGAAACTTTTCTAGAAAAGTTTCCGTGTTTGGTGTATTTCCTGCCCATTGTATGTAACCATTTACAATAGGTTTTCCATAATAAACTGAATATAGGTCATACTTACTCTTCTGCCTTGTACCAGCCCATTGATCAATCAATGGCAGATCAAGAACTGCATCGGAATTCAAACTTTTAACTGACCCGATATAAATCTCATTTTCCATAGTTGGACTCAAATAGAAATCTATAGGAATCCTCTCCAATACTATAAAAAGCATTAAAGTTGGTATCGTTAGGCGTCTTTTAAAACCTCTCAGTCTTTTAAGGACCGTCAGAATTCCAATTGTCAAAAAAATATAGATGATTGTATAAAAGCGCCCGGGTTCGGCTATTCCCTTAAAGAGAGAGAGATCATACACATAACAATAAGCGTATATTGATTGATAAGAGGTTTTACAGCCTAAAGATAAGGAGAAAAATACAAAAAGGTTAAGAAAAATAAAGATTCTAAATTTTTGACTTGTTCTGCTCAAAATGAAACATAAAAAAATAAAAATTTCCAAATAACCCAAAAACACAGCTCTATCGATACCAATTTCATCAACTTTTGGAAAAATCCCTGAGGTTATGACTAAAGGTAAATAATCATTGGGTAACAAAAAATTCATAATACTGGGCGACATCTGAATCATGTAATCTTTTTCATGAAATATCAAAGATTTAGATATTGATTGCTCAATTCTTCCAGAATTGAAAAACAAAAAAATACAAACACTCGTTAGGAGGCTGAAAATTGTGTATTTTTTTCTTTTCCAAAAGATCGACAAATATTGAAAAACGCTGTCTTTATAAAATAAAAGCAAAATGGGAAAAACAAGAAGAAGTGCACTAATCAAAATGAGAAGATATTGCAGTGAGGCAAAAAAAACTAAAATCACGGAAAGGGTAAAAATGAAGAAGCTCTTTTTGTCTCCTGATCTATCTTTTAGATTAATCAAGCCATAAATAAAGAAAGGGAAACAAGAGCTTAAGATTAGATTCGGATGTCCTCCTAATTTTGCGATGGTGTAAAAAGAAAAACCATATATTACTGATCCCAATATTCCTAAATCATCTCGCCCTGATACTTTCTTGAAAAGAGGATACGATAAAAGTGCATTTAGGAACAACATTGTTAAAATCGAAAGATTATATACAATCACCGGACTTTCGATGAAAAGATAGAAAAGAATACCAGTCAGAAGAAAAAGAGTTGAGTCGTAACCTATTGAAAAATCAAATCCGACTGGATATCGCCAATAGTCGGTCCAACCGAAAGGAAATTTTCCTTGGCTAACTTGAAGTTTGGCAATATATTGAAATCCCAAAAACTGATAGCTATCTCCTCCGTCTCCGATAATTTTGTCCGAAAGATTAAATAACGAAGGAAAAGTAAAAAGGAAAGTAAAGAAAAAGAAGATTATTGATATAATCAGAAATTTTCTCATCTAGTATTAATGGCTTTGTTGTATACTTCTAAGATTTTTTTGTAATGATCTTCAGGATTGTATTTTTTCTTGACATCTTTGGCCGCGGTCTCTCCAAGTTTATTTACAAGTAAGGGGTCTTCCCAAAGCCTTTCGATTTTTTCCGAAAAATCTTTAACGTCACTTGGCTTGAAAAGAAGACCGTTTTTCCCGTCCTTCACAATTTCCGGAATTCCGCCAATTCTACTTGCAACAACTGATTTTCCGGCCGCAAATGATTCCAAAATAGAATAAGGAAAGTTCTCGTACCACAAAGAAGGAACGACTACAAATGCCGAATCGGAAATTACTTTCCTTAACTCCCCTCCCACAAGATATTTTTTTAATTCCACATTTTTCAATTTATTTTTTTTAATGAATTTTTTCAGAAACTTCCCATATTTTCCGTCGCCGACGATTTTAAATTTAACTTCGCTGAGCTTACCAGCCACCTCTAAAATATTTTTAATTCCTTTGTGCTCATAAAACCTGCCAAAAAAGAGTACGAATCTTTCATCCGAACCCCTAGATTTCTTGTAGTCGTTACAATTAAAGAAATTTGGCAACAAATAAATTTTGCGGGGGTCGAAGCCGTTTTTAGTTAGTCTGTCGCGCATGAACTTTGACGGGATTATCAATACGTCGATGTGTCGATTGTAAGCATTCATAAATTCCTGTATCTTCCAAACTAAAGCTGTACCAAACGTTTGCATAAACGAGTCATTAATACATTTGTGTTTTACGGCCGTAAAAAAACTGTTACCATCCTCCTCACAAACTCTTCCGCCATGAAAAAGGTTAACGTTTGGCGAAACGAGATGGTAGTCGTGAACCGTATAAATAATTGGTACTCCCCTTTTTTTAATTTCAGGCAAAATTGAAGGCGAAATATGATTATAAATATTTTGAATATGGACTATATCAGGTTTGAAATCGTCCAGTAATTTAGAAATTTTCCTTTTTGCCTCGAGGTTATAAAGCATTCGAAAAAATAAACTTGTAGCATTATCAACTTTGAGGTTTTCAAAAGTAACATTGGATGCAAAATATTTTTCCCACCTCGTTTTTTTGTTTTTCTTATCTTTCAAAGAAAAATATGCGACCTCGTGGCCCTTTTTCTTTAACAGTTTAGCTAGTTCGAAGTAATATCTTTCGGCCCCTCCTAAGTTATAATGGTGCTTGTGAATAAGAAGTATCCTCATTATGACTAAAAATATCTTAGTATTGTCAGAAGTTCAAGAGGGCGGTGAATGGATTTCGATACTCCGGCTCATAGGTGCAACCAAAAATATTTCTGATAAATACAACTTTTTCCTAATCGCTTTTTCTCAAGAAAAAACTTACAAAGACAAGTTATTTGACGATGTTCTACTGATCAAATCTTCGTCCGCCAATCCTCCGTTTAGTTTTATTAAAAAATATTTTTGGGATTTTTTACATGCAAGAGAAAATTTAAAAAGATTCAGTATGGATAATGATTTCGATCTGATTATCATAACAAATTTCCTATTTGCACTACCGCTATTCACGATTTCTAAATTAAAAAGGATCACATTTATTTATTTATTTCAAGGAATTAAAAGTATCCCGATAAGAAAATTTAGCGATTTGGATTATAGGCAGCTTGTTATTAAATTTTTGGAACGCTTAGGGATGCTATTAAGTTCAGTTATTGTGGTTCCATCAAAAGAAGCCGGCGATTATGTTCGAGCAATGCTTGGTTTTTTTTCGCCTTTAAAGAAAATAGTAATTGTCGGAGTAAGCATTCCAATAGAGTTTTTTAATAAACCCACAGTATCTCATTTATATACGCTCAGAAAAAAGATTGGCTTAAAATCCCACCAAAATGTCATACTTTACTCCGGAAGAATCGCAAAGTTTAAAGGTTTGGAGAATTTGATAGAAGGCTTTTCAATTCTTTTGCACAAATCCCCGAAGTCTGTACTCATACTGGCTTATCCTAAAAAAGGTATAGATAATGAACTATCCACAAATTTGAGAATCAAGGTAAAAAAACTGGGATTGGAGGAAAAGGTGAAGTTTATTACAAATCTATCTCTTAATAAACTCGTAGGAATATATTATTTAGCCGATGTTCTGGTATTACCTTCTGAAATTGAAATGGCACCTCTGGTTATTATTGAAGCTTTAGCTACTCAAACTCCTTGTATGGGATCAAAAGTGGGTAATATTGAGTCGATTTTGTCGCAAATCGATAATCGACTTCTACTTAACAACAATTCCCCGGATGAAATATCTAAAAGTCTAAATTACTTTTTTAATCTATCAAAAGAGGAAATTAATAAAATTAAACAAAGGGGTCTTCAAATTGCTAAAAACTACACGCCTGAAGCTTCGGGCAAAAGCTTCTTGGCACTAATTAGATCTTTACGGATATAATATATTTCCGGAAGTTTTGGAATTAATCTTTTAGGAAAAAGACCTTTCATTTGGGATTTATACTTTTTTATCGCCTTTAATTTTTTGTTATCATGATTTAAATCATTGATACAAAAAGGTGGGTAGTAATTCTGATTGATTAAAAAGAATTTTTTCCTGCTTATTGCATTTGTGTTGTAAGGAAAATCTTCCCAAAATAAAACTGGTTTTCCTAATTCTTTTGCCAAATATTCTACAGCTGACCGAGTAATTAAGTGGTCGGCGTGTCCTCCAACCCCCAGTGGCGCAAAGATTAGAAGTCTTTTTGTGTAATTTTTTCTAATGAAAGTTTCTAAATTATGTTCAAGGTCAATTATCAGCGGTTTCTCCTTCGCTGGAATTCTTCCTGAAAACTGTATAATTTCATTTGGGTAGATAAAGGATTCCCTGTCATCTTTCCTCCAGGCCGCATCTATAAAATCAAAGTGCTTATAACCAACTCCTAAAACCTTCAGTGCATTCATATCTTCTTTTCTTCTTTCGACGAAAAGTTTTTCAGCGTCGGTATATCCACATGAATTAAGGTATTTCTTTGCCTGAGGTGAGTACGGCTGCTTTGTAGCCTTGCAAAAGACAGTCGCCACTTTCACTTTTTTGTCCTTACTAATTAATAATTCAATCAAATCTCCACACGATAAAACCGCATCATCAAGGTGAGGCGATATAAATAAAAATTGCTCATAATTCTCGGTTAAAACCTTTATTTTCGAACCGTATGAAAGTTTCGGTTCCCACCCATAAAATATCGGTGTCTGTTTTAACAATTCAAATTGTTTATTATTTAAGACAAGATTTCGATCAAATTTGTTTTTAGTTACAAAAAAGTTAAAAGAATACGAATTTTTCAAATCCTTTTGGGTATCAGATTTATTTAAGTTGATCGGAATTTTCCTATTTAGATTAAACCATAAACTTTCATTCGAATAGATGCTTGTTTTTTTGAAGTAAGATTTTTCTAACAGTCTACTGAGAATTTCAAAACTAACTCCTTTAATGGTGCGGGTATTTGTACTCAAAGTATGAATAATTGCTCCATTGCCGTTTCGGCTCATGACTCTGTTAATCTCAGTTAAAAAAAACCTTTTATTATTTATATAATGGAATGTGTCAACTGCACTAATAAAATCCAAATTATCACCACGGAAAGGAAGTCCCATTTCACAATCGGCACAGATTAACAGATTGTCGGGGTGAGCGAAAAACATTCTCGCAAAGAGTAGATTCAGAAATGATTTATCTACCGCATAAATATTTTCAGGTTTTGTCTTAACTGATAACTTAGGAAGTAAATGCCCTGTGCCGCAACCAATCTCGGCTACTATATTATCTTCTTTTATCAGATTAGTGGCTGTAATTGACAGAAAGAACGACGGAATCCTAGCCCTGTTTACTAAATACCAAACCCATTTCTTATCGTAAGAAAAATACGCCAATAATCTAACACATTCATTAAAATCCGGGAATTTAAACCTTTTACGAAGTAAATATATAAAATATATCGCGTAAAGTAAAGAGCGTTTAAGATCAAGTAACGTAATTAGGGCTTTAACATGAGCTCCTGAATTTAAAAAGGCGATAGCCTTCTTCTGTAAAGAATCACGCCTAAGATATAAAATCCCATCAACTAAAGGAAAATCGCTGCATGAACAGCTTAAAATCATGGAGTCTCCGTACTTTTCAATTTTTGTAAATAATCCCTTACAATACATACAGCGAAGGTGGCGAAGTTTCTCCATAAGGACAAGTTTAGCAAAAGTTAAAAAGATTACTATTGCTCAATGTTAATCTTAGTCACTTCAGGCCAAACAGAAATGGTGGACGTGTTGATTGGAATTTTTTCTCCGACAAGAAGGGGAACATCGTCAAAAATATAATATCTATCCCCAATTTTAATTGCGTTAACTTCTAAAGTTAAGTAGACATCGCGCCTTAATGGATTAGTTTGAATTACTGATCTGCCGTCGCTTGTTATCACCAACCTTTTAGCGTTTTCAACTTTCTTGTCAATTATTTTAACTATTATATTTCCTTGATCATCCTTTACCATATCGCCTTTAATTAGGGCATTTGCGATATGCTCGCTGGTTCCACTTGAATCGGGAAACGCCGGTGTTTCTTCTCTGATTTGGGTTTCAACTATCAATTTACTTTTCGTCCTTTTATCCTCGACTCCCTCGACAAAAGTTACAAGCCCCTCAACATACAGCTTCTCTAGATTAAGTCTTATTGGCGAACCGACTGTAAGTGGTAACCCCTTAAAGGTGTATTGATTTGAAGCTCGGTTATAGACTACCCTTACTTTCGTTGTCAGATATAATGCTTTTCTTGATGGAAGAGTATCGTATGAACGTATTGATAATACTTCGGCATTAACCCTTCCCAAACCATCCGTCTCTTTCATTCCTTTAAAAAATAACTGTGCGAACCACGGCCTTGTTCCTGTTTCAACAAAGTAAGGTTCAAAACGAATACTTTCCTCGCCCACTTTTATGATTGCGTTGACATAGGTTGATTTTCTAAAAAAAGCGTATGCAAAGAATGCAATAAAAGTAATCGCACAAAAGATTAAAACCTTATCAGTAAGGGTTAGTTTCGCAATATTTGCAATAAGTTTTTTCATTTTCTCTCCCCAAGTATAGCAAAAGCCAGCAAAATAAACGTTTCTCCCACAAACGGTTGGAACATCCCCACTATCATTGACGATACAACCCCGCCGATTATCGCAATCCGCATAAAACTTTTGAGGTTTATTGCATTTTCATCCAAAATCTTTCTAATCTGTTCCACCATGAAAGTAGCAATCAAGGCCAAAAATAATAATATTGCTGGTATCCCATGTTCCGTAGTGATGTTTAAATACCAGTTATGCACCCCCAAAGGAACTAAGGAAAAAACAGTTCTGGGAAGTTGGGATAAGCCTGCTGGCACGGACATTCCTGTCCCAACACCGTAAAGAGGATTTTGTTTAATCAATTCTATTGCTGCTCGTATTTGAGCGGATCTGAAATATCCCCCTCCCTCGCTAAATGTATACAGAGATTTTTCAGCCCTCGGGAATATAAAAAAAATGGTTACAACCACAGCAACAATCGCCATGCTTAGAATATTTTTAGTAAATATTTCGGGAGATTTTATTTTCTTAACTTTCTCAAAGAAAAAAAGGGTAAAAAACAAGACAAACGCAAAACCCAACCAAGAACTCCTGCTTAGGGTTGCGGCTAAGGTAACTACTCCAAAAATTAAGGCTGTAAAAGATAATATATTTTGTCTTTTGTAAAGATACGCAAAAATAATTAATAACCAAAATGACATCGCCATACCAAGTTCATTGGCATGATTAAATGTCCCAACCGGACGAAAACGGAATTGAGGTTCGTCGGCGGCAAAACCAAAATACTCTATATCGACTTGTGCTTCTATGTTCTTATAAATTGGTGAGCTCGCAATAAATTGCTGATAAGAAATATAAGATTCAAAAATGATTTGGGCTGTAAAAAGTGCGATAAGAATTATAAATTTTTCTTTACCTTTGATTAAAAACTTTAAATAAAAATAAAATACCAAAAAGTGCAAAGATAAGACACTAAAAAGAATCGATATGTTAGGACGACTCGAACCAAGAATATCAGAAAGTACTAACCACAAAAAATAAAAAATTACTAAGTAGTCTTTCTTTTCTAACTTGAACTTCATTCTATTCTTCAAAAAATCTCTTACTAATAAAATAAGCATAAAAAACGCGATTATGTGGAGATAAGAAATAACAAAATGGCTTACATAACCTTGAGGAGCAAGAACTTTAGGAAAAACTCCTTCAGGAACAAGCTGAATCAAATATCTTTTACCGGTAAAGATTATCGAGCTTGCGAGGTATGTTAAAAGTATACTTAACTTTACATTTTTAAGTTTGTAATTATAGATAAAAATTAAAAAGACAAAAGAAAGCGCTATGATTTTATTATTAGGATTGATATGCCACAATAATAAATAAAATACGATAGATGAATAGAAAATATAGTTTTCTGGCTTTAATTTTCCAGTTACTTTTTCAAAGGCCTTCAAAAATAAGCTCTTTTTAAAGATTTTTGACATACTATAATAAGCAAACATATTCTACACTAATGAAAATCGGAATAGACGGAGTCCCCTTAACAATTCCATTTCCTTGTGGAACAAAAAATTACGCTCAGGGGTTAATTTCTGCTTTGGCAAAAATCGATAAAAAAAATGAGTATCTGATCTTTGCTTCCCAAAAAGTTTCAATACCCAAACAAAAAAACTTTCGTTTTGTACAAATCCCAAGTTTTATACCGATACTCAAAAGGCAAATCTTTTTGCCGTTTTTTGCTAAAAAAGAAAGTCTGGACATCTTTCACTATCTGGAGCCATTTGGCTCCGTCATTTTTAAACACCCAAAAATAGTAACTACAATCCATGACAATAACCTTAATTACACCTATCCCTGGGTTAGTAAATTTTTATTAAAAAGGCTTTACTGCGAATTTACGAAAGGAGCGGTAATTAATAATTCAGCAGCGTTGTTAGTCGACAGCCGTACAATCCAAAAAGAGGTTAAAGAGCATCTAAAAAACAGAGAAATTTATCCAATGGTTTATGCGGCATTATTGGGATACAACCATCATTTTCGAGTAATAAAAAAATACAAAAACCGTAAGAGTAAGTTTTTCCTTGGTATGGGAGATTTTGCACCCAGAAAAAACCTAGTCTCCGTATTAAAGGGTTACAAACTCCTTCCAGAAGAAATTAAGTATTCGCATAAACTGAAAATTATCTCTTCTACTAAAGAGTCCGCTCTACGTTTCCGAAGCCTGGCAGAAAAATATGCTATATCAAATAATATCGATTTTTTGGAAAACGTTACCCAAGAAAGACTGATAAAACTTTACAATGAAGCTTCATGTTTTCTATACCCGTCGCTTTACGAGGGATTCGGAATCCCAATCTTAGAAGCTTTTGCCTG
>Ga0209541_10013411_pt1 | contig 12526 bp, 16 predicted proteins | sample RifCSPlowO2_01_FD_184027 | JGI IMG/M metagenome (GOLD analysis project Ga0209541, IMG submission 184027) | Groundwater microbial communities from Rifle, Colorado - Rifle CSP2_plank lowO2_0.1 (SPAdes) (version 2) | ecosystem: Environmental > Aquatic > Deep subsurface > Groundwater | place...
TGGAGCCTTCAATTGCATTCGTATTATATGTAAATGTTATAGCTAGTTGTGCTAATTCTTTTTCTTGTATTAATTTTGGGAATTTTTTCCATTCGCTTTGAAAATTCTCTTTTATTTGTTCTAATTTTTTATATACATCTTGCTTTTGTTCTTGCATGAAAAGCTCTTTCCTTTTTTCTAGATCTTTTGGAAGTGTTTTTCCGAGATAGAGTTCTTTTGTTTTTATTTTTTTTCCTTCTCTATATGTATGTTTTAGATAGTAATATGTTTCTTTTCTTCGTTTTCTTTTGATGATTATGGTTGCCACTACATTATAGGCTATTATTGAGTATATAAACTTTTTGTAGGTGTATAGAAAAATGGATGCGCGAGACATGCAACATCATTCGACTGAGATGCGCAGACTTTCTTGGTATTACCTAATGTTATATAGGCTGAGTTAAAGGAATTTATATGGCTTTCTACTTGAGATGAAAAAGCTCAATAAGTTCATGTGATGCATATACTTTTACATATTCTTGATTCTTTAGCTGTTTTTCATTGGACCATATTGGACACTGAAAGTATAAAGCTAAGGCAAAGTACACAATATCTTTTTTATCAGGACAAATTTCTACTGCTTGTTCTCTATATGCAAGAAACTCTTGTTCGGGTATAATCTCAATTTGTTCTTTTAAAATTGCAATAAATTTCTCTATTTCTTCAGAAGTGAGTTTAGACTTTCTTAGGATGAGCGCTTTATTATTTTCAATTTCCTCAAATAAAAGAGAAGGAGCAACAAGTTCTAAGCTTTCTAAAAATAAAAGCTCAACTGGTTTTCCAGGATTAATAAGGATAGAAATAAGTGGATTGGCATCAGCAACAATCTGCATAGCTACATCTCCATGAATTTCTTTGCCATTCCTTTACTCATTTTGGTGCTTATTTCTTCCGAATCTTTTACATTAAGAGTACTTTTCTTTGCAAGAGACTTTAGGAATTCTATTTGGCTTACCTTTTGCTCAAATGCATGTCTTGCGACAGCGGACCAATTTACTTCTTCTAGTTGGGCCATTTTCTTTTTTAGTGTGTCTGGAACTGCTACAGATAATGTTGCCATAATTGTTTCCTCCTATTGTTATAATTGTTATTTATAGTAATAATAGTATTTAAGAGTTTTGTTTGAGAATTCTAAGATTATACCTCATTTGTAAGGCTAATATTTTTAAAGCAGGTTTGCTCTATTTGGACTATGAAAGTTAAAGTTAAGGCAGAACCATCAAATTATGAATATGAACTTAAAAAAATGGCATTAATCCTTATTGATTTTCAAAATGATTTTCTTCTTCCAAAGGGGTTTGGTGAATCACTTGGAAATGATGTACATCTTCTTTGGAAAGCAGTGAGCCCCACCAAGAAAGTACTAGAAGAATTTAGAAAAAAGAAACTTCCTATCTTCCATACTAGGGAAGGACATAGCCCAGATCTTAGTGATGTACCAGAAATTAAACTGAAAATAGGTAATTCTAAAATAGGAGAAAAAGGCCCAATGGGAAGAATTTTAATCAAAGGGCAAGAAGGACATCAAATTATTAAGGAGTTAACTCCCTTAAAAGATGAGGAAGTTATTGATAAACCTGGAAAGGGAGCTTTTTATAATACTCTTTTTGATCAGAAACTAAAGTTGAAAGGAATAAAGTATTTGATTATTACTGGTGTAACAACTGAGGTTTGTGTTCAAAGCACAGTTAGAGAGGCTAATGATAGAGGCTATTCTGTTTTGGTGTTAAAAGATTGTGTGAGTTCATATAAACCTAAACTACACAAAGCTGCTTTAGATATGATCGTATCTCAAAGTGGAATTTTTGGCTATATTGCAAATTCTAAGGATTTCCTTAACTCTTTTAGGTGAAAAATTCTTCTTTATAATTTCATAAAAAAAATAATCCTGCTATTTTTTCTGGGATTGAAAATGTTATTTAAGGCTAGGGAAGGCTTGAGAAGCGCACCTTAGTTGAGTAGATATGCGCCTGCCAAAATCACCCTATATAGTGGGAGCGCATCACAGTAGAATAATGATGCGCGGGACATGCAACATCGTTCGATTGAGAAGCGCCGACTTTCTTGGTATTACCTAATGTTATATATGATGAGTGAGTTGAATTAAAATAGTTTTCGTTACTTTTTTGCTTGTTTCCAAAGTATCTCAAAATATTTCTTAAAACTCTCAGCAACAGCTTTACTTTCAATAAGAATAGCCATAGGATCTTCAGGATTTAAAATAAATATCAATGTTTTATTCTTATAAATCTCAGTACTTGTAGGAATTTCTAAATTTTGAGGAAGAAATCTAAAGTAAGTATGGGGCAATTTCTGTCTTTTTGTGTATAAGATCTGGTACTTTTCATTCAATAAATGCCTATGTATAATCCCTTTTTTTGCACGAATGACTTGCCTCTTTGTAAAATATTTCTCCCAAGAAGTAGGCTGTTCAGTTAGGCCCATGCTTAACCATTCTTCTCCTTTTTGTAAACTGTTGATAATATCTTCATTTGCCGTTTTCAAACCTTCAAAACCAGTAAAAACCTTCACATTACTTGCATTTGCTTCTTTTGTTTTTAGGATTAGTTTAGGGATAATTTCTTGCACCCTTTGTTCTTGCTTTTGTATATCTTCCTTTTTTTGTCTAAGATATGAAAGAATCTTTTCTGGGGTTGTTGCCTCAAAGTATTTCACACCATTTTTTACAACTGATGTGACTAAACCCTTGCTTGAGAGTCTATCTAGAACTTCATAGACTTTAGAACCAGAGATATGGGATTTCTTGATTATTTTTCCGGTACTTGTTGATCCTAGTTCTAAAAGAGAGAGGTAAACTTTAATCTCTCCTTCTGTAAGTCCTATTTGGTGTAAAATCTCTTCAATCATGGTTTTGTTTTAAATTTTATAGCTTAAATATTCTCCTATTTTAACGTATATAGGGGGGAGTAATATTTAAATAGGCACTCTTTAGCTGAAATTCTATGGTTGAAACTGAATATCACTGGGCAAAGAGGCTTATTTCAAATTTAGATGTTCCTGGACTCACAAAATTGGTGAGTTTAGAAGCTGGTTACTCTCATGGTATTTCTTATTCCCAAGAGTGGGGTCAGCTAAGTGTAGAACAAAGAGGTGAGAAATTACAGTATGACCGCCAATATGTCCATCTCCATACCCAGCGCTACCTCTTTACAAAAGTTCTTTCCACACAATCAGGAGAATTTCCTAGAATAGTACGAGCATATACACCTATGAATGTAAAACTTGTTCCTTCCCTTGAAATGAAAGAATCAGAAGATGAAGAGAGACATCTTAAACTAAAAGAAAGAATTGAAGAAGTTATACAAAAAAATGCTTTGCGAATAAAGAGAAGACTGTATGCTAAATCTGCTTCTTGGAGGGAAAAACCAAATGCTTACTCCGTTAATGATCTAGAGGTTGTATACCTACTCCCGGAGAGCGTAATAGGATCTTTCCCCTCACCAACAGACCCATTGATTTATGATAGACCTATAAGAGAACTTCTTTTCCCAAGATGGGCATTTACTTTAACCTTTTATGAGATAGAGGGAGAAAAATTCTGAGTGAGTAATCTCAAGCCTTTACCTTAGAGAGTAGTTTCATTTTTTACTCTTTGAAAATGTTTTGAAAGATTAGTAAAGAAACTAAAACAACAGGTAAAGAAAGAATCGCATTTTGTGGATTTAATGCATCAAAGAAGAAAAGAGTGAGAATGCTTAGAAATCCTAACACTAAACTCCAAAAAACAGCCTTTTCTTTTAGTTTCCAATAGAGAGATCCAAAAACTACAGGGAAAAGAGCAAGATTCAAACTTGCTAAAGAAAATCCTAAACTCAGGATATTTTGGTAAAAAATACCAATAACAACAGCCACTATAACAAAGAGAACCATGAAAAAACGAGTTAACTTTTTCATAGATTCTTCTTTATATTTCTTAGTATAATTTTTTAGATCTCGGGTAAAAATGGATGAAACTACAAAGGTTACTGTATCTGAAGAAGACAAAGCAACTGCGTAGAGCAAAACCATTCCCAATTCTTTTAGTCCAAATGGAAGTAATTGTGAGAAACCTGTAACTAAAGCATCTTCAGGCAGGATATTTGGAAAAAGCTGTTTTGTCGTAAGACCGACAATGCTAATCACAATACCTAGCACGAGAAGGATAAGCGCTGAATACGTTAGTCCTCGTTTTAAGTTTTTTTCATCTTTTGTTGCAAAAATTCTCTGCCATAAATCTGGAGCAACCATAATACCAAAACCGGCAAGGACTAAAAAACCTATGATATTCCCCACACCCATGGTGCCCAGATTAAACTCTGAAACAGGAATCGTATTTTTTCCGAAAAGAAAGATCCCAACAGATAAAGTCATAACAAACATAATGACCATTTGAAAAAAATCTGTACGAACAACTGCTTTGAACCCAGCTAATAAGAGATAGGTAAGGATAATTGCCCCGCCAATTATAACGGCTAAGAAATAGGGAATAGGAAAAATAGTTGATAAGACCTTTCCACTAATAATCAGATTCACAATGAGTAAGAGAAAAAACTGTAAAACGAGAAAAAAAGAAAACATGAGACCGTTTCTCTTTCCAAGGATTTTGAAAAAGTATTCTGGCATGGAATAGACCCTTAATTCGTCTGCTTTTTGTTTGATTTTGTGAGCATATTTTCTTACAAATACAAAACCTAAGGCAATTCCTACAAATAACCAAATCGCAGAGAATCCATAAAGATAGAGATACGCAACATATATGGAGAGTGTAGCTCCATCAAAAAAACCAGCACTCATCGTTGCAGCAACTTGGATACCTTCAACTTTCCTGTCTGCAATCATAAAATCTTCTTCGCTTTCCTTACGAGCTGAAAGAACACTAATAATGATAATTACAGCAAGATAGATGAGAAAAAAGAGGATTGTTAAAGTCATAGCTTCCATAGTCACAACTTTGTAGAGTTACTTACTTTGATAAAGGTTATGTAAGACGGCGACGCTTCTACCCTTGGAGAATGATGCGCGGGACATGCAACATCGTTCGACTGAGAAGCGCAGACTTTCTTGGTATTACCTAATGTTTTTTATGATGAGTTAATAGGATTTATATAACCTTTGCAAGATATTTCTTTTTTAATTCTATTATTATCTTTTTCATCTCCTTGGAATATTCCTTTACTTCTTCTACAGAAACACTTTCTCCATAATAATTAATAGCATTCCTTTTCTTTCTGAATCTATCGAACTTTAAAGAGATTTCACTTTCTTCTTTTTCTCTAAGGTAAAAAGTAAAAGCTTCATGTGAATACACTTTGTAGCCATCTCTAAGAGCCATTGCTTCTAATAAACTTCTTAAGACATCATAATAGTTGCTCATGATCTTTCTTGCAGAATATTCATCAATTTTTACTGTCTCTAGAAATATCATATCTAATTCCGCCGTTTTTACAAGGGACTTAAACAACTCTGGGTCAAATTCAGTTTTTCTCACTTCCTTTCGTTTTATAAAATCACTGAATTTCATCTGAATAACTCCCAATAGCCATAGATCTTTACTCCATTAATGAAATTATTTAAGAGTTTGGGGTTTTTATTCTTCATATCTTCTATATCCTTTTTTGCATGTAAAAATAACTGGACTTTATGATTTAAATTTTTCTCATATTTTTCTATATTCACTTCTTTTTTGGCAGGTGTAATTACTAGTAAGTCTATATCACTTCTTCCAATATTTTCTGCTTTTGCGAAAGAGCCAAAGAGGATAATTGCTTCGGGGTTATACATCTGGCAGATATATTCTATTAGTCCTGATTGTCTTATTCTTTGGAGATTGTAAAACAGCTTTTTGTCCTTAAATGAATCATGCTCCGTGTTTGCCTTAAAAAAAAGGTGGTTTAACCTTTCTTCAGAAAGGAGTATATTTTCCTTCTCTAATTGTTTTAAGTATTTTGATACGGTTGTCGGAGATTTTTTCACGAGTTTAGCAAGCTCTCTTACATGAAATTCCTTTTCTGGCTCGTTTAGGAAATATTTGATTAAGTCCATTTTTTTGTACAATTGTCTCATAATCTGGACATTTATAACTCTTTCGTGGAATAATATTGGACAATTGTTCATTATAATGGACACGTATTAGAAGTCAGGGCCTTTATCTTTAGAATCCATTTGGTAACCATGTTAATTTCATTTCGTTGGTGATTTCGCAAGACTCAATTCTTGCAATAACATAAGAATAATTATTTCTTATTTCCTGGATAGTTTCTTCAATACGTTCTGATTCAGACATTTCCATTTCAAGTTCAATCTCATATTCCCCCACACATTCAATAAGATGAACGAGGTATTTTCTCCCTAGACAGAACGTTTTTACTAGTTTATAATCCTCAGGATCATAAGATCTTAACTTAATGAAAATTTTGTAGTATTTTTGTCCAATTTTACCTCTATCAATATTAATTCTATAACCTTGGATTACTCCTGCTTTATTTAATGTGTTGATTTTTTTAATGGTTGTTTTTACATTAAGGCCTAATTTTTTACTTAACTCCAGTACAGAGATTCTAGAATTATTAGAAAGTTCTTTTATAAGTAATCTTTCTTTTCTATTTAAGTTTAGATTTAATTCTTTATGTATAAGAGAAGGTTTTATTGCCCTTTGATTTTTATCTGATAAGTAAGGTCTAGGAAAAGTATATGCTCTTTGTATAATTGAAGTGGTATAATAACCTATATTTTTGCCAAACTTTTGAAAGAATTCTGCTTTAAATTCCCCTAAAAGGGATATGTCTTTAACCATAATAGCTACAAAAAGATCATAATTCCCTAGGACTTTAGAAATCCAATTTATAGATTTATGATTAGAAAGGAATTCATAAATTTCTTCTTCTTTCTTTTTAGTCATTCCAGAATATTGAATGTAGATTTTAATGATGTTTAATCCTAAAGAAATAGATGAAAAAGTTGTGACAAAAGAAGTTATTACTCCAGAATCTACTAATTTTTTTACTCTGTAGGAAATTACTTGTTGAGAAGTATTCAGTTTCTTAGCTAACTGAGAATAGGGTTGTCTGGAATCTAAATCTAATTCCATTAATAATCTCTTATCTAATTTGTCTAATTTAATCATATTTGTAGAATGTCCTTTATCTTTATAAATATTACACTTTATACAAAAGATATTACCTTATAGCTTTTTATATAAGGTATTTTGACAGGTTATAATAAGAAGAATTCAAGGAGAAAAAATGGATAGAGCCGAAGAAGCTTATGAGAGCTATAAATGTAAATTAGGATTATTAAGTGAAGAAGCAAGAGACATTTCGAATAGAGGCAAAATTGCTCTTTATTTTCCGCCTAGTGATAAAATAACCCCAGCACCAAGTTTAAATTTTTGCTTACCCGGAAATGAAGACTGGCTTTCAGTAGGAATCCAACAGGGGTGGGGGAGTTTTATACCTACTTACATTAGGGGGGTAGGACTTGTATCTTCAGATTGGTTATTTAACCCTATAGAAAAAGGAATTGGAAATGATATTGAATTATTTGATCGTTTTGCTAGAGAAGGAAAAGTTTTGGAAGCATCTTTTGGACAAAGAGAGATAGATTTCTTTTCTGAAATGTATAGAAGATTGAATTCAAATAAAAAATATCTGGACTTTCTAGATGAAGAAGATTTTAATCCGGAAGATAGAAATCTTAGAGATTATTTCGTAAAGGTTTTTCACCCCACAATCTTGGGGCTTAAGAGATTAAAAGAAGGTTTACTGAGGGATTTATCTCAAGCTTATTCTAATAAAGAACTAAGAGGGCTAGAAATTTTACTGGATCAGGAACGGGGTGTACTAAGGATTGCTAATGACACTTTTAGAGAGAATAAAGAATTCATTGAGGAAGATTTAGCAGACTATAGGATTGGAGACTGTCGTAGAGACATAACTTGCCTAACAGAAGCGATAGAGACTCAAAGAAGGCTAAAATATGCTTCTGGAATCTGTAATCAAAACTCAGTGGGCCGATTAGTGGATTTAGCATTATTCCCTCAAGAGAATACTGGAGTTTATGTGGTTTTTAGAACTTGCCAGTTAACTAGAAAGTCACCCTTTTTTGAGACATGGGATGAAGTTACTGTTGGTGCAGTTAGAAGAGGTACTGATTATAAGACTACAATAAAGGATTCTACGGCCACCGGTTTAGAAAGAATAAAGATAATAAAGATTCAAATGGAGGATTCTGGAATTAATGTTGACCTTGAAGTCAGTAGAGGAATTCAATATCCTCCTAGAGAGGTGAAATATTCTCTTAGGTTATAGAAAATGAATAAAAAAATTACATCCTCTCCGACCTAAGAGTGTAACCAGTTGCATTGCAACTAATTTAGGGGTTTTGATGAGAAAATCTATTTAAGGGTAGGGAAGACCTGAGAAGCGCATCTTAGTTGGATAGATATGCGCCTGCCAAAATCACCCTATATGGGGGGAGCGTATCACAGTAGAATGAAGATGCGCGGGACATGCATCCACGCTCGACTAAGATGCGCAGACTTTCTTGGTATTACCTAACTATTTATACTATGGGTGAATCGGATTAAAATAGTTTTCGTTACTTTTTTGCTTGTTTCCATAGCAACTTAAAATAATGAACAAAGTTCTCTGAGACTACTTGGCTCTTAATCTTAAATAAGATCGGTTTTCCAACAAATATTCCAATTACAGTAATATCTTTATGAACATTAATCGCTACTAAAGAAGCATAAGGAAGATAGCGTAACTGTGAACACTTTGACTTTTCCATGTACCCAAAAGATCCTCTTGCATTTTCACCTAATAAAAAATTGCTTACTATCCCCTTTTTATCTCTTCTTGCTTGAAGTATTCTAAAATACTCTGCAACATCTTTTCCATAGTCTTCAAAGTGAGTAATTCCTATAACATAATGATTATCTCCTTTTTCTAGATCTCGTAGTTGTTGATCAAATAATGTAACTAATCCTTCATACCCATAATAAATTTCTGCTTCATGCTCTTCTTCTATTTGCTTTTGATAAGCCACCAATTGAGGAATGATCTTTTCAATTTCGGATCTTCTTTCTCTTACTTCTTCAAACTGTTCCGTTACCATATCCAATACTCTCTCTGGAGATGCAGCTTTGAAATGTTTTATCTTATTTTTGTATACATGGCTTACAAGTCCCTTCACTTCAAGACGTCCAAGAATCTTATAGGATTTTGATGTTGTTACACCTGCTTTTTTCACAATTGGTCCAGTTGTAGATTGACCTAGTCCTAGTAAAGCAAGATAGACTTTACTTTCTCCAGCAGTAAGGCCTATTCTTTGGAGTGTTTCTGGTTTCATATTCCTATAAGATCCTTACTTGTTTATATCCTTTTCTTATTGTTCCCCTAGGGGGAACTTTAAACTTAAATAGGCAATATTTGACCAAAGTTTTATGGAACAGGCATTGATCTATAAAACAGAACCAACTGATATACCCATTTATCACTCTTGGCTAAAATTTGCAAATGAGAGAGATATTTTAGAAGGAGTTCTAAGAGAAAGGTTTGAAGAATGGTGTTATACGAAACCTCTTTCTATGTTAGAATGGGGATGTGGTTTAGGTTCTGCTGCACAAAGGTTTATGCGTATCTTAAGAGAAAGATCTACTCCCTTTACTTATACTGGAATTGACCCCTTTTCAGATCAATTAAATAGATTTAGAAAAAACCTCTCGGATGAAGTTGATGCTCAACTTGAGGTTGGAGGATTTGAAACTTATACTCCCCATGGAGCTTATGATCTCGGTCTTGCAGTACATTCTCTTTACTATGCAAAGAGCATTCCTGCTACTGTTGAAAAGATATCTCAATCGGCAAGAAGAATGTTATTTGTTCATCATGGAATAAGAGGAATAAATGAAGTTCATGAAACCTTTCCAGAATTAGTTATTCAAGAAGCCTCAGAGATTAGTACCCATGAAATTATCTGTGAGACCTTAAAAAAATTAAATGTTCCTTATGATCTTCATGTTTATGAGACTGAAACGAAGATAGAAGTGTGTCATGACCCTACAAACCTTGAGGGAAGGAATATGATTAAGTTTTTCCTTGATAATCCCGATCTGCCTGAGAAAAATATTGAAGAAGTAAGTAGATTTTTACAAGGATTAGGGGATGTTATGAAACATGATATGGCTGTAATTATTACTTCTCCTAAGTAAATGACTTATCAAAATGATGCCTATAGACATTGATCTTAAAAATGTAGAAGTCTCTGATCATACAAGAAGAAAGATCCTTCAGCTTCATAAAGAGATGTACAAGAAAATGGATAAAGTTCTTGATGATACTATGAGGGAACTCTTGTGGTTAGTACACCGAGATGCAGAAGAGAAGAAAAAGGAACTCCTGAAGAAGCTCTAGACCTCCCAAAAGCTTATATACAAGATATATCTTACTAATAAGATATGGAAGAAGTCATTGAAATGGGAAAAATTAGTGCAAGAGGACAAATTGCTATACCTGCTGAAATACGCAGAGAGATGGATCTTCAAGAAGGGCAAAGGATTCTTTTTGTCTTAGAGAATGATACACTTATGATTAAGAAAATAACTACTCAAACATTCTCTCAGATTACAAAACCACTCAAAGAAGCAATGAAGAAGACAAACCTTCAAGAGAAAGATGTTCCGGAACTTCTCCAACAGTTTAGAAAATCTAAGAAAAGATGAAGATAACTGTTGACACAAACATCCTTATTTCTGCTACATTCTGGAATGGTGATTCTCAAAAAATTATAGAACTTGTTGAAGAAAATAAAGTGATTCTTGTTTTATCCAAAGAAATCTTGAAAGAGTATGCTGAAGTACTCCAATATAAAGACATTCAAGAAAAAGTAGAGAAACATAAGCTTGCCCTAAAGCACAGCATTCTCAAGATTGCGCAAATTTCTACTATTGTTGAGCCTCACCAAAAACTTTCTATTATCAAAGAGGATCCAGACGATAATATCATTTTGGAGTGTGCTCTTGAAGGAAAAGTAGACTATATCATTTCTCAGGATAAACACTTGCTCAAATTTAATGGATTTGAAGGGATAAAAATTCTTACCCCAAAAGATTTTCTTCAAGTATTTCCTAAAGAGAAATCTTAAATACTCTCTGCAAGAACTCTTTTTAAAGCTTGGTCTTCCCAAAAAGTTGGCGCATCAACACTCTTTTATAAACAAAATTTCGATGCGCGACCAGAGCATCTTCTTACTATCAAAATTTTACATCTACAAGGCTTTATTCTTGAGAATTTGAGAATGATGCGCGGGACATGCATCCACACTCGACTGAGATGCGCAGACTTTCTTGGTATTACCTAACTATTTATATTAGGAGTGAGGGAGATTTATATGTATTTCTAAGAGAAAACAACCTCCCCACTACAGTCAATAATCCTAATGTAGAGGGTAAGGTTTATATACTAGTGAGTACTACTAAATTTATGGTTTACATATACAAAAAGGTTATTGGAAATAAGAAATATTACTATTTGAGAGCCTCAGAAAGAAAAGGAACGAAAGTAATAGCTAAGGATTTAGCATATTTAGGGAGTAGTATAGAAGAAGTTCAGAAGAATCTCACAAAATTACCGCAATATAATGATCAAATCAGAAAAACTTACAAAACGATCCATAATTTCTTAGAATCAAATATATACTTAGATAAAATTAAACAATCAAAGATTAAATCAGATCATTATTTAGGAGACAAACTCTTAGAGGTTGAAGCCTGTAAATTGCATTACAGCAAAAAGTTTCAACATTATGATGAATTGACAAAGGAAGAGATTTTCAAAAACTTTATCGTAGAATTTGCATTTAATACCACAAACATTGAAGGGAATACCATCAAATTAAATGAAACTAGAAATTTGTTACAAAATGGAATAAGCCCTAAAGACAAGCCTTTAAGAGATATATACGACTTAAAAAATACTGAAGAAGTATTCAACTGGCTTCAAGAATCTAAAAAAGAAGTTACTCATGAGTTAATCATTGAAATTCATAAAAGATTAGTTGCAAATATTGATAAAAGAATTGGTTATAGAACACAGGAAGTTAGAGTAATAAAAGCCAACTTTAAGGCAACACCATTTCCATATATTAAAGCTGATATGGATATTTTATTGAAATGGTACGAAAAAAATAAAGATAAACTACACCCATTAGTCTTAACAACCATTTTTCACCATAAATTCGAGATGATTCACCCTTTTTTTGATGGAAATGGGAGAACGGGAAGAATTTTGCTGAATTATATACTCATGAATAGTAATTATCCTCCAATGGTTATACATACTAAAATAAGAAATAACTATCTTTTAGCATTAAGAAAAGCTGACAAATCAAATTTAAAAGAATCTAATGTTAAAGATTATGACTTGTTAATACAGTTTGTATCTGATGAAATGGTTAAATCTTATTGGAATATTTTTTTATAAAATAATTC
>Ga0209541_10013413_pt1 | contig 12525 bp, 21 predicted proteins | sample RifCSPlowO2_01_FD_184027 | JGI IMG/M metagenome (GOLD analysis project Ga0209541, IMG submission 184027) | Groundwater microbial communities from Rifle, Colorado - Rifle CSP2_plank lowO2_0.1 (SPAdes) (version 2) | ecosystem: Environmental > Aquatic > Deep subsurface > Groundwater | place...
GATTTAAAGAGAGAATAATTATAAAAAATTAAAATTCAAAGAAAAATAATATTAAGCTAATTCAATTTCAGTCGCAAGAACTTTCTCGCTTCGCTCGAATCGCTATCGCGAGAGCCTAACATCGTTAAACTCAATTTCTTTCCACCTACTTTGATACTACACTTACGTTAAATTTCTACACTTTGAGATTGGCACCTACGCTAAACGACGTAAAAACAGTAGAATTATTGACGTGGAGGGGCGTTACTTTTTAATTTCAGGAAAAACTCGATATAACTCCTGCTGAGCAGAACTATAAACAGACACTCTTTGATCTGCTGCGATTGAACCTTGTAAACTTTCTTCAGAACTTATTCTTTTTTCTTCTGCTATTTTGCCAACTAAATAAGAATCATATTGTCTTAATCTTTCAATAAGGTCTGGTTGATTTTTGTCTTCCATGTTCATTCTTATACTTGAAATGGGCTGTTCTTTATAAATCTTTCGTCTTTCTCAAGTGGTACTTTGAACTTCCCAATATCCTTCCTTTCGTCCACCTATACGTCTAATCAATCCTTCGTCTTTTAGCTTTCGGATATTTTCTCTGATTTTCCTTGACGAAATGCCCACTATAGCTGCTAATTCCTCAGAAGTAATTTTGGGGTTTTTCTCTATAGATTGCAGTATCTTTTTTTGGTTTTCAGTCAGGTCTTTTAGGACTTCTTTTAGGACTCCTTTAGGACCTTCCTCTTTCCTATTAAATACCACCAAAAACCCGCTTTTGAGCTTCTTAAACTCAACTTTAACCTTTTCCTCTTTACAAGCGTCATGAATCCTTTTAATTCCAGACCCCCAACGCTCAATATCTTTGCTCAAATAAAGTGTATTGGCTATTAGCGGATTTCTCAAAATTGATCTTTCAGTTCCGATAAAGAAATCTCTTGGATCATAGCCCTCAGGAAATAATCCTGGATTATAAATTTCTACCCTGTCTTTGAAAATGGCAACTTCATTGCCCTTTCTGTTTTCATAATCCCTGTGGCAAAGAGAGTTTACTAACGCTTCTGTAATCGCTCTAACGGGAATTTCAGGAATTTCTTTCCGTACACGTTCTTTTAACTCAGCTCGCCAGTTAATATGTTCCTTGATGTATGATTCCGACTGTTGTAGCAGTTGGAAAATGTTTCCTTTAAATTGTCGGATATCCAGAAACGTCAATTTATCAGTTCCTGCAAATACCGCTGCCTGTACTTCCTGTTGGTTTTCATCGCAGAACAAGACTTCAGCGGCTTTCAATAATTTTCCCTCTTTCAACAAGCCCAACTTGTTCAGTACCGCTTTCGCATTGGTAAACCTGAAATCTATTCGTTTTGCTACATTTGCTCTCTCAACAAAATCTCTCAGTGTTTCCTCATTGACATCTTTCAGATTTTTCTCAGAAATTTCTTCTTCCCACAGAATTTTGTTTTTCTTCAAAATTAACTTTTCCAATTCTTGCGAGCTAATCTTTTTGTCTTCATCTCCTACTCTGACATACGCTCTTCCAAAAGCATAATAGGGAACGTACTCTCCAGCAAATTCCACCTGAACACATTTCTTCCCTTCCAAAGTTACTTCAGTGATTTTGGGAAATATCTTCGGCTCAACATTATCAGAGATAGTTTGGGAAATCTGCCGTATTGTATTCTCAGTAACGGTTTGACCTACCACAGTGCCGTCATTCTTAACTCCAAAATACAGTTCTCCTTTCTGATGTTTATTGAGAATTGCGACTATAGAAATTATCGCCTCTTTCAGTTCTGATGTCGATGTCTTTAACTCCAGCGTTTCAGATTCTTTCATTTCAGCCTCTTTTCAATTGAAAAGCGCACTCTACCTTAAAAAGATTACTACCCCATTTACGCCCCTCCTCGTACTACTAACAAAAAACCCTACTTTAACCAAACGCTACGGTGCCAATCTCTCTGCACGGTGGAAAGAAACTCTTCGTCGCTCAGCTCCTCGTTCCTCCCACTTCGTAGTCGGAAGAGTTTAACAGCAATTAGGTTGAATTGTGGTTGTGAGTTAGCACATAAAATAAACGAAGTGATTGTTAAAAAATAATCCTAAAGTAACAGAATAATTTCTTGAAACAAAACAACCACAACTCTCAGTCGCCTTCGGCTCCTTCACCCTCATTTCATTCGGGCAACCTAACATCGTTAACTTCAATTTCTAATTCTCCTGAAAAAGCTGTCCTAATGGCACAACTTTACGGGGCTTGACTTCGTGTAAAAAGTAGAACTTTATTACTCTATTGACGAGGGGCATGGATTTTTCGCGAAGATAACATCTCTTTGATTATTTCATCCAATACTTCCGACCTAAATTCTTCCCAAACAATATTCTGCGCAAAATTATCATCGCTTGGAAAATTTCTATCAAATGATTTATTACCAACAAAATAATTCCCGCCATTTGGTCTGGAGTACATGTGTAGGCCTGAAACGACAGGTCCTGAGTGAATAATTATAGGTCGATACAACGCTAGTGCCCTGTCTATAAAATCGTATTCACCTCTATCTCCTTGTGCTTGCCTATCAGCTACAACAATTTCAGGTCTATATCCATCTCTTAATGTATCAATAAACTGTTCCCCAAAATAAAATGGACGAACTTTTACATCAGAATACTTGTGTTTCATACTTCTAAGTATATCGCTAGGACTATCTGGACTAACGTATGCTAAAGCTATCATTTTATTAGTCAGGGATATCACTACTTTAAAAAGCTTTCGTCTCTATAAAGTTAAAACATAAGTAAACCCTGCCCCTCTAACTACTATACCCTACACTACGTCAAGCCCTTTCTGCACGGAGAATTAGAAACTTCTCGCTATCGCTCGACCCCGACGTAAAGTCGGGGGAAGTTAACATCGTTAGGTGAAATTGTGTCCATAGAAAGAAGAAGATAATTTGATTAAAGATAAATAAAATAATTTGAAATATAATTCAACTCGTTTCTGACACAACTCTCTCGCTTCGCTCGAGCCTTCGCTACGCTCAGGTCACCTAACATCGTTATGCTCAATTAAAAACTTGGCAAAATTAGTTGTTCATTATTGATCCGCCTTTAGCAACGAATTCTTTTTCATCGACAATTACATAAACCGCTATTTTAAGAAAAGTCTTTGATTTACCTGCTTTAAGATTAATTTTCTTAATTCTTTTAAAATCAAATGAAGATGGTAATCTTTCCTTAAAAAAAGAAACACACATTTTACTTAAACCATCTTTCTCTTTAAGAACATTAACATCTATCGGGAAAGATAAATCTTTAAAATAGCCAAACCAAATTTGATTATCTAAGTGACTAATCAAATCATTAGCTATTCCTTTTAAGACTGTTAATTTCATTATGAAAAAGAATTCTTACTGCTTTAAATATTTTGCCAAGTTTTAACTTCTCCGTTCGGCTTTGCCTCACTCCGACCTCAACATAAAGTTGAGGGAGCATAACATCATTATATTCAATCCGCCTACGCCTGCCTTAATAGAATTTCTGCTACCTTTTCTAGTTCTTGAGAAGAGAATTTAATCCTTGATTCTCTATTTTGTATATAATTACCTAGTTGACTAACTTTAAAAACAGGAACCGTTGGATTATTGCAATGCAAAATTACATTATCGTGGCTGAAAACAACCATTCCTTCCACCCATAATCTTAATGATTTACCAAATATCTTTTTTGACTCAATATACTGCTTTAATTTCAACGCATTGCCTTTCACTTGTTTACTTGGACTTTTTATTTCGTATTCTTCGGAGATTTCCCATGTGTCTTTATATTGATACCAGTTATCGCCCTCACATCTAATTTCTCCTTCAAAATTTTTTGTTTCTACAATAAATATTCCATTGCTTCCCAAAACAATGTGGTCAATATTCCCATAACCATTCGGCAAATTAACATCATTAATAAGATAATATGAATCTGGTAAATTTTGGAGAGACTCTATAACTCTTTGTTCCCCTGAATATCCACTTTTATAATGACTTCGCTTAATAAAAAAATGTATAGAAATACCAATAAAGATTATTCCCACATAAAAAAAGAGAGTTACCAAACCAATCACTAAAAATATTAAAGCGATTTTTGTATTAAATTTAATTTGATTCTCTAAATATGCTCCTGTTTTCTGAAGATTATTCATATTATTAATAGTAAATTCTCTTATCTTTAATAACTTTCTTAACGGCAGGCTACGGTGGACTTTGATTTTTTACCTTCGGCATCGTTGCACTAAAAATCAATCCTAACGGAGAATATAACAACAATTAATCTCAATTAAAGCGAACTCTGATACCCCCGACCACCCACCCCTAAATAGCAGATTGTCGCATCACTAAAAGGGAAAAAACTTCGTTTATCCGACCAAAAAAAAGAAAACCGAATTTTCTGCAGAAAATATGTCTAACATAGCAGGCCGTCCCACAATTACCAAAAATGTATACTGGCGAGTGCGTCGAGCTCTAAACTTTGCAAAATGGGTCGTGCCAAAATACAAAATAAGGCATCGGCGAGTCTCAAAAATTAATTGCGGGACAGTCTGATAGGATAAACGATTACGCTTCGCTTCATCCAAATTTTTTCCAAAACGAAAAGTTGGGGGCAGACGAAAAAGAAAAGTTAATTAAGTGCTCAAATATAATTAATAATATGCTCAACCTATTTAAAAAATCTACGAACATAAATCCATATCCCTTTATTCGAGAGATAAAATCGCCAGTAACGAAAGAGCAATTGGTTCCGCTTGACAAAAGATGTGAAGTAGTTCAATTTAGTTCTCCATTGACAGATTCCGATCATGAAAAGTTATCAAAATTTGTCAGAAATTATCCAACCGTTTCTTTTCGTGTGTATGGCCATTACGGAAAGGGTCAATTAAATGACTTACAATTTCTCAAGTATTATTCATTTCTCAGAGAATTTCAAGTAGATGTATTTGAAATTAGTAGCATTGATGGTATAGAACATCTGCCAGAAAATCTTGAGTATCTTGGATTTGGTCAAACTAGAAAAAAATTCTCTCTAAATTTTCTTGGTAAATTTAAAAATTTGCGGGAACTTAATATAGAGGCACATGAAAAGGATATTGGTGTTATCTCTACTCTTGCCAATCTCGAACGAGTCACATTAAGATCAATTACATTAAAAGATCTCTCAATACTATTGCCTCTTAAAAAATTATGGTGGTTGGCGATAAAGCTCGGCGGGACTAAAAATCTTTCAATTATTTCAAAAATTAACAACCTGAAATATCTCGAGCTTTGGATGATCAGAGGATTAGAGGACTTATCACCAATCTCTAAGCTAAAAAATCTTCAATTCCTATTTCTTCAAGATTTGAAAAATGTAAAAGAGCTTCCAGATTTTAGTGAGTGTCGTAACTTAAAACGAATTGTACTTGAAAACTTGAAGGGTTTATCTGATTTATCGCCCTTGCTAACCGCAAAAAATCTTGAAGAATTAATTGTGGTGAGCGGAAACAACTTTCAGCCAAGTAATTTTGTTCCCTTAAAATCCCACAGATCTTTGAAAAGTGTATTAATTGGACTAGGCAGTCTGAAAAAGAATGACGAGGTAAATAAAACTCTTAGTTTGCCGAAAGCGGATTATTCAAAACTTGATTTTAAATTTGATTAGTTCTGCTTCCAAAGAAAAAATAAAAACCAATCTGCCCCCAACTTAAAGAAAACGACGGCGACAATCTGAAATATTATAAAAACTTCTGGCGTTCCCGCCATCCCAGAGTTCGCTTTAACTCTAAAATTTTGCCTTCGGCATTGTTACACTAAATTTTAGTCCCTGCAAGTATTCGGGAGAGATTAACATCGTTAGGCTAAATTCTGCAATGATAAATTAACAAAAACAAACTAAAACAATGAATGACAGAACTCCTCACTTCGTTCGGCCTTTGTTTCACAAAGGTAGCCTAACATCATTAGGCTCAATTTTTGGTGTCGAAATGCTTTTATACTTTTATTTATAAAAAGAATTATGTTTAGAGTATTTCGTTCTGATTGGTATGATAAGAAATTAGCCAAGTTAGATTTATCTGAAACAAAAAGAGTAGAAAAATTTGAGCAAGAACTCAAAGAACAGCCTTATAGTGGTAAACCCTTGGGTTACAAATTTTTTCGTGAAAAGAAGTTTGATGGTAAAAGATTACTTTTTTTAGTTTATGAGGAACATAAAGTTCTCTTTTTAGTTACAATTACTGATAAGAAAGCCCAAGAACATGAGATTAATTTGATAAAGACAAACCTTGACGTTTACAAAGAAACAATCGAGAAAATTGTAAAAAATATCTAAACTTCTTTTACTTTCCCTTCTAATATATCCTTAATACCGCTTGCTATGTCTTTTAGCAAATCTTGATCTACTTGCTCAAATTTCTTTAGACGCCTATATTCTTCTTTTGGTATTATAACAGTCTCAGTTGCCATAATAATATTATAAATTCAGTTCCTTATATAGTTTTCGACACCAAAAACTCTTCGGAAATCTTCGATTCCCTCATCTACTAACGTAGAGAGCATAACATCGTTAGGTGAAATTGTGTCCATAGAAAGAGGAAGATAATTTGATTAAAGATAAATAAAATAATTTAAAATATAATTCAACTCGTTTCTGACACAACTCTCTCGCTTCGCTCGAGCCTTCGCTACGCTCAGGTCACCTAACATCATTAGCCAAAATATTTTTCTCGCCTTGCAGATGTAAACTATCTTCTTTAACTTGATACTGACTAACGAAAATTCCACTTTAAAAATATCCTAAAAATCTAAGTAGTAGGCGGGAAGAAAATTTAATAACTGCCTCTAATTCAACTATCTATTTGACATTGTGTAATCCCAAGTGCCGTAGTATGATTCTGTCTAATTCTTAGCAATTCTGCCAAGTCACCATCACTAGAAACTATACAGTCTCTTTGATCTCGGATTCTTGTGTATCTGCCATTTTCTTGTATTGTTTCTTCAATATTGACTCCCAATTTATTTAATATATTTGTTAAATCTTTTGATGCAGTTACATCTGAAGTAACACACCCATATTCATTCCTTCTTAGGAAATCAAGAATTATGCCTCTCCCATCAAATCTAAATCGAGTCTTTATATTGGCACTACAACGCATATTATCATATTCTTTTTCAGATAGAACTTCTATTGTTTTAGGATGTGCAATACTAATCAAGTTTACACCGGAGCCTGAGCACCCATCTCCGGTTGTCAAAATTGCATCATCTGAAGCTGAATATCTTCCATCTCTAGTTTTTTGAAACCCAGTTTTATGATAATCTACAACTGCGGGAAGTATATCTTGTACATTAAAGCTTGGAAGCCTAAAACCATCTAACAAAAAATCTGGTTTTTCTTCTTCTCTTGAGCTATAATCAGCAAGTATTGCAATAGGACCATAGCAACAAACACCCGATCCAACATAAATCCTCTTTCCATGCTGTGGAACTCCCAGCAAAGTTATTTTCGTAGATGCGTTGCTACCCATTTTTGGAAACGAAAAGATTACTTCTCCATCTAAGAAAACCGTCTCTTCATTAAAGTTCAATTTTTCTACTAAATTCGATTGCGTCATTTTTATTGCCTCATTTATTTCTACTAACTAATAGCAACTAGTTCTTATTTAAATAATTCCCCCCACCGAGTGTAGAGCAACAGAAAGGTTTAAATAAACTCACAAATATTGACTAAAAATGGTACTGAAAGAACTTGAAAAGATAGGACTTACTAAAAACGAAAGTGTAGTGTATCAAACATTATTACAGTTAGGAACTTCCAAAACTGGAGAAATTCTTAAGAAATCCGGATTAAATTCAGGAAAAATTTATGAAATTCTTGAAAGCCTCAAAGTTAAAGGACTTCTAAGTGAATCTATCATTAATAATGTCAAGTACTTTACAGCTGCCCCTCCAGTACAAATCCTAGAATATATAAAAGATAAAAAAGAGGAACTTGAACAAGAAGAATCAATCGTAAAATCTGCCATTCCAGAATTAGAAAAATTACGAAATATTACTATAAAAGAAACGAAATCTGTTACTTATACCAGTTTACGAGGAATCAAAACCGCAGCAGATGAAGCCTTAGCTGCCATGAAACCAAAAGAGGACATTCTTGCTATGGGCGTAACAGAATCCAAAGATGAAAAATTCAATAAATTCTGGGAAAGATGGCAGACCCAAAGAATAAATAAGAAAATTTGTCAAAAAATGATCTTCTCGGAAAAAAGTCAATATTTAAAAAAATTCACTAAGAGCGAATATACTCAAGCAAGAGTATTAACTGGCATAACTCCTGTAACTGTTGATATTTTTGGCGAAGACAAAACGTTGATTCTAAACTATGGAGATTCTCCTTCTTGTATCTTAATCTATGATAAAAACACTGCTCAAACATTTAGACAATTCTTTAAGCAGTTATGGAAATTAGCAAAATAATTTTCTACCCGCCTTTTCTTAACTGTAAAACTCTAATTAAGTGGAATTTTCTTTTATGTAAACTAAGATAGTTCAATGCAACACTTTGTCGTGCTGGAAAAACTTGCTCCGCTAACGCTAAACATCCCACATAAAGTGGGGAGGGCATAACATCATTATGTTGAATTGAAAAAGTCAGCCTAAAGTAACCCTTCAAATTCTTCTCTTGTTATTTGTAAGTCTTTTTTAATGATTTTGTTAAGTAAACCTGGACCAATCTCTTCACCTACATGATGAGGAATTGTTGTCCTCCTACCATCAGGATGTTTGTGTACCATATGACTACCTGTAGTGTGACTATAAATGAAACCCAACTTTTCTACTACTTTAGCTAATTCTTTACCAGTTAGTTTTGGTAATTTAGGCACTGTTTTATACCTCTATTTGTTGAACACCAACAAAAGTTTCAGAGATTTTTGGTTTTTTTCCTTCTGTTCCCAAATATGCTTGAATTGCTTCCTTAGTCCTATTAAGAAGTTGATCCATTGTCTTTGCCTGTGTATGACAACCAGGTAATTCAACTACCTCAGAAACTAACCATCCCCCTTCATCCTTTTCTATAATAACCGTATACTTTCCCATATTAGTAAAGAAGAATAAACATATTTAAATTATTATCGGCTGGCTTTTTCAACTCGAAAACCGAAGGTTTTCGACCTTACGAACAACATAACATCATTATGTTTAATTCAGAACGCACTTTAAGTAGAACTCACACCATTTCATGTACGCACGGAATTTTTTCTTCTCACACATTCGTCCGAATATGGCTTAATACCAAATAATGGTCGGATAGCATCTCTTGTATTTTGTGGTAAATGAGTCATTTCATTATCTAAAATATCCTCTAATAAATCAACACCATGAATTCTTGGACCAACCCAATGCCAACCATTAAATCTATTAACTTCTAATTCACAATGAATAACTCCATCATCATAAAATCTGACATGATATTCATCTACTCCTTCTGCGGTTGGCTCAATTTTCTTAATTAGACTTGCTGTTTGCCCAGGAAAAACTAATTGCCATGGTGTTCTTTTAAAACCAAGATACAATAACCCATCAAAAAACACTCTTTGATTTATTCCATTCTCATCTCTATTAAAATAACCAAGATATACTTTTGGTTTAATCCAACCACATGGATATTTCGTTGCCCCATAAACTAAATCAAGAGCATAATCAAAGAGTTTCCAATCATTATTCATAATAAAAAATAAAAAAAATGATTACTTTAAATAATTAATCAAAATTCCACGCTTGCTCAGTGCGTTCTGAACTTCTCCGCTCCCTACGGTCGCTACGACCCCGACATAAAGTAGGGAAAACATAACATCGTTATCTATAATTAAAATCACTTTTCTTTCCAAATTCGCAACATCGCTCGTTATTCCTACTTTAATTACTCTCACGAAATTGCTCACCCATTAGGAGAATTTGTTGCTCTGTCCTGCGGACAATTTGCTGAAACTTCATTTCAGGATTTATTTATTGCATTTTTTCTTTTTGCTAACCACAAATTAAATAAATGGGAGCAAATAGGTATTTTTATGATTATAGTCGATATAGAAACAAGCGGGAATTTTGAACCAAATAAAAACGGGATATGGCAGATTGGCGCAGTTGATTTTAATAATCCAGAAAATATTTTTTTAGAAGAATCAAGAATTGATGATGGAGATAATATTGAAGAAGGAGCGCTAAAGGTTACAGGAAAAACAATAGAGGAGTTAAGGGATAAATCAAAACAATCGCAGAAACAGCTTTTACAGAATTTTTTTGAGTGGGGTTCCAAAATAGGAGATAAAACATTAGTTGCCCACAATACTCCTTTTGATTATGGATTTTTGTTTTTAAGAGCAAAGATGTATGGGCTAGAATTTCCTTTTAGCTATATGACTTTTGACTTACATGTTTTTGCTGTAGCTAAATATTTTGAAATAAACAAAAAACTCCCTATCAAGGAAGGAAAGAGTCAGATGAATCTACCAAAAGTTATAGAATTTTGTGGATTAAAAGATAATAGAATTAAGTTAAAAGGAAATGAAATTGTAAAAGAGGGTAATCCCCACAATGGTTTAGAAGATGCAAAATTAGAAGCAGAATGTTTATCTAGAATTCTCTATGGAAGAAACTTAATTTTTGAATATAAAGATTTTGAATTACCCGAATATCTAAAACGTTAATTCAACACAATTTTCTTTTTTATAAAAAAAATAAGCAAAAATATCGCAACAACTTTTCTTATACAATGCCCACCAGAAAAGTGATTTTAACTCTCCGCTCCTCACTTCGTTGCGGTGCTCGGAGACGGATTGCACCCTTTCGCTTCGCTCACCCAGACATAACATCTTTATGCCTAATTTTTCATTTGCAAGTGTTGATCCTTTGAACTAATTTCCTTAAAGCTGACCCAAAGTTTTATATACTTACTAGATATATCATGTATTGGTGAGATATATGGTACAAGCAATGATACAAATTTCTGATGAAGCAAATCAAATTTTAAATATCGTCAAGGCTAGATATGGTCTCAAAGATAAATCTGACGCTATTGAAAAAGTTATTCTTGAATTTGGTGAGGATTTTCTTGAACCACAATTACGTCCTGAATTCATCCAAAAAATGAAGGAACGGCAAAAAGAAAAGACAATAAAAGTAAAGAATTTTAGAAAACACTTTGGACTAAACTAAGATGCCGTACGAATACGAATTCAGGGAAACTGTAGAAAAAACATTAAAAAAGTTAGCAAAGAAAAATCCAAAACAACTCCTTATCATTGAAAAGAAAATAGAGGAAATAATTGAAAATCCTCACCATTATAAAAATTTAAGAAATCCTCTTCAACATTTAAAGCGTGTGCATATCGATAGAAGTTTTGTTTTAGTTTTTTCAGTTGATGAAATAACAAAAACAATTATCTTTGAGGACTATGATCATCACGACAATATTTATTCTAAATGACTTTTGGCAAGATTAGCTTCTTGCAAATGAAAAACTCTACGCACTACGTACTTGCCACCACATAAATGGGTGGAGGCATAACCTCATTAGGCTCAATTCTTGCTTGATTTAAAGAGAGAATAATTATAAAACAACAGAATAATTTCTTGAAACAAAACAACCATAACTCTCCTTCACCCTCATTCCATTCGGGAAACATAACATCATTAAGTGAAATTCATAGCTTGCTCTTAAGCTACAACCAAATTTTTTACAGATATATCTTGCAGAAGGCGTGGGTTATTTTCCTTAACAAATAGAAGTTCTATTCCTAACACATTACTCTCCTTATCATAATTAACAATGGTATTATCATCTATTTTTTTATTATGATGATAGGTTCCCTCTCTAATCCGGATGTACATTGCATCTGCTTCTTTATCATATCTTATTTCCATCTTATATCCAATATACTGTAATAACCTTTATCTACTTTTCTTTTACATAAACTACTTCAATAGATCTGCCATTTAGCTTTTTCTTGATTATATACTTGTTTGGTTTTTTCCTTGTTGTATAATCAGGACCCTTAATCGCTTCTTCTGCCCACACCTTATGTATCTTTCTTTCCTTTATCTGTTCTTCTGCATGTAAAGTGTAAATAATATCCATATAACTTTCTAAGACTATATGCTTTTATGCCTTTCGCAACTGACAAACCCAAAATTGTTTTACCATTTTGATCACTGCGTGACTCACATAACATCATTATGTGAAATAAAAGGAGATACCTTTACAACTTCTCTAAAAATTCTTCCCTGCTTATTTGAAGATCATGTTTAATTATCTTATTCAATAATTTTCTATCTACATCCTCATTAGGATGATTAGGTATTACGGTTGTTCTTCCATCAAGGTGTTCAAAAAACATATGGCTTCCCTTTTGTCGTTTAAATTCAAAACCTAACCTTTAACATTACCTTTCGGAATTAATTTAATAATAGGTTTAGTAATTCCAGAATTATCTAAAGTTTCAACAACCTCATCAATATCTTTGTATGC
>Ga0209541_10013416_pt1 | contig 12523 bp, 10 predicted proteins | sample RifCSPlowO2_01_FD_184027 | JGI IMG/M metagenome (GOLD analysis project Ga0209541, IMG submission 184027) | Groundwater microbial communities from Rifle, Colorado - Rifle CSP2_plank lowO2_0.1 (SPAdes) (version 2) | ecosystem: Environmental > Aquatic > Deep subsurface > Groundwater | place...
CCGCCACAAAATTAAATTTGAGAGGGGGCGGGATCCCGCCAAAGGCGGTGATAAATCTCCCCGGGTCCACCTCAACATTTCGGGACAATGTGGGAGTCTGCCTCGCACCAATTCTGGTAATCAAATTAGGTTCGTAATATATTAAATTAATTATAAAAAACACTTTTGAAAATAAAAAATGTTTTTTATATGAAAATCCTTCGACTTCGCTCGGGATAAATTAAATTTTATAAAATAAAATTTAATTTAACTTATCCACAGGTTGCAAATTTTTTCATTGTTATAAGTCGAAAAAAGTTTTATAATTAAATTAAGGAATAATTTTTGTTTAAGCGGAGTTGAAAAAATTTTTGAAATAAAACTTTGAAAAATAAACTCCGTCAAAAGCGAAAGGGGGTGAAATAAAAATGGCAAAGAAAAGAAGAGCAGCGAAAAAGAGAAAAGCCACTAAAAAAAGAAAAGGTGGTAAAAAGAAAAAGGGTGGTAAAAAAAGAAAAAGACGATAAAAATGTTTCCAAACAAAAATTCCCTCGTTAAAAATTAACTTGGGAATTTTTGTTTTTAAAATAATTTTTCTTGCTGCGGACCAATCTTTTCACTCGGCGAAAAAATCTTTACTGAGCCAAAAACCCCATCATAACCCGCCGAAATATTAATGCGGCCCTCTCGGACATTTTGAATGCCTAAAACTACCGCTGGGTCGGCAATTTTACCTAACTCCTCTTTAGTTAAATCAAGTAAAATCCTAAATTCATTACCACCCTTACTAATCATCTGGTGATAAACCTCATCCACTTTTTTAGTATTTTTACCTTGACCATAAACCTCGGCAATAATCTCTAGCAGAGGTACTAAACTTCTATAAGGGATTGAATTTAACTTATAACCTTCTCGCCTATCGGCTAACTGATCAACTCGATTAAGCACGCCGATTGTTAATGGCTTCTTGCACACCGGGCAAATGCCTTTATTTTTTTTAGTTTCGATTGGAGAAAGTTGGATGTTACAATCACGATGGCCGTCAAAGTGATATTTTCCTTCTTCGGGAAAAAATTCGATCGTGTATAAAAATTTATTTTTATCTTTTTCTTTTATAATCCGGCGGATTTCATCATAACTCAATTGATTGGGTTTAATCTCAAAAACATTGGCCTCGCGACCAAGATTAGCTGGTGAATGTGCATCAGAATTTGAAATCAAGGTGATATTATCCAGTATTGACAGTCGCCAGTTCATCGACGGGTCTGAAGAAAGCCCAGTCTCAATTGAATAAATATACTTTGTCATCTCGCCAAAACATTCTTCGAGCGAATCAAATCCTGAGTTGGAACCAAAAACTGAAAACCACGGCGTCCAGGCATGAGCTGGGATCACTAAATTTTTTTCATTAATATCCATTATAATTTTGGTCAGCTCTTTAGCGGAAAGCCCCATGATCGGCCGACCGTCTGAAGATAAATTAACTTTACGATCTAACAAAGCCTGATTAATTTTTTCAACTGTCGCAAAATCTGGGGCAAAAAGACAAAGATGAAGCCGGCGGACTTTTCCACCCTGAGAATAAATACAGCTAACTTCACTTGTCAGCATCCATAAAACTTTTCTGTCACTATTTTTAAATTTAAAAAGACCTTGCCTTTCCTCGACTAAATTTTCCTTCAGCTCTTTCAGCCAATAAGGGTGGGTAAAGTCTGCACTACCAATAATATCAATGCCTTTGATTCTGGCCCATTGATCAATGTGAGGTGGGTCTAAGTCTTTAGAACACGCTCGAGAATATTTAGAGTGAAGGTGTAAGTCCGCAATATAACGCATACCCCGTTAGAAATTAAAGGTTTGAGGTTTATTATTTACCCCGTCCTACAATTTCTAACGGGGCATAACGCCTCAATTTTAACATAATAATCTAATTATTAGCAAAATAAAAAAACGTAATTATTAACGTTCTTTTCGGATCGACGCAGGCTATTTCGCCAATTTACTGACCAATTCTAATTGTTCTACAGTATTAATTCCTAAAGCCTCTTTGGGTTCGATTTCAATCGTCGCAATTTCATGACCTTGCTGACAAGCCATCCCTACCAAATCGGTCAGATAATATTCATCTTGAATATTGTCTTTTTTTAACTGCCAAAGATTTTCCCAAAGCCAATCAGCTTTAAAACAAAAATAGGCTGGATTAACTTCCTTGATAGCAAATTGCTTCTTGGTTGCATCTTTATGTTCTATAATTCCACAAACTTTTCCGCTACTGTCTCGGATGATCCGACCGAAACCCCAAAAAGAATTCCGCCAATCATCAAAATTATCCACCTTAACCGTCGCCATCGTCAAAACTTTATTAGACCGAAAATGCGTTTGAGCTAAATTTCTTATTGTCTGAGCGTTAATAAAAGGATGATCGCCGTACAACACCATAATATTTTCGGCTTTTTTGTTTAATACTTTTTGAGTAGATGCTACCGCATGACCAGTACCCAACTGCTTTTCTTGAAAAACATACAGGTAGTTGGACCCTAAAGCTGATTTAACTTCGGCTGCCCGCTGACCCACCACAATTAGTGGCTTATCGCAAACTCCGGATTCTTTAACAGCCTCAAGTAGATGACTAATAATAGGTTTGCCATTTAAAGGAATCAAAACCTTGGGCAATTTTTTGTTTTCCATTCTTTTGCCTTGGCCAGCGGCTAAAATAATTACTTGGACTTGATTAGACATATATTATTTATTATTGAAAAATAATTTCCCCTGTTTAACATTTGCTTGTTTACGTTCTTTTTTAGTAAATTCAAAAATATCTTTAAGCAATTTGATATCAGCAGCAGTTTGTTTAATTTTTCGCCGTTGCATCATTGCCTTTTGAACCTTGATTGCTGCGGCCAATAAAAATTCAATTGGGACATCAAACTGGCTACCACTATTAGTAAAAGAAGGGACGTCATTGTCAATTGTACCATACAGAAAACTATTAACCCCGATTACTTTACCAGTAAAAATCGAGGTGTTGATGGAAGTTTTGCTATAATCGCCGATAATACAACCCAAAAATTTTTTCTTAGTGTCATAACCGAGCATTTTAACGGTACTATAAGTATTCTTCAGATCAGAATTAGTGGTGCCGGCCCCTATATTGATCCATGAACCGATGTAGCTGCTGCCTAAAAATCCCAAATGTTGTTTATTTGAATAACCTTGAAAAACACTCACTTCAACTTCTCCTCCAACCTTACAAACTTCCCCGATGCAAGCGCTATGTTTAATCTCAGCATGACTATTAATAATACAATTTTTACCAATATAAATTGGCCCGCGCAATACTGACATTGATTTAATCCAAGTATTGTCATCGATCACGATCGGCCCGTCGGCTGAATTAAAGCTGACATATTCTTCGATCTTAACATTCTTGCCAATAAAAACCTTGGGCTTGATCTCTTTAAGTTTAGAACTAATATACTTAAGATTTTCTGGCAAAATCTCCTCATTGTAAGTAATAACATCCCAAGGATGTTCAAATGTTTTCCAGTTCACCTTTTCGATCTTTAATTTCAAGCCGGATAAAAATTTTTCTACTTCCAAAAATTTTAATCTCTTGATTTTATCTGGCCGAAAACTAAATTCCTTTAAACCCAAGTAAGCCCCCAGAATCTGATTTTTGTTTTTAAAAACTACACTTTTATCCACGGCAACCTTCTTAGCCAAAAATTTAATCATCTCAAAACTCGGTACTAAGCAGCTATCTAAAAACAAAATTTCGCTATCTGGCTTCAAAAATGGTCTATATCTCTGGTGGCAAATCTTTTTTAGATAATCACGAACCAAAAAATCAATCTTAGCTGGTTTAAACTGCTGTCTTAGCAACTCAATCAGTGTCACACCACCGCACAGGATATCAAAACCCGGCCGGGTCAAGGTGATCGGGTGCAGATCCTCAATTTTTTTGTCTTCAAATAAAATTACTTTCATATTATTATTCATGTCATTACGAGGAGTCCCGCCTCTCGACTTCGCTCGAGACGGGACGACGAAGTAATCACTGTCTGCCGGCAGGCAGGTTCGGAGATTGCTTCATCCCGACTGCGTCGGGATTCGCAATAACACATTAATAAACTATTCTACTGTAACTGACTTGGCCAAATTCCTTGGCTTATCAACGTCCAAACCTTTTAAATTGGCAAAATGATACGCAAAAAGCTGCAACGGGACAACGGCCAAAATGGGGGTAAGCATTTCTAGGGTTTTAGGAATATAAATCACTTCATCAGCTATCTTAGCTATATCATCATCTCCCTGGGTTGCTATTACAATAATTTTTCCTTTACGAGCTTTGATTTCTTCCATGTTGCTGATATTTTTTTCATAAACACTATCTTGAGGACAAACAAAAACTGATGGAAATTTTTCATTAATCATTGCTAAAGGCCCGTGTTTGAGTTCACCAGAAGGCCCACCTTCGGCATGGATGTAAGAAATTTCTTTAAGTTTCAAAGCTCCCTCTAAAGCAACTGGATAATTATATTTCCGCCCTAAAAAAAAGAAATCAATAAAATTATTATAATCTTTAGCAATTTGGACAATTTTATCATTTTGCTCCAAGATTTTAGTGATATAGTTTGGTACTTTTCTTAATTCTTCAACAATCCTGCGGCCGGTCACTAGCGACATCCCGCGCTGGCGGCCCAAAAATAAGGTCAAGAGAGCCAAAACAGTCAATTGTGAAACAAAAACCTTGGTCGAAGCTACCCCAATTTCTGGGCCAGCATGGTTATATACTCCAGCATCGGTCTCTCTGGCAATAGTACTACCAATTACATTAACGATACCCAAAGTCAACACTCCTTTTTCTTTAGCTTCTTTAACCACTGCTGAAGTATCAGCTGTTTCGCCTGACTGACTAATAACAATTACCACGTCTTCCTCTGGTTTCAAGATTGGTTTGCGATATCTAAACTCCGAAGCAATAGAAACTTCAGTCGGAATTCCGGCGTATTCTTCCAGTATATACTCGCCGATTAAACCAGCATGGTAGGCAGTGCCACAAGCTACTAAATTAATCCTCTTGATTTGTCGCAGCTCCTTTTCTACTTCTCTTAAACCACCTAAAACGGCCAGACCTTCACCGGAAATTAGACGACCGCGCAGGCTATTACTGACTGTTTCAGGCTGCTCAAAAATTTCTTTAAGCATGAAGTGTTTAAAGCCGCCTTTTTCAATCTCATCTAAACTCCATTCAACTTTTTCAACTTCCTTGTCAACTTCTTGGCCGCTACTGATTGATGAGATTCTATAGCCATCTTTCTCGACCACTGCCATTTCACCGTCTGAAAGAGTAATCATCTGCTGAGTGTAATTCAAAATTGCCGAAGGGTCTGAGGCGATAATAAATTGGTCTTTACTGATGCCAATTCTCAAGGGCGAACTCTGGCGGGCGGCGATAATTTTATCTGGCTCTAATTTGCTGAGTATCAAAAAGGCGTAAGTGCCTTTGACTAATGATAAAGATTGTTTAACTGCCTGCTCTAGACTTTTTTCTATTTTTAAAAACTTCTCTACTAAATGAGCCACAACTTCAGTATCAGTCTCTGATTTAAATTTATGTCCCTCTTTTTCCAATTGCTGTTTTAAAGATTTATAATTTTCAATAATACCATTATGAACAATGACAAGATTTCCGTCGCAGTCCTCATGAGGATGGGCATTCGTTACGCTTGGCTCACCATGAGTTGCCCAACGAGTATGCGCAATCCCGATATTGCCCTCCAAATTTTTTTGCTCTAGCATCTTATCTAACTCAGCCACCTTACCCTTCACTTTTATTGTATTTAAAACCTGACCATCCCAAACAGTAAGGCCGGCTGAATCATAGCCCCGATATTCCAATCTTTTAAGCCCGTCGAGCAAGATGGGACTGGCTTGTTTTGTACCAATATAACCGACGATACCGCACATAGTAAGTTAATAAGATAATAAGTTAGTAAGTTAGTAAGTTGATAAGTTATTTATAACTTATCCCAAATAAATTCAAAAATCATTTTTTGGGTTTGATAAATATTTTTATCTTCAATTATTACCCCTAATGGTTTATTTTCAGCGTCCACCGAAATCATTGCCACTTTATTATCATAAATTAAGGTGTAGGTTGGGGTGCTTTCCTTTTTAGTCAACCATCTACGTTCATCAAGTCCGCGCATCTCTCCGCCCGGACCAATGGAAATGACTTTGACTTTGATTTTAGCTCCAATTCGATCATCAGAAAAATCCGGATAAGCGCCATACAAATAATTTTTTATCGTTGAAGAAGAAAAAACATAATACTCCTTGCTATTAATCTGACAGGTTTCAATCACGTCCTGCAAAATAATTTTAACTCCTTTAAGCCCGCTATAATATTTAACGACCGGCTTAGTACCGGCCTTATTATAAATCGATTTTAATTGTGGGATAATTTCTTCAATTTCTGATTCAATTTCTTTAAGTTTTTGAAACTTTTGTTCTAAAGATACTTTTAGTTTAGCTGGGTCTTCAGCAATAAAATACTGGTGCTTGTCCTGATGATAGTATATCACCAGTCCCTGGCCACGCAAAGAACGCAAGATGTCATAAGTCGTGCCGCGATTAATCCTGGCTTTATCAGCCACTTTTCGCACTGAGGCTGGCCCCAACTGAAGACAGGCCATATAGACCTGAATTTCCTTGTCGTTAAAGCCAATTTTTTGTAAGACTTCCTCAATCATTAGGCTGTTTTAAGATTATAAAATTATTATATACCCGTTTTATTTTTTGTCAATTTTTTTTCTACACAAATTGTGGATAAATTGAATTTTTTGCTTAAATTAAACAAAAAATAATATAGTTATTGTCAATAAAACTACATTAGATTGACAAAAAAATATTTTCCAATATACTAAGAGAGTATGAATCCAGAAACAGACAATAAAGAACTAAAGGAGGGATGGAACATGAAGGAACAGTCAGAAAAGTGGGACCAGGCCCTAAGGTCTGTAGTAGGTCACTTCTCTCAAGGCAGCGAAGATGAGCCGGCTGAAAATCTGCCCCACATACTCGAAAAAAGTACTTGGGAAAAAGCGGACCAAGAAAAGCCGCGGCAATTCCTATTGATGACCGGACCTTCCGGTGTTGGCAAGGGAACCATAGGACGAGGCCTAGAAAGTCAAGGCGTTGTTAGGGTTCCGCGGATAATCACGCGCTCACGTCGCCCCGGCGAACCAGAAAACGAATACCACTTCGTCTCCCAGGCTGAATATGATGAGTTGCTGCAACAGGGTAAACTTTTATGCCCTACCGATAGAAGCACCAGTGCTACCAGCTGTGGCGGGATTGAAAAGGACGTCATCTTATCAGCGATTAAGGAAAAAAAGCCATTCTACATCGATGGCGGAGCTGGCACTGCCAGACAAATCAAGAAGGAGCCGGAGCTTCAAGATGTCGACTTTTCTGTTGTCTTTATTCTGCCCCCGACTTTCAAGGAAATGGTAAGACGGCTGACCAACCGTACTGGTCAAGAGAAAGAACTCCTGAGTAAAGCAGGGGACGAAGGCCGAACAATGGACCCTGAAGTTTTAGCCAAACGCCTCGAAATTGCTATTACCCACCTAAGGGAAAGTAGTGAAACCACTGACTTTTTCGTGGTTAATGACGAGGCTGACCGTGCAGCTCAAAGAATCCTGAGTTTATTCAACGTAAAAGGTAAGTAGTTAAACTACTTACCTTTCTCTTTTATATAACTTGTTTAAATTATTTCAAAAACTTCTGAATATCTTTAAGTAATGATTTCGTTCCAGTAGCAATCACCTCAAAACCTACGTCTTTAATAAAGTTATCCTTTCGTTCAAGGATTAGTTCTCTCAGGTAATTTTTATTTTCCAAGCCCCTTACTTGATGAAACCAAAAAGAGCCCCCGGCTTCTTCTATAATTAGTTTCATTGCGGCAATGTCATGAATCTTAATGTTGCCAGAAACGCTGATGAAAGCATCAAACTCGCCGCAAGCTACTTTACTAAGATCTAAAACTGTAGAGCCCAAACGCCTTTGACACTTCTTATTTCTTAAAACAGATTCTAGTTTTGCATTTATCTTATCAAATTTTTCAAGTGATTTATCTAAGCTCACAGCAATAATACTGTCGGAAAGAATTTTCATTTTCCCCGTTATTAATTTCACTGGCCTTTTCAAATCTCTAGATTTGAAAAAAGATCCCTGGCCACGAACCGCATAATAATCCAACTCATAAAAAATATCACGAACCCATCCAACTTCAACGGCAGAAATAGTAGGATCTTGCTTCAAATAGCTAGTTCTACCTAAAGCTAATGAACAACCGACGAAGGCACGAGGTGTCCTCCATGGACGCATATTATTTGAACCGTCAACCGGATCCAAAATAATGAATATTGATCTCTCTACCTTCTTTTTAGTATTCGAATTGAATTCCCGTATCCCGGATTCCTCACTGATCAAAATAACCTGATCAATTACATTACTCTTTATTAATTTGGATAAATATTTAAACATTACCTTTTCAGCAATAAGGTCTCCTTGCTTTGATAAATCTCCGCCTTTGCCAATAGCGCCCTTAATTTCTCGGCCGATGCCGCCAAAATGTGCTTTTCTTTTTATCTCAAGACCAATCAAAGAAGAGGCCTCTTTGGCAATCTTAATTATTGTTTTTGTCGAAACGTTTTTTGTCATATTAAAAATATCGTTTAGTAGTATAAATTCTAATATATAAAATGAAAATTTTCAAGAAAAGAACCGAGAAGGAAGATCCGTCTCGGTTCGGGAATGCAGAGAACAAAATAATGAGATGGTTGGGTTAGAACAAGACCTTAAAGGCCTCACCAATCGCCGGAATGGCGAAGTTTGATCTGCCGCGAAGCAGCTGAAACTTGAGGTCTCTTAGGTAGTAGGTGGCTAGAAAGTAGGCCAATTTCTGATCATAGTGATCTTCTTGAAGGTCGCAAGCGACCTGCCTACCAAGTTCCATTCCCTGGCCAATCAAGTTACGAACCAATGGAGAAACCTCCAGTTGGTAGGACAAGCTGATGGTTCCACCATCAATCTTGACCAAAGGTTGGTCAGCCAAAGAAGTAGCCATCATTTGCCACCAGCCGCAGATCCGCGAGACTGACTCGACCCAATCATGACGTCCAACCCACTCCCAGTCAATCAAAAACCACTCATTCTCAAGTGAAACAATGACATTGTCACCATTCGCATCACCATGACTGATGCAGGAAAATTGTGGCGGCTCATATCGGCCGATTCTGTCGATCAACTGAGCGAAGCTCGGATATGTTATGCCGTTCACAACCACTGGCAAATCCAGCATGCTGGATACCGGCCTCCCGCTAAGCTCCAATTTGACCAACCGTTCGGTCAATTCTTCCGCCCGCTTGGCGTAGTCCCGCAGACACCTGCGAGGCTCAAACGGCTCGGTTGTACCAAGCCACAGTTTCCGCTTGGCGGCCAGGAAAGCGGAGAAAACCGTTTCCACCGTGTTGTCAGAGGATAAACCCCCTGTTACTATCTGATGAAGATTCCAGTCTCCGACATAATCTGTCTGCATCACCTCCAAACCATCAACACGATTGAAGGAGATGATGTTAGGCAAATGGCCGTCAAGAAACGGCATTAGAAGATCGCGCCGCTGCATCTCCTGAAGAATGCTGTTACGAAGTATAGACGGATCACCCACCTTCATAACACTCCTGCCACTTCCGTTTCCTACCACTACTACGATGGTGCCACCGACGCCTCGATGAAACGCGAGTATATCTATTCCATCGAAAAGAGCACCGATTACGCTTTCAACCTTTTTTCTGTCCATCGCCGTACTCCTTCCGTAACTATCATTTTCTAAAGACCAGATTAAACTTCCAGATATTAAAAGTCTAATCTGGTCTTTAGAATTGTTGTAAAGAACAAAGACCTAAGCGTCGGGGATTTTAGTTATTTCCAACTTTTGACTGCTTGCTGGTAACTTTCTGGACTGCCGACATCAAACCATTGCCCGGCAAAAAGATAACCAAAAAGTTTTCGCTGTTCTACTAACTTAGAAAAAACATCTTTTTCTAATCTTCTTGCTTCTTTCAAATAATCAAAAATCTTTGATTCAAAAATATAAATACCAGCATTAATTACTTTTGATAAATCTTTACGATGATCTGGCTTTTCTAAAAAAGAATAAACCCGGCTGCCTTGCAATCTGACTACTCCCCAATCGGCCGAACGGTTTACTGAAGTTAAAGCAACAGTTACTGTCCCTCCGTTTGTCAGATGAAAATCAATCAGATCGTCTATATCGATACTAGCCAAAACATCACCATAATAAACTAAGAATGATTGATTGCCCAATAATTTCTTTGCCTGTAAAACTGGCGCGGCTGTTCCGGTTTCAGATTTACCTTGATTGAGATAAGTAATCTTAACACCGAATCTTGAACCGTCACCAAAGTGCTGCCTGATTTTTTGGCCCTGATGACCAATAGAAATAATCAACTCTCTAACATCATACCGCCTTAAATTTTCAATAATATGTTCCAAAACTGGGCGACCATTAACCGGAATCATAGTTTTAGGCATTCCATAAGTAAAAGGCCTCATTTTAAGACCCTTACCGCCAGCTAAAATCAGGGCTTTTTTTATTTTAGGCGCAAAATATTTGGCTAAAACATACTCAATCGCATGGGAACGATTTCTAATACGGGCGCCGTCGATATATTCATCAAGGGGCTTTAAAATGTCTTTTTTTAGTGTAATTGTCAGTCTGGATCGATCCATAGAATAAATGATGAGATCCCTCTCCGCCTGCCGGCGGATCGGGATGACAAGATAAACTTGTCATATTATCATACTACATCATACAAATTTTGATGTCAAGATATTAAAGCTGCTTTTGTGGATAAATTCCACGCTGAATAATAGTAAACCCCCTTACCTTAGCCTAAATGTTAGGATGCGAGGTAAACAAAAAAACCCGCTTTCAGCGGGTTAAAGATAACTTGCCTATATATTAAATAATGAAAGTGAGTTGGTACTTATGTAAAAATAAAAAATAGGTTACATTGTTTCCGCCTTCTCCCGCCGCTGGCGGGATTCGGCAGACAGGCCGGCGACGACCTACCCACCTACACCTGCGGCTTCGGTGGATAAACTCTCCGCTTGAGGATAAAATAAAACACATAATCCTGGCGACGACCTACTCTCCCCAATAAAGAGTACCATCGGCGCTGAAGGGCTTAACTTCTGAGTTCGGGATGGAATCAGGTGTGACCCCTTCGCAAAAATCACCAGGATTATGTGTTTTATTTTTTTGTTAACTGTTATAAGTTAACTGTTATATTGAATCCCAATTCTTGTGGTTAAATTAAAGATTGGTAATTAGTACGGCTCGGCTCAACCCATTACTGGGCTTACACCTGCCGCCTATCAACCCGGTCGTCTACCGGGAACCTAATAACGAAATCTAATCTTGAGGACGGCTTCACGCTTATATGCCTTCAGCGTTTATCCAAACCGAACGTAGCTACCCAGCAATGCCCTTGGTAGAACAGCTGGTACACTAGAGGTTCGTCAATCTCGGTCCTCTCGTACTAGAGATTGGCCCTCTCAAATTTCAACGCCCACAGTGGATAGGAGACCGACAATTTTGTTACTTAATAACCACAATTCTAATGTGGCGATCCGATATTTCTATCGAATTCTGCATGTCGCCATGCAGTTCGGACTATATCTTTCCCGACTTTGTCGGGATTCGGCGTATAGTCTCTGAGGATTCCAAATAATCTAATAATTTTTCTTTATCAATTTTCCTATACTTACCTTGCCTATTCATTTGATAGGCCAAATTAAGTATTTTTTTAGCACCGGCCAAAGTCGAATGTTTCTTACTATTCAGCAAATTAATTATCTGCTTGAATAAAAGAAATGAATTATGCTTGTCTGAAAGCAATGGATACTTCTCAAAAAATGGGATTATCCTATTAATGAGATCTTCTCTGTTTCTAATAACATAAACTAGAGTATCATCTTTAATATTTTGTTTGTGGTTATTTTTAATGTAGCCACAACTAAAATATTTCTTAATCTCTAATAGGGTTTCCTGCCGCAAAAAACTTTGATTGACATGAAACTCGGGTATAAATTTAAGACCGAATTTCATTTTTGGATCTTTGTAAATTGCGACATGAAAGGTTCCTTCACCTTCAACAAAGCCGGTGATATACCATGGACTTAGATTATTTAATCTTTCCTGCTGGTTGCCTGCACTCATCACTTTATTACTTAATAGTATTTATTAACTTAATTATACCATAAGTAGTGTGAGATTCTCAAGTCTCACTCCTAAACGAGACTTTACAGATTTTCCAGCATTTAGCCGAATTTATAGACAGCACGATCTTCTACTGTCTCACGACGTTCTGAACCCAGCTCGCGTGCCGCTTTAATTGGCGAACAGCCAAACCCTTGGGAGCTTCTTCACCCCCAGGATGCGACGAGCCGA
>Ga0209541_10013417_pt1 | contig 12521 bp, 17 predicted proteins | sample RifCSPlowO2_01_FD_184027 | JGI IMG/M metagenome (GOLD analysis project Ga0209541, IMG submission 184027) | Groundwater microbial communities from Rifle, Colorado - Rifle CSP2_plank lowO2_0.1 (SPAdes) (version 2) | ecosystem: Environmental > Aquatic > Deep subsurface > Groundwater | place...
ATTACGATATACGGTTGGATTTGGATTGATTGAACTCCTGCTTTCCGATCCCAAAATACAGGACGTGAATGTCAATTCTCCCAATGGCGAGCTGCCCCTTTTTATTGTCCATCAGGATTACGGCGATTGTTACACCAACATTTACCCCACCAGATTAGAAGTGGAAAGCTGGGCCACTAAACTACGGCTCATTTCCGGAAGGCCCTTGGATGAAGCCAATCCCATTTTAGACACGGAATTGAAAGTGACTGGTTTCAGTTCCAGGGTAGCAGCGATTACGGCACCGTTAAATCCGAGTGGATTAGCCTTTTCTTTCCGACGGCATCGCGATTATCCCTGGACCTTCCCCTTGTATATGCAGCCCAAGATTCGCTATATGAATTCACTTGCTGCCGGACTGATTAGTTTTTTGATCGACAATGCCGCAACCGTACTTATAGCCGGGACCCGCAGCAGCGGCAAAACGTCCCTCCTGGGTTCCTTCCTGGTCGAGATCATGCGCAAGACCAGGATATTAACGATTGAAGACACTTTTGAATTGCCTCAAGAATCCCTGCGAAAGTTAGGGTATAATATTGAATCACTCAAAGTAGCATCAGCCTTATCCGCTCCCGGATCGGAAGTGGATCCTTCTATCGGCATACGTTCGACCTTGCGGCTGGGAGATTCGGCCATTATTGTCGGTGAGGTGCGTTCCAAGGAAAGCATTGCCTTATTCGAAGCCATGCGGGTAGGTGCTGCTGCCAATGTGGTTGCCGGAACCATTCACGCTGATAGCCCTTACGGTGTTTATGATAGGGTTGTCAACGATATCGGAGTTCCAAAAACTTCTTTCAAGGCAATCGATATTATTGTCACCACCAATCCGGTGATTTCCGGCTTAAAAAAATATAAGCGCGTCCTGCGCATCACGGAAGTGCGGAAGGAATGGGATGAAGATCCGCTCAAAGAAGGGGCTTTTGTTGATTTAATGGTCTATAATCCCCTTACTGATCAATTAGAAGTTACGGATGAATTGCGCAACGGAAATTCGGCCATCCTGAAAACCATGGCCGGGCGCATTAAGGAATTTGCCGGAGACTGGGATGCGGTATGGAATAATATTCAGTTGCGTGCGGATGCTAAGCAGGCAATAGTGGACCTGTCTGCACAGATCAAGGATGCCGCGCTGCTGGAGGCCGATTTCATCATCAAGGCCAACGACCTATTCCATTTGATTTCTGATAGAGTAAAAGAACGGAAAGGAAAACTGGATGCGCCGGCGATCCTGTTTGAGTATAAGGAATGGCTGCGAAAAGAGGTACGGGGAAAGGAAATGCGGGGCGGGAATGTCGGCAAAGTTTAGGGGGCAGAAAATAGCGAAGAATTTATTTAACACCTTGATATTCTAAGAGTATGTTTGATCTGAAGAGGGGTGGAGGTTCTTTTAAAGGGATTATAGGAGAATGTATGTTTAAGCTAACCAATAGAACAGTAGTTATTACTAGATTCTTTAATAAAAATAAATAGGTGGCCATTTTTGGAAAATATTTTAGCTCAGAACAGATACGATTCCTCAATCAAAATTGGTATTCTTTTGACGCTATTGATATTCAATATTCGGATGGAAAGAAAAAGATTATCCTTTATGAGGTAAAGACGAGGAATAAATATAGTGTGGATTTGCCTTACAAGCCAAAGATGACTTTAGAAACACATAATCTTTATCACCAAGCAAAAGAGCTTGGATTGATTCCTGTGATTGCTACGGTCTGGCTTTTGGACAATTGGCAGTATGATCTAGAAATTAAAGATTTTAATCCCCAGGATTACTACATAGACTCTCCTAAATTGTATGATAAAAGAGCTCGTGGCTAACTTTTTCCATCCAAAACAAAATAAGAAAAAGTAGCCCCGAGCAGAGCTTCGTGAGCCCGGCGAACGAAGAAACGAACGCCGTGGCCCTTTCGAACTGCTGTCAATGCCTATCCATCCTTGCGGACCAAAGGGCACTATCCTTCGACTTCATCCTCAACCGGAATGAATTAGTCCACTAGACGACGGGGCTGTTAGGCCTATGCCAGACCCCAGCATTTATAAAATTTGCGCCGAAAATAGAAACCTATAAAAACAAAACCATTCTCTCCCTAATAAAGAGGTTGAGATGATGAAAAAAATAATATTATTTTTGGCAAGCATTCCGGCAGTTCTATCCCTGCCCTTGGAAGGAACCAGCATCACCTTAACTGAAAACCTTAACGGCTCAGCTCTTGCTCCATTGGCAGAATTGCTCGGCCCGCTCCTGGTGAAATTAAGCGTATTGGTGGGGGGAATTTTCGGATTATATGTCATACTTATCTTTCTGCGGGTCTATTACGAGCGCAAGAACATGAAATTACTGCAGCATATCCGCTATAATCTGGACCAGCAGAACCGGCATTATGGCATCCCTTCCTCTGAGGAAAAAAAGGGTTTCCTGCACCGGCACCTTATCGATAAGATAGTTCCCGGGCACATCCGGAAACATTATCAGCCCTTCAAAAAGGAGAAAAGATGAAAATTTCCGTATCCGCAGAAGTATTCCGGAGATTTAATCCCGATTTCCGGCTGGCCTTGCTGCTGGTGGCCGGCATAGACAATCAGGCTAAGCTGGCTGATTCCCTGCAGGTGCTGCATGACGCGGAGCAGGTTATCCGCCTGACGCATAACAAAGATCTGCCCCGGACACGCCATCTGCTCTCTTCTGAAAATATCCTTCGCCATGAGAAAGGGAAGCACCACCATACTGCCGTGGAGAAATTATGCAAAAAAGTGCTGGTGCACCAGAGAATTGATGCCCGGGATGTTCTCACCAACCTTGTCCAGGCCATATCCTTGGAGCGGAGCATTCCTATAGGGGTGGATGATGTGGCGCTCTTGCGGGGGAACATTACCTTTGCCCTTTCCAAGGGCGGGAAGGTGAAGAAGGGAGAACTGTACTATCGTGACGCAGCCGCTGTTCTCGGCACAAAACTGGATTACTGGAAGAACGTAAAAACGGCACCAGCAGCGAAAACGGCCTCGGCACTTATCCATATTGAAGCGGTCCCCCCCATAACCAAGGAAGAACTACGGGAAGTGCTGGCCGAGATTGAAACTTTGGTAAGGGGATTTTGCGGCGGGAAGGTGAAGAAGGTTATTTTGGAAGGGAAAAAAGCATCAGCTATACTTTAATCCTAAACCTATATATATCTCCTATTTATCTCTATCTCTATGGATTACAAGCACGAAATCGCCGCACTGCTGGCCAAAGAAACCAATCTATCAACAGATGAAGTGCTGTCTCAACTGGCCATCCCCCCCCATCCGGCCTTGGGCGATCTGGCCTTTCCCTGCTTCAAATTAGGTAAAAATCCAAAACAGGAGGCAGAAAACTTCAAACAAAAGATTAAATTGCCTGCATTCCTTTCCAAGATAGAGGTTGTCGGCCCCTATCTTAATTTCTTTCTCAATAAATCCGTGTTGGCAGAAGAAACGCTGCAAACTGTCAGCAAACAAAAGAAAAAATATGGTGCAGGTAAAGCCAAAGAGAAAATCCTTATCGAATACTGCGGCCCCAACACCAATAAGCCCCTGCATCTGGGACATGTACGCAACATGGCGCTGGGAAAGGCGATGTGCTGTCTGCTCTCCTTCGCCGGAAATAACGTCGTTCCGGTCAACATCGTAAATGATCGGGGCATCCACATCTGTCAATCGATGTTAGCATATCAGAAATGGGGAAAGAATAAGAAACCGGACAAGAAGGGCGACCATTTTGTCGGTGAGTATTACGTCCTTTTCGCCCAAGCCTTGAAAGAAAATCCTGACCTTAAAGATGAAGCACAAGATATGCTGACACGCTGGGAACAGGGAGATAAAACTGTCCGCACTTTATGGAAGAAGATGAACTCTTGGGTGTTGCAGGGATTTGCCCAAACCTATAAGCGCTTTGGCATTGCCTTTGATGAAGAATATTTCGAGTCAGAATTATACGAAGCGGGCAAGGACGTAGCCTTGGAAGGATTGAAGAAAGGGATTTTGATTAAAAATGAGAAAGGTGCCTTGGTTGCCCCCTTGGAAAAATATGGAATTCCTGATAAAGTGGTCTTACGGGGAGATGGCACCAGCGTCTATATCACCCAGGATTTGTATCTGGCGCAGAAAAGATATGAAGATTACCATTTCGATCGCTTGGTGTACGTGGTCGCTTCAGAACAGCAGCTGCATTTCCGGCAGCTGTTTAAGATACTGGAGTTGCTGGGGAAACCTTACGCCCAGAACCTATACCATCTCAGCTACGGCATGGTGCATCTGCCCACGGGCCGGATGAAATCACGGGAAGGAACGGTCATCGATGCCGACGAGATCATGGATGAGATGAAAGCGCTGGCGGAAGTGGAGATCAAGAAAAGATATGAATGCCTGACGGAGAAAGAAATACACCGGCGAGCGGAAATTATTGGATTGGCCGCCATCAAATTCTTCATGCTGCGCACGGATGCGCATAGGGATATTACTTTCAACCCAGAGGAATCATTGAGTTTTGAAGGCGAGACCGGCCCCTATGTGCAGTATACGCATGCGCGGGCGTGCAGCATCCTGCGGAAAGCCGGGAAAATTGAAGGAAAGATTAAATATACTGCTCTACAAACCGCCTCCGAGCAAAATATTCTCACCAAGCTGATGAATTTTCCCGATATCGTTGATGATGCTGCCAAGAATTATCGCCCCCATGTATTGTGCCATTATCTGATTGAATTAGCGCAGGCCTTTAATGAATTCTATCATAGCTGCCCGGTCATCTCCGAAGATAAAGAGCTGATGACAGCGCGGCGGCAATTGGTGGAGACGGTGCGGCAAGTTTTAGAGAATGGATTGAATTTGCTGGGGATTGAAGCGCCGGAGGAGATGTGAATTTTAAGGAGTAAAGTATTTAAATTCATAGGTCTCTATTGAAAAACATGACTAAAAAGCATTCTTTTTGGGAAATTTCGTTTTATATTTCTTTATTGCTTATCCTGATTTGGCTTATTTTAAAAATGACGGGAATTATTAATACCCCGCCTCTTTTAGAGTACGGCTTCCCGATTCTTTCTGCCCTCTATGCTTTTTTTGCTATTTATAGAGACTTACTCGACCGCATTGCCAGAATCTCCAGGAGTTTGATCAAAGTTTTTATGAAAGTAGAGTGCCACGATAAGAATATAGCAGAAATCAAAGAAAATTTAAGATTACTGAGGAAAAAATGACTTTCACTTTCCTGTACGTTACCGCCGAGAATACCTTAGAAGCACAGCAAATATCCCGGCATTTACTGCAGAAAAAACTCATTGCCTGCGCTAATCTTTTTCCTGTTGAGAGTGTATATAAATGGAAAGGAAAAATGGTGGAAGCCGGTGAAGCAGTTCTCATCCTGAAAACCCTGAAAAATAAAGTTGAGAAGATAAAAAAAGAGATAGAGAAGATACATTCCTACAAAATCCCCTGCCTTACGGAAATAGAGGTGAATCCGAATGAGCAGTATGGGAAGTGGTTACTAGAGCAATTTAAAGACAAAGATTAATAAATCATCCCAAAAATAGTTTCTGCGATGGGCCTGTAGTCTAGCTTGGATACACGGCGAATCAATGATTTGCTGCTGCTGCAAAGAACAACGGGCTTCGGCTGTAACCAGTAGACACCCGTAGACCCCGGTTCAAATCCGGGCAGGCTCATTTTTTATCTTGGTGATAGGTGTTCTCTCTACAATGACCTATACCCAATTCATCGGTGGAAATTATGCTTTGGAATCAATCGCTGATCCTCTCACCAGAGGAAGAGACTATTTTGAACATCTGGAAGGAAAACTAATCATACGAAATATTAATCTTCGTGAAGTTCCTCCTGATGCAGTAGATCTTCCCCAACGGCCGGAATATACCCCCCACATCCATATTTTTCAACTAAAGAAATTAGATGCTGATCCTTTCAAATTTTTGCAATTTTCCCAGATCTATTTTGTCCATAACGAATTCTTATCCACCGTGGAGCAATTTCTGCGGCAGAATTTCACGGAAGTTTATACACCTGTTATGGATACAGTTCCTGAAGATTTTCTCCATTATTATAAAACTGATTTCGCCTTGATTGCTGGTGATATTGAGAGAATTGCCGTAAGCCAACAAGTAGCCTCTTCGAAAGGGGTGGATGTTCTTCAACCGCTTTTGACGGTTGACCGATTTAAAGGAGTTGATTTTAAGGCAGGTGCAACGCTCAGAATGATCGAACCAACCCTACTTGAAAGAAAACTACAGGAGATTGAAGAGAAGGCAGCCTATCATCTTTCCATTGCCAAGGTAAAAGATACTAGTCATTCCCAAGAATTGCTTTATGATGAGTATAAAGAAGCCGGGAATCATTGGGTAATGAAGAAAACGTAATACGCATAACTTTATATATAAATTATCTTTAGTATCATAAATACAGTAGAATGATTATATTCAAAAAGGTGATACCCATGACTGAAGCAAAGAAAATTCTCGTAAATCAATCTGTCGCTATTTTGTGCGACGGCAATAATATTGAACGAAGTATTCATGAGCAAAGCAAAACGAGCAACGCCATGGTCAATTTTGACACTTTGATTCCCAAACTTCTTAATGGCCGGGGATTGAATAGATTGATTTATTTCCGCGAAGGGCAGAATATCTCTTCTAAATTAGCGGAGCGGTTACACCAGCAATATTACGGTTCTGTCGTACCTTGCCATAAATCAGCCGATATTCCACTTTCCATCAAAGCCACGCAACTTGCACCGAAAGTGGATACGATCATCATCATGTCCGGTGATTCAGATTATATCGATTTAGTCAAGCACCTGAAATCAGAAGGGGTAAGAGTGGAAATTGCCGCGGTGCCAGAAACGACCTCCAAGCAGTTGATTGAAGATGCGGATTACTTCCATGCCATTACCCGAGAAGATTGGTTTGTGTACACGCCGCAGAAGAGAAGGTGAAAGAAAGCAGAGATACTGAACTTTAAGAAAAAGATAGGGATAATTTATTGGCTATTGCCATTCTCCTTTATCTCGCTCTTTAAGCAATCTCTTAACCACTACTGTTGCTTCTTCAGTAGATAGATTTAATTTTTCTTTAATACTCTTTTTAATTTCACTATTTGACTTTTCCTTTAATAATTTCTTTAGTTCTTCTCCACTTATTTTATAGAATCCGGCATAATTCTGGAGATATTCTCCATCAAAAAAGACATAAGAATTACTTTCTTTTCCTGAAGGGAGTATTGAACCAGCTCTTAGATAGGACATTATGAAATTTTCTACTCAAAGTATTTAAATAACTTTGGGTTTTATCTTATTCATGGTCCTCGACAGCCTCTCTGAGTCACTCAAGAACACACTCAATAAGATTACCAAAGCCTTGTTCGTAGATGAAAAACTGCTTAATGAGCTTGTCAAAGACATCCAGCGAGCTTTGCTTCAATCCGATACCAACGTGCAGTTAGTTTTCACCTTAACCAAGAAAATTAAAGAGAGGGCCAAAGAGGATGCGCCCGGCGGCCTCACCAAGCGCGAACAATTGCTCAAGATTGTGTATGAAGAATTAACCAATTTCTTAGGAAAAGAAGCGCATGAAATAAAAATTACCAAAAAACCTACAACTATAATGTTAGTCGGCCTTTTCGGCTCTGGAAAAACCACCACCGCCGGCAAATTAGCCAAATTCTATAAGAAAAGAGGTTCTAAAGTTGCCGTAATCCAGACAGATACCTGGCGTCCAGCGGCATATGACCAATTACAACAGATTGCCGCTGCCATCGGTGTGGATTTCTATGGTATCAAGAAAGAAAAAGATCCTTTAAACATTTATCTCGCTTTTGAAGAGAAATTAAATGAATATGATGTCGTCATCGTTGATACTGCCGGAAGAGATGCTTTATCGGAAGAATTGATTACGGAATTGAACCAGCTAAATTCTACTATCGAGCCTGATGAAAGATTATTAGTCATCTCTGCAGATATCGGACAGGCGGCGCAGAAACAAGCACAGGCCTTCCATGATACTTGTAAAGTTACTGGTGTCATCGTCACTAAATTGGAAGGCACGGCCAAAGGTGGAGGAGCGTTATCGGCATGTTCTGTCACGGGAGCGCCTATTATCTTTATCGGTGTCGGCGAAAAAGTGGACGATTTAGAACCATTCCATCCGCAGCGTTTTGTCGGAAGATTGCTGGGTATGGGCGATTTGGAATCGTTACTTGAGAAAGCCAAAGAAGTGATGACGGAAGAAAAAGCCGAAGATATGAAAGAGAAGTTCATGAAAGGGGATTTCAATTTAGTGGATTTATACGAACAGATGAAATCTCTCAAGCAGATGGGTTCTTTCCGCAAATTGGTGGACATGATTCCGGGCATGGGCAGTTTGAATATGCCTAAAGAGATGCTGGACGTGCAAGAAGGGAAGTTAGAGAAATGGAAAATAGCGATGGACTCTATGACGAAAACAGAATTGGAAGATCCCGATATTATTTCCGCGGACAGGATTGACAGGATTGCAGTTGGATCAGGCATAAGTGTGTCGGAAGTGCGGGAATTATTAAAACAGTATCGGCAGTCGAAGAAATTGATGAAGATGATGAAAGGAGAAGGAGATATTAACAAGCTGATGAAGAAAATGGGTGGGAAACTGCCTAAAGGGATGATGGGGATGTAAATAAAGATCAATTAAAATTGAGGTGAATAAAAAATGGTGAAACGAATCAATGAGGCTATTTTGGATAACAGCAAGATTAGAGATTTAGCCGGCAGTTTAAGAGTAATCGAAAGTAAAAGTTTGGAATTGAGACCCCTTTTAGAAGATTTAGCCAGGCCACTTATCCAAGGAAATGCAATCGGACCTAATCAGATGAAATATCGAACTGAAGGCGGTGTGTCCTCTCTTGAAAAAGAATTTGCAGCATTGCAAGCAGCTTTAAAAGATGTCAAAAGAAGAATTGGTCCGGCTTTCGATACCTTGAAGAAATCATTACAATGAAATTCTTAGTAGAGGCTCAAGTTGGAATAGGCGAAGAACGTTATCGCCTGCAGAAAGATGGGGGGTGGCGGCTCTTAAATGGCAAATCATTCTCTGAGACTGACTATGCCGTCGATGAATTTTCTCATGCTGCTCTGGCGTTGCCTCGGGATAAAAGTATCGAATTGGGTGGGAAAACGTATGTGGCTAATCCAACTATGAGCACTGTCGGCGACCTGCTCCATAGAACTGCTTTTGTACAGCCCTATGTCCATCGTATCCATAAGCCTAGAAGATTTATCCGAGAAGAATTGGAAAAAGTTATTGCTCAGGGGGACGACCAGAAATATAATGTATTAACTTTAAATCTTGAAGGGTATTTCCACTTACTTCCCCGGATGGACGTTACTGTTCTTACTCCTATCGCGGTGCGGCATGAAACTTTCTGCCCCGGGAATGATTATGTTGGCGGGCGGGCTGCAGCTGATGATAATTTTCTTAATTTGATGTACTTATGCACGCTGGAAAGCTGGGTGCAGCATCTGCAGACGGGGGAAGTTAATATTTATAATGAGGAATTGGTGGGAGAAAAAAGTGAGGAAGAGTTGTTGGAAAAAGTGACAGAACTTACCCGGCACTTGCGATAATATGGAACATGTTGCTATCCTTGACAAAAAGAGAAAATTGTTAGCCAAGATTATTTCTGGTGAGAAAACCATTGAATCGAGATGGTATAAAGCGAAAGTAACGCCGTGGGATAGAATTAAGAAAGGGGAGATAATATATTTTAAGGAATCGGGCGATCCTGTTTCTGTTCGGGCGAAAGTGGCAGAGGTCATGCAGTTTTATCTTCCGCAAACAAATGTATCTGAATTGCTGCAGAAGTATGGGAAAGAAATTTGTTTTACTGAACCAGATTTTTCTAAGAAAGTGGCTTGGTGTTCTGAGCGTAAGTATTGTATTTTGATTCGGCTTAAAGAGGTGCAGCAGATAGAGCCATTTGACATAGATAAAACTGGATTCGGGATGATGGCGGCGTGGATGACTCTTCCAGATATTCACACAATCATTCTTTAAGTGGCACTTCTTTCCTAAATCCGCAGCCTTTGCAGTATTGCACTAAGAATAAGCCATCGGCAAAGCGGTGCTGGCCGATATGCAATGGCTTCTTACATTCAGGGCAATTTTCAATCATGTTTAAGCTGAAGTGAAAGAGGTTTATATTCTTTTCCAAAACCAATAGAAGTTTTTATATAGGGATATTAATTTCTATAGGCATGGTTTATCATTTCTTTTCTAAGTGGAAAGATATCGGAGCTGAAGTGAAATCTCTTGGTCAGTTGATAAGACAGGCTGAAAAGGTTTACAAAATAAAAGTGCAGCTGTGGCATCGAATCTGGTATAATTTATATTCAAGCAAGATTGATGATAAAAGCGTCAAAAAATTATCAAAGATTTACAAACATAAAGAATATTCAATCATATATGAACTGATAGAAAAAGAGATTGTAAAAGTTATTTCACTAAACCTTTTAGATAGGGCCGAAGTGAATCAATTTTATGAATTAGTGACTTTTCTGATTGATAAATCACGGCTGGAGAATTCTATAGCTATTCCTCTGTTAGAAGAATTGCTCTCAGGAAAGATTCCTGAAACTGCCTCTCTTTATAAGATAAAAGGCCTCTTGAAAGAAGAAGCCCATTTTATGAAAATTGAAGATGAACATTTCAGGAAGATTGAAGATGTCTTTATCCAAAAAACTGAACCTGGAAGTGGTACGGGAGGTTATATCTTGGTAATAGATGCCATCAAGAAAGGACTCGTCACTGTGATCGGAAATAAGCTGAATCTGGGCAGCAAAGAACTACAAGGGGTGGTAATTCATCACAATAAGTTAATCCTCAAAGGGGATCATTATGCAACTTTACAGAACGCCCGCTGGATCGAAGGGGACGCTTTTGTCGAACCATCAACCCATGATCCTTATAGTTATTTTGTTGAGCGCGGTAAATTTGCCGGGTGGTCGTCAGAAGACATCCAACGCGCTTTAGGAATATCTGAAGCTGAGGCGGTAGTCTCTTTAGTAATCGAAGTTTTTCCTGAACAATTATATTTAAAATCTGAAAAATACCTTCCCACAAAATTCGCCATTGCCGGACTAAAACCAGAACAAGTCCGGACAGTTTTAAGAAAAGTGCAAAAAGTAGCATAAACTGCCCCTATTGTCTATAAGCTCCAAACTTCTACTTGCAGCGGAGATTTTTCAAAATATTGTTTCAGATACCTTTCTACTTCTTCCCATTTCAGTTCACCTAATCCCGATCCAATCTTAGGCATGGCTAATTTAGTTAATCCTAAACTCGGAGAATTGTCTGCTAACCATCTGAAGGCTGAATCTACATATTGAATCTGAGCAGAACCACGATCCTGGGTAATTAGATTCACCACATGCGGTTTGACGGGATGGAGATACAGGTATCCGGTCCCTGGTTTAATATGATCTTCTCGACACTTTGTCCGATAATCTGAATACATTTCAGGGAATCTCTGCTTGAACTGACGGGCAATTCCCGCATTCATCCTTCCAAGGGTATTACAACCTTGGACAAAAGCGTCAGGTGCAGCATTAAACAAATCTCCGTCAAAGTACGTTATCATTTTATTCCCCCAATAGCTTCGGCAAGATAAAAGTCATCCATTGATTGGGGATGTTCTACGCACCGATACGTGAAGGCTTGATTCAAATGAGAATCAGCAAGGAGACTACGAACGATTTCAACTTTTTTTTCTAAAGATTTATCTGAATCATCTAGAATTTGAAAAAGGTGTTCTTCTCCATCAGTTCTAGGTAAAATTGGTTGGTTGAATATTTTCAGATTAAGGTGCATAGCCAAGACCGAAGCATGCGCTAGAGGAAGGTTTATCCTGATGTCTCCATTTTCTTCTATATCATAGAGATAAACTTTTTTTCCTTCTCTTTGCTGCCAAAGAATATAATCTAGTGCTTCTGCAGGAGCATATTTATCGATGAAAAACACATAAGCAGGAACGTAAATTTTTCTTCTGGCTTCTTCAATATCTAACAAAGTACGTTTATACAGGTGCCCTTCTACCTCGCCAGATCTCTTTCGTGGCTTACTGCTAAATAAGCCAGTATCAATGTTGTGGTTAATTACTTTTAAGCCCTGCCAAATTCCTTCTACGGAATGAGAGAAAGTGTCGTCCATGCCTGGTACGGGAATTTTGATATGGGGAAAATATGTAAAAGGGCTAAGTAAAGAAAATGGTTCTGGAGCATAGGAAGAGACATCAAAAGCAATATGTTTAGAGTTTGGATTTTGAGCATAAAATTCTCCTCTCGGTCTGCTTACAAACTGAATATTAACCATAGCACCTAAAATAATCACGGATTTATAAATCTTTCTATAAGTAACTACTTTAAAGAAATAACTCAAATCTCAATAATCTTCCCTCCTTTCCCCACATTGATACTCCTCGTTTTCCCAATCCTA
>Ga0209541_10013420_pt1 | contig 12520 bp, 10 predicted proteins | sample RifCSPlowO2_01_FD_184027 | JGI IMG/M metagenome (GOLD analysis project Ga0209541, IMG submission 184027) | Groundwater microbial communities from Rifle, Colorado - Rifle CSP2_plank lowO2_0.1 (SPAdes) (version 2) | ecosystem: Environmental > Aquatic > Deep subsurface > Groundwater | place...
ATATGTGCCAAGGCCGGGCGGGATTGATACGGATAAAGGCAATGGTGTCGTAAAGATTGATTTCAGTTTCAATCTTTTTCGACGAACTCACTTTTACGGTGGAAAGCTTCAGTGTTGTATCGGCTTCGGGTAAGCCCGGAAGGGTTGCAGTCACGCTGTAGTTACGCCCATTCTTGAACGCATGGGTATTGCTTTTTGCCTCGGTGGCTAGGGGAGTGGCAATAAACAGCGTAATGGACAGTAACAAAAAAGCGCCCATAGCGGACGCCTTCCTAAATGTCGGATTGTATGAATCCACAGATTTATCTGTTTTCTGGCTTAGATGCATGTATAATATGATAGTCTATGACCGTGAGATGTCAAGGTTATAAGTTTTTTTATATGCAATACCAGGAAACAATCCTCTTTACGGTTTCAGTCCTACACTTGCTGTTCGGGATAATTATTCTTAGGAACTGGCGGGAATTTGAATTTATCGATAAGTGACTCTGCCAAAGCCTTACTGCACTCAAGGGCTTGAGGATTTTTGTCTAAGAATGAGACTTCGATATCTAAGTCATTCGAATCAAATGATCGTAACACCTCAACTGTCGACCGAGCAGAACCGGAAGCAATACTCAATAGTTTTATCTGTTTTTTATGGGAAGTGATGTTTCTTATCGCTAAGTTAATTTCCTTTTTTGTTAAACGCAATCTATTTCTGACCGCCTTGGGGTTATCCATATTGAACCAAACGTATCTGAAAAACTTCTGAAATATATTTTTTGATTTATGAGTGCGACCGCTACCATATAATGTTTCAAGTGCGTTATGGGATGTTTTTTGTTCGATAACGTGCGCAGCCGCCCCGTCTGATTTTTTGATGATTTTACTGAATCCTGCTGGTAGTAAATTGAGAAAGGGGATGAATAACTTTGAATAAAAAAAGTCTCCGAGAAATGAGTTCGTCTCGTACCCCAAGTTCGTATCTTTATCGTGGTAGATATTAAATTTTAATTGCGGATTCAATGTCACAAAACATTATTTGTATCGCATGAACATATTCACCAAACTGCACACTTTGTAGATGGCGATGCCGCCAGTGATACCGATGAGTATTTTTATGTTTTTGAGAGACATGATAAGTTACTTTACTTTACCCCAAAACGTATGGACCACATAATATCCTCGATGATATACGATTTACCTTTGAAGAACGGGCCGCCGTCTTTGTAGTACACAAAGTGCATGATGATGGGGTAGGGCTTCCCTTCGATGTACTTAGCGGCATAGAGGCCCCAGGGGGCATAAAAGGCGTCTTCTCCCTGCATCACTATTCCATTATCGTGGAAGGTATCGACAGCTTTTTGTTCAACTGGAATAACTAGATACAGATCATCAATTTCTCGTAAAAAGTTATTGATACAGTTTTTGTCTGAATTCGGGAACGTGGAGTAGACAGAATCTGGAGTTTCAAGATGAGTTATCTTTACTGAAGACGTAGAGAGATTTTGGGTTAATATGGGCGCGCTATCAATGTGGGTTATCGAGTCGATATATTCGATTACGTAATCAGAAATATATTTAATGTTTGTGTTTCTAAGCTTACTTTTATTGATCAGTTCAATTATAAAGTGATATTTTGAATTGACCCCATTTCCCTCAAGAAATGGTGCGTATAATACACCTAGCCCCCCCCTATTGCTTTTGGCAAAATTTCTTCAGGAGCGTATGTGCTGAAAGATGCCTTAAAATACGGTACGTATTGAGACGCACTGACTGAATCAAAAAAAGTAAGCTCTTGCGGTACTTTACACTCTTCACTCTTCGCCAGTTTCCTGAACAACTCATTCGCCACAGGTACAATGGGTGTGCTTGTCGCCACCGGCTCTGTCGTTGTCGCCATGTTGTTCGGTGTATCGTCGCTGGGTTCACTCTTCGGTAAGAGAAAAACAAACACCGAAAGGGCGATGATTAATAGACCGGCAAATATGTATTTTAAATTTCCCATCATCTTTTTCTACCTTTGTTTTTAGAGTTATTATTTATTGCGGAATTTGTGGTTGGGGTATCCCGAATGGGTTGTACCGACGCATCGATATCTCTACACTCTCCTCGATAATCTCCATGTTTTTCATGCGTCTTCCAGGCATTTTCGGAGATTGAGATGGTGTGAGCGTTGCCTGAGTTGCCAGGAGGTATATGGCAGACGGTTATTCAACCTCACCTTTCACCCCAAAGCGCACAGACCACATTATGTCTTCAATGGTATACGATTTGCCTTTAAAGAACGGTCCGCCATCTTTGTAGTACACAAAGTGCATGATGATGGGGTAGGGCTTCCCTTCGATGTACTTAGCGGCATAGAGGCCCCAGGGGGCGATAGTTCCTGTGTCGTACTTATTGAAGATACCGCTGTCTGGAAAGGGCTTGAGACAAGATGGATTGTTCAAGATTTGTGAGAGCGATTCACAGCGACATCCCATATTCTTAAGAATGTGAGAATGTGGTTAATGGTCAGAGAGGACGTGGCGAGGAGATCTGTTTGATTAGTACACCCCCCCTTTGGGGACATATTGCTATGTTTAATTTAGGATACTATCGTCACAGTTTAGTGGTACAGACTTATGTCCAGGGAGCATTCTAAATGTTGCCAAATATGTGGGATCCACCAGGGTTGAGGGCTCGAACTCGTAAGCTTCGGTGAATATTTCTATAAGGTAAAAATAATATCCATTGTCAGAAAATATATGATATTTATGCCAACCAATCCCACCATCTCCCCAAGAAACTTTACCAGCGAGGGTTTCATTATTTTCGCCCAGTGGCTTGCTACATAGTTTATGAATTTCATCAATGAACATTGGTTTTATCTTCATGATATTAGTAACAGGATCGTACGTGGTCATACAACGATTACCACTGCTTTCTGTACAAAATACTGACGATGGTGACTTATGCGCAGAAATTGCCAGATTCCTACCAAGACTCAATCGGAGACGCCCATCTTCATGGTTTTGTTCTATTGTAAGGACGGACGATGCTGGATGTTCGATTTGAAATCCAAATTCTTCGTTGGTATATATCGGACTATTAGGTGTGTAAAAATACACATCCTGATTAGCTGCGGGAGTAGAATAAAATTTATAAAATAATTGTCCCGGACTCATTTCGGGCTCTTCGGGCTCTGTTGAGGTGATCTGGACTATCGTTTCCAGAGGTGCTGGCTCGACTTGGTAATATGGAACATGAACATTATTTTGTATTTTTTTTATGATGACGTAGGCTAAACAAAAAATCAAGAGGCCACTTAAAAGGAGCGTGAGAAGCACACTACCCCAGAAGAATCTTTTGTGAATGGGTTGTTTTAAAAATGTAAGGATTTTATTGATCATTTAATTAACGTATACTCTCCCGTTTCAAGATCGTACTGCCATGTTTCAGTCGGTGGTACTCATCCATTAACCAAAATAGCTACCTTACAATATCTGATTTTACCCCAAACCGGACAGACCAGATTATATCCTCGATGGTGTAAGGTTTATCTTTGAAGAACGGGCCACCGTCTTTGTAGTACACAAAATGCATGATGATGGGGTACGGCTTCCCTTCGGGGTACTTAGCGGCGTAGAGACCCCAGGGGGCAATGGTTCCTGTGTCTGCTCTGTTGTGTATGCCATTACTAGGAAACGGCTTATGTACGTCAATGTCGACAGGAGTAACTAGGTAGAGGTCGTCAATCTCTCGGAGGAAGTTGTTTATGCAGTTTTGGTCGGAGTTGGGGAAGGCGGTATATACTGCTTCTGGTGTTTCGAGGTGGGCAATTTTTACCGTACTTGTGGAGACGTACTGGGATATAACCGCAGGAAGTTCGCCGTTGTTCATGAGGAAATTCATTTGGGACGAGATGTAATCAAGGATAGTTGGTGAATATTTGCCACGATCTATCAGATCAATCTCAAAGTGAAGCCATGAATTTGCTCCTCGTCCTTCATAAAATGGTAATTCTATAATACCTTGCCCCCCCCCACCCCCTTCCGGAAAAATTTCTTTAGGGGCGTAGGCGGTGAAAGAGAATTCAGATACACTCAACCCATGGTGCGAAGCAAACAAAGTGAGTTCGGGTGGAATGTTGCACTGATCACTCTCTTTTAGTTCCCTAAACAACTCATTGACAACAGGTGCGATGGGAGTACTCGTAGCCACTGGTTCTGTCGTGGTCGCCACATCATTATCATTACCGTCAGGCGGACTGTTTTCTTTCCCGAGAAATATTATCAATAACACTAAAGCTATGAGCAATACTCCAAGGAAATACACAAATTTAGTTGGTATGTTCATCTCTTTTTACCCTTAGCATTACCACTGCGATCATCTCCTTTCTTATCTTGTTTGTCCCTACGTTCGCGATCATCTTCATCGTCTTGGTCGTCATCATTCTCATTGTGGTCATCTTTGTCTTCGTTTCTATCGTCATTTTTGTCCTCGTTCTCCTCCTCATCTTCGTCCTCGTCCTCATCCTCTTCTTCATCTTTGTCATCATCTCGGTCATCACTGTCTCTACACTTGCCTCGATAATCTCCGTGTTTCTCGTGTGCCTTCCATGCACTGCTACTTATACTAATCGTGTGGGCGTTATTGGGGTTCCCTGGAGGGACATGACATACTGTAATCTTGTTTGGATTGTACCTAGTGGAGCCATTGGAAAGAATTGCGAGCTCACTTGGTGTAGATCGTATCACATAAGGGAACTGTGGTCGGCTGCCAATCTGAACATGGTCGGCAAGAACGAGGCGTCTATCCCCCACATTCAATACTAGGGTGTATGTTTCCGTGTTTGATACTCCGGGTTTAGGGATTATTTCGATTATATACTCTCCCTCGGTACGATTGTTGATATACGCCATCTGGTACCCTTCACCATCAATCTCATCTCCTTTGGGTTCTTCGAAAAGATAGTACGCGGCCACCGTGTCACCGAAGTCGTTTCTACCGTAGGTGAGTACTCTACCGTCTGGAGCGGTGATTTTGATATACACGGGGGATCCAACTCCGTAACACATGGTTTCAGGTTTCTCCGATGGGTAGAAGAGGAAGTCGTGGGGGTTGAGGGCAGGGAGACTTTTTCTAACAGTAGTGCTTGTAATTACTCCCCGTCTAATTTCAAAGTGGAGATGCGGAGCACTTACAACAGTTCCCCCACCATCGGTATCACCAACGGTGCCGAGAATCTCCCCCGTCACGATTGGGGTTCTATTGGCCCCATCAGCTAGAGAGAAATTCACCGTGTCCATGTGCAGATATGCAGTTGATATGTTTTGCTCTACGCCAAGATCAAGGCGTTTGACCGGACCATGGTCAATCCAAATATAATTACCAGCATCCGAAAGGTTGGCAGAATCAACTTTTATTATCGTTCCCCCCGCCACCGCACGCACATGTTTGTCAGCGAGTCTCCCCGAACCGAGAGAACTTACAACGTCTATCCCCTTGTGTGGGCCAGGTATTTTAGGATCCGTCTCATAATAACTCGGATAATAACACTCCACCAACGCATCGGGCATATCCACAGGTTGTATCATTATCGGAGCATCGCCACTACCAGAACAGGGGATATTCCATCCATCCGCGCACGCCCACGGGTGCTGGTCTACCACATCGGGGGCGAATATGTTTCCCTCCACCTGATAACTATTAGTACAACGAGAACTGTCCGTCGGAGAAACGCTACACGCATGGTCACTCCAGAAATTACCCGAATCTGTGTCAGAGAAAAGTAAGCCGTTGCCACTTATCGTCGCTTGGTCTGTATTGTCGATAAAACTATTCTCCGTCAAAGTACCGGTGCTGTTTTGGGCATCAATACCAATGGTATTACCCGTAACGGTGTTGTCTGTGGCGCCGAACGCGCTGTCTCTCGCTACGATGCCGTTTGTGTTGATTCGAATAGAGCTCGCTGTAAGTGTCGCATAGCTATTGTCGGCAATTGAAAGTGCCGCAACGTTTTGTTCTAGGGTCAGATTCTGCAATACAACAGATGTGACAGATGAAAGAGAGACAGCAACGGTGTTTTCTCTGCCCCGAACGTTTTCAAGCGTGGCATTGGAGGTATTGCGAACGAGAGCTCCCGAGGAGAAGCGAAACAGTGAAATATTTTTCACTTGCACATTGGCGCTTTCGATAAGAATTCCCGTACCGACTGGAGAGACCGACCCAGAGTCTATAGTGAAATTGTTTCCGTCTAGGGTGATGGGTGATATCGGAGTGGTGTTTTCAATAGTAACCGTTCCGGTAATATTTTTGCCTAATGTGCACGTTTGTGTAGACGCGCTCCACCCACCCACGCCACTTACGACGAATTGAGGGCAGTCTCCTCCGGTAGCATCATCGCGAATAACGTAGCTGTTTCCGCCACCGACGGGCGGAACCGATGGGCACGTCACACCGGCTTTCCACCCATTCTCGCAAGCCCAGGGTAAATTGTCGGTAGCGGGGCCAGCGTCGTAGGGGTTTGTACAGGCATTACCAGACTTATTGCAATTCGTGGCGGTATTTTTACTCCAGTAGTTTCCCCTTTCCGTGGCACTACCTTGAAGTATGAGTGTTCCGGAAAGCCCGGCAATATCAGTAGTATTGTTTTTGAAATTGTTTTGATATGCAGTCACCGAGCCGTCAATTGTTCCGGAAAGCGCTGTCGTGTTGGTGTCAAACGTATTGCCACGTAACAGCACCCCCTCTATGCCAGAGAAAAAGATACCGATGCCTGCGCCAGATATACTGCTGTCGGTAAATTGCAAATCGTCTGTACCGAAGAAAAAATCGGTCGTGTCTGATAAACGTACTCCGGTTGTGCCGCCTATAGTATTGGTATTAGTAATATGCACGCCCGGAATATCATCAACAACAGCTTGTGATAGGTTTTGATCTAATGTGAGATTATTCATCTGACCTCCAGAAGGTGCTATGGAGAAAAATGTGTCTGCATAAGCGACCCCACGGGAAAAGTTACGAATAATCAAGTTTTTTACTACTATGTTACTTTGATCAGTAAAAATTCCATCGCCCGATCCGATACCCGTGATTGAAAAATTACCTGTCGTCGGTTTTGCCCCATCTATTGTGATATTGTCATCCTCGACGACAACACCGTCGGTAACATCTCGATTAAGCTTGCACGTTTTAGTGGAGGTTGTCCACGTACCGATCATACTGCAGTCGCCTCCGGCTGGATTAATGAGGCCTCCAACTTGGATATTGTACGTGGACGACCGTTCTTTGATAATCACCTGCATGCCACGGCCAGTGGGGCGGTTGATCTTAAGCATACCTGTGTTGTTTGTGGTCATTACCACATGTTCACGATAACCATTTGTATATATGTGAAGCTCTTTATTTGCTGGTAACCCTTTTATTGAAAGCGTGGTGGTAGATGGAATAGTGGTGAACATGTTGTACCACGATTTATAGGCCTTCACGCGGATGACGGCCATGCCGGGAAGTGATTCAATGCTGCCGTCGAGCTTGCTGTTAGCTGAAACGGAAATTGGCCAGCCGAGTGGCTCGGAGATCGTGATAGAGCTTCCTTTTGCTCGCTCGTAGCCCTTGGGATGTCCCGTTTTTGCCTCGGTGGCTAGGGGAGTGGCTATAAGAAGCGTAATAGCCAGTAACAAAAAAGCGCCCATAGCGGACGCCTTCCCAAATGTTGGATTGTATGAATCCACAAACGGAGATGATTTGTGGCCAGAATTCATGTAGTATATAGTAGTCTTTAATAGTTTACAGTCAAGTAATGGCATCTAAACTCCTAGTCCATGAGTTAGAAATATTAGCGTATCTAACATAACTATTGATACGCCATGAAAAGAACTTTTATATTGACAGGAGGAACAGGCTTTTTGGGACGATATTTAAGTAAAGCATTACTTGAGCTCGGTGATGAAATAATCTTTCTAGGACGTCGTAGCTCCATGAATAACTTCGAGCAGCGCCTTATCGATGCCTTACGGCAAGTTGGATGGAGCGGAAGCATTAAGGTTCGGTTTGTTGATTTCGATCTTGGAATAGATGATAATCCCGAGGTTGATGAATTGCTTAAAAATTGTCCCAAGATTGATGGTATTTGGCACCTTGCGGCTAATCTCAGTTTTCGCAGAAGGGACAAAGAGAGTGTTTATGCCACGAATGTCGGTGGGATAAGAAAGATTTTTAACTTGGCTGAACGGTTGCATTGCCCTCTTTTTTACATGAGCACCGCATATGTTCATGGAACAATGGAAGGATACGTTTTGGAAAAAATACTAAAAAGTTCAAAACATTTCAATAATGCGTATGAACACAGCAAGCATCTAACCGAACAACTTGTGGCCGAATGGGGGCAATCAGGTAAACAATACATAATTTTCCGCCCGAGCATCCTTATTGAGCGGGAAAGAAAAGTCGAATCTTCTTTTGGATATTATGCTGTGATGTCAAATATATTACATTTGAAAAATAACTTATTGACCCTTATCGATAAACGTCCAGTTCTTTCTAAGGCCATCGCATCAAGAACACAAAATGACGAGATACGCGTAAATTTATTTCTCTTTTGCTCGAGAAAGTGCAAATTGAATCTTATGCCAGTCGACACTGCCGTGCAATGGATGATGAGTATAAGCGAACAACAAGACTCACTGAACAAGATATTTCATATCACTAACCCAAACCCCTTTCCCATACGCACCGCACTGCAAGACTCGTTACGAGCCGCTGGTATTCAAATGCGTGTAATCGGAACATCTAGATTACTAGCGAGTATTCCTTTCGTGTTGTTTACAGGTATCGGTATGTTTGTCAAAACTTTGGGAAAAACTGCTCATATTTTGTCGATGTATAAGAGTTATATGATTAATTATAACGAATACGAAATGCAAAACACCGCCCGAGCTCTTAATATTAATATTGCCAAAGAGCTAACTTTTGATAAAGACTTTATCTTTAAATTAGGCAGAGATTATATTTCAAAGGTTGAATAACTGATACCAACGAGGATTTTTTTGTTTTTATGCATGTTATTTTACTTCGTATACCCGCAGCTCATCGGGCAGTAACTTGATTTCCGTCGAGGTAGCAAAACCACGATCATCAACATAGTCAGGTATTTCGATGGTGGAGAGAGCTTTTTCCACGATGGGGAGATAGATTTTCATGTAATCGAGACATCGGTTTGCGTCCGGTGTTTCTTGAAATAATGTCTTGCAATTATCAGCGTAATCGTAACCGATCACTAATATGTTTTTTTTGTCTGTATATAATTTTGAACTCTTCCATACTGAGGACCAACGTCTTTCACCTGATAAGTATAGTATTTGCCAAGACTCGATCCTCCAATTTGATTCCAAAACTTCCGAACAAAAGTTTTCTGGGTTTTTAATAGAATAGTCGATAATGTTGTTATATTTATTATTTTCAATCTTAAAAAAAAGATACTGCGAGTCTCCCAATCCGGGTGTGTATGTTCCATCGACAAATACGTTTATGTTTGGTAGCTTAATTCGATAGACAATATTCCCCTCCGTATCCTTCCCCTCCTTCCACTGCCACTCTGAAAATGGTGGTACATTTGAGTACAATCCTGACAAGGTGGGATTGTCTTTGGTGGGAAGTGGTTTTAATTTTGCCCTATCATTGTTCGACACAAAATAAAGCAAACCGCCCAACGCAAGGACAATAACGACTAGCAATATAAATTTATTTTGCATGCCTATTTTATTTTTTAGCCTGCCCCGGTGGAATAAATTTATCACCAGCAGTATTTAGTTCCTTCTTGGCCTGACCTGGTGGCACAAACACTGCACCAGTGTTATTTAATTCTTTCTTTGCTTGGCCGGGCGGAACTCTAACAGCAGATGTTGTCGTAGCAGTACTTGTCCCACACGCCCCTATTGTGTCACCGTGAGCCACGTGTGCACGTACTGCCGGTTCTCCCACAGTAATCGTGTGGGCGTTAGCTGGATTACCTGGTGGTCTGTGGCAGATGGTTACCCTATCTGAATCCTCGAGGGATCGAACCTCGGACCTTGCGAATGTCGTCGTACTCTCGACACAATAAGGCTTGCGGTGATTATACCAAGCTAGAGTGGAATAAAATAGTCTTCGAGCTTTCCTTGTGGCATAAGGTTATGACTGCCATGAGTACGCTTTAGTTACCAAAATTGACCTCAAAAAGGTTCGAACTTTTTATGCCACTTACAATTTTATAAATTTACTCTAAATCCAGACTTTCAACAATTTCTAATTTTCTATTTTGCAAATTAATTCTATAGTATCTATATAAACTTCCATCCTGTTTCTCAAGTTTCCCCCAAAGAAATACTCCACCCTTCGACCATGGTCCTATATTCCCATCCTGGAATCCGGTACTTGCGATATAAATTGTCGTATTACGATCAAGAAATTTGTCAACTGATTCAATTCTGTTAACTAACATCTCTGGAGGAATGGACATAACTAGTTCATTTTTTTTAACATCTGTAATCTCTAAAGCATTGTCTTGCGGGTCTTCAGAGACAGCCACCAAAGATATTTTGTACTTACCCGTAGGGTCAGTATCAGAAAATACACCCTCGTAGGCCGAATTACTGCCGTAATAAATCCAACCCGCAAGAATTAGTGCAATAACGACTACTAAAACAACTAGTATTTTTTTAATCATTTCATTTATGTTTATCTTTTTTATCTTTCCCGGTTGAGGCTCCCTTCACCTCTCCTTTGCCGTCATTCTTTTTATTATCATTATTGTCACCATGTTCCTTTTCTTTCTCCTTTATGCATTCACCGAGCTTGTCGCCGTGCCCCAAGTGAGCCTTTACTGCGGACGCTCCGACACTAAGAGTGTGAGCATTCCCTGGGTTACCCGATGGCACGTGGCATAGCGTGACTTTACTCTCGGATTGTTTGGAAAACTCATCAGATGTCAGTGTCCCGTCTGAATTGATTGTTCGATCGAAAGTACCATCACCATTAGTATCTACTTTTATTTTTACACCATTTGGGCTGTTAAGTTTAGACCAATCAACAGTGTATTCATGCACTTCATTCAGTGCAATGGATATGGAGATAGCCTTAAACTCAAGTCCTGATGCGTAATTGACAACGTATAAAGTGTAAACTCCCGTCTCGTCGCCCTTTATTGAAAATCTGTAATTTTCTTGTGGGAAAAGTATAATCGCAGATTTGTGAGTTACTTCATCATAGACGATGTTTGGTATCTGGTATTCTATATTGCCCAAGACATAACCTGTCTTTCTTCCTACGCTATCGAGTATACTCAAATCTCCGGGACTGCATACATCTATAGAGACCTTATTCTTTTCCGCCAACCTAAGTTTTTCAACTAGGCTGTCGGAATTATCGTAAGTTACATCTGGGAATGTTGTCGATAAAGTGGAAAGAGAATCTGCTATCAATCTCGGGTATTCAAGCTCGTTGTTAAACCTAAAGCATTTTGGTCCAAAGCCCCGATATCCCCGCACGGCCAAGATAACTTTTAGGTCAGTATTATTAACGCTTACTGTGTCATCACTAAACCAAGAACTCTTTTGTGGCTCATATGCATCTACATGTTCCCCAAAAGTATTGTATTTAATCTGAAAAGTTCTATATCCATCCTTTATATTGGCGTATATACCTTGCTTAGTGTTGCTGTAGTAACTGCTCGTCTGCTTATCCCATCCTGAACCAGAATAACAATCGCCAACTCTCTGAATATTTCTCATCCCACTACCAGAGCCTCTTGGTTCAGCTTCTATTACCCCGTTTACCCTGTATGGGGTAAGTTGCATAATACCTACTCCTCCATCTAAACCGTCGTTGCAAACTTCATTATTTAAACCATGACCCCCAGTTTCCTTTTTTGCGATAGCCAGTAAAAGCTCTTTTGGCACTGAACCATCTGCAATAAAATCAGGAAATTTATTCCCCCCATCAATCCCTCCGGCCGGATCATAAAGCGTCTTCGTGCCATTTGGATTATCATGATACAAATTTACCGCATCTAAAATCACCGGCACACGCTTGTCTTTGGTGTCGTAGATTACTTCTGCGTTATTTTGTAACTCTGTTTCTGTGGCAGAACCAGCTGCGGCAATTTTGATGTCGTCTGATTTAATATAACCATCAACATTGTCCGTCGAGTCGTGGACTTTAACGGGATTACTGGATGAATCCAAAACTTTTAATGCCCACCCATCCGGCAAAGTTTTAATTTTATTAGTCAGAGTTTGATCTGAATACAATGATCCCGTGTCAGCTGTAGCTGAAACCTCACCCCGGAGACCGCTACCCGTAGGTGGAGGCACAACCCTCGAGCATGGACTGCCTGCTCCCCACCCATCCTCACAGGCCCAGGGCATACTGTCGACGCCGTGACCAGTTGAAAATGAATTAGTGCAATAATTGGGATGGGCACTATCGGTTTGTTGGCAATTAGTATTTTTTGACCACCAATTTCCGCGATTGGTCGTATCGCTGGTCAGGTCTAATGTCCCGACGCTTGGATCAA
>Ga0209541_10013422_pt1 | contig 12519 bp, 10 predicted proteins | sample RifCSPlowO2_01_FD_184027 | JGI IMG/M metagenome (GOLD analysis project Ga0209541, IMG submission 184027) | Groundwater microbial communities from Rifle, Colorado - Rifle CSP2_plank lowO2_0.1 (SPAdes) (version 2) | ecosystem: Environmental > Aquatic > Deep subsurface > Groundwater | place...
AGATGCCAGCGATAGTAATCAATGCCAGCTTCCGCGATTTGCAGAGCTTGTTCCCTATTAAACACTTGGCGTCCAGCTTTAATGTTTATTAAGGCCAAACTTACTAACGCCGCCAAAAGATAAACAGCAATTGACCCAAAAACTATCACCTGTATCAATACCTGGCCTTTATTATATTTTAGTTTATTTCTATTATTCATAGATTATCTTTCAGGTTTCTTATTGAAACCTGGGTGGTAAGCGTCATGGGCCCGGGCGGCTCTTGCGAATCTTTATCAATCACAATGGTAATTTTTATGAGTCGTACCGCAAATATGTTAATCGGCTCTACAAGCGGCTGCGTCGTTCCGTCGTAATCGGTACCGTAGTAGCTGAAAGTTAATGTGGCGGCATTGGCTATGTCGTGTACTAATTCGCTTATGATTTCATTTATCGGATTGTATGTGAGCGGTATGCCGGATGGCTTTATAACACCTTTTTTAAGAGTGGCGCCCTCAACAAAATATCGCACGCGTTCTTTGAAAGAGTCACTATCTATATCGCTGTAAAATGTAAATGATGAGATCTCGGTTTGCATAATAGCGTAAGCGCCGAGACTTGAAGGAGATGCGGTACGAATTTCTGCGCTCATACTTTTTAGAGCCCTGCGCGCTTCGTCTTGCGCCGCCAAACCGCTTGAGATAATTCTATTTAGCGAAAAAACATCTTTTTGAAAAGAGTAAACAGCAAGTCCAATGAGCGTAAGAATAAACATGCCGACAAGAACCTCAATTACGGAAAAACCTGATTTTGAATTGTGATTATTTTTTAAAAAATCCATATTGTTTTTATGGGGACAAAATGACTTCGCGCTGCTGCCAAGGTAAAGAAACCGTAACTGTATCGGTAAAGAGCTGATACCCGGTTTTGGAAACAGTTACGGTGTAATCACCTGTAGCGAGAGCGGTAAAGAGCACTTGGCCCGGAGACACGCAAGACGAAGTAAAGGTGAATGAGGCATCAGAAACTGTAGGCGTCCAGATTGTGTCCGCGGTTTGCAGAAGCACTTTATAGCGGAGATAGCGGTCGCCATTATGTAGCACGTTGGTGTCTTGATTCAGAAGTGTGTAATAGGTGTTTGCGGTGCCGTCCGGACCCAAAAAATTCCAAGCGGTTTTGTCATTATTGGTAGCAATCTGAAATCTAACACTATCCGGTCCCACATCAGGTGGTTGACCTTGCGGCTGCCAAAGAATCTGGTAGAAATTGCTTGCCGATCCTGTATCAAGAGTGGAGGATATAAGATATCCGGCCAGCACGTATTCTGTGCCAAATAGTTTTCGTAATTTGATTTCTCCCGCCGGATCATTAACCTCCACATTCCCGTCAGAATCGAAATATTTCATAGGATCAATAAAGTCGGCTTGTCCTGCCCCGCCAGACCAATCGGTCTGGCGCATAAAGCCACGGCCCGTTGTTAGTGTTGTGTCATAGCCAGACCCCTCGAGTCTTACGGTCGCATCAGAAAGGGGTAGCTGGGTTGAAGCATCTCTGATGGTGATAAGAATACTATTTGGGTTTTTCAGCGCAACAATTAACTTGAAATCCTGATTCGCATTTGGGTTGAGCACGAACGGTAAAAGCGGTATGGTCCCTGCCAAGTCATATGTGCCATCGGTAAGATTGAGATTATATGTATCCCATTCAAGATTTGAAATTGTTTTTCTACCGGCGTCATCAGTAGTGGGTGAAGCGTTGTACTTCAAAATATCGGGGCTGGTACCAATGAGTTTGGAACCGTTAAGGGAGAAATCTATTGATGGCGTGGAGCTGCACGTCTCCATTATGCTTGAGATGTCAAGTGTGCTTGTTTTGTCAACCGCGAAACTGATTTGAGTGAGTTGTTGCAACGCTACAGTTGCATGGGGTTTTGTTGGATTAGGATTTCCCGGGACACCGGTTTGATATGTTTGATCGGTAGAGTAACCGAATTTCGAAACAGTAATCTCGTATGCTTCAATTCCTGGAGGCGCATCAACGATCTGAAGAAACCCGTTGTTATTGGTGGTGTCGTCAATTACAATCGTGGGAAGCACTTGATTATTTTCAATATGAACATTGGCACCAGCAACTGGCTGGCCAACGGCATCAAACACTTGGACGAAAAGAGCGCCATTCATAGAGGCGGTTTCTAGATCTCTGGGGCCCACTTGAGTGGTAAAATTGAGGGTAGTAAAATTCATGCAAGACGAACATGATATTTCTAATTCCGCAAGTTTGTAATCGGCGGGAGAGAGATCGTTAGGCAAACCGCCTATACTACCATCAAAAGGGTCGTCAATACTTCGTATAGTAGCTTCTACCACGAACTCGGTATTATCGCGAACAAGATTCTGTATATGGGGAATTTTCCCGCTTGGAATACCGCTAACCACGCCGACATCGGTATATGGCAAATTACGAATAATCTCAAATTGTTCGTTAGCCAGTGCCGTTACGGTAATTTTCAAACGAGATACACGAACGGCATCCATTGCCGCGGCATACGCCTGGTAAACACTTACTGCAATAATCATAAATACCGCAGCTCCCACAAGAGATTCAACGAGGGTAAATCCTCTGTGTTTCATTTTAGATATAGTCTACCAGAGAATAAGTCGGGGCAAGCATGGCGATAGCGAAAACGCCTACTCCAATACCGATGATAATCATCAAGACCGGTTCAATGATAGTAGAGAGATCTTTAGTCTTCTGATCAACCTCTTCTTCGTAGTAATTCGCCACACCCATGAGCATTTCCGAAATCTTCCCCGTCTCTTCACCGACAGCAACCATCTCACCGACAAAGAGGGGGTAGAGATGCTCATGTTCGATAAACACGGCTGATATCGATTCTCCTTTTTCTATAGCAACTCGAACGCGCCTAAGGGCGTCTTTGTATAAATGATTCTGTAAAACATCGATAGTGACGTCAAGTGCCACAATAATTTCCACGCCAGCGGAAAGAAGTGAAGAGAGGGTACGGGCCATGCGGGCGGATTCAAACTCTTTGACCATCTCGCCAATAACGGGAATGTGAATGAAGACGATATCCGCAAGATTCCGACCAACCCTGCTTCGCAAAAATAAAACTGAAGAAATTATAAAAAGAACTATTCCAATCAAGACGGCAAGCGTATGTTCAACAAGGAAATCACTAAAATAAATAAGAGCACGAGTCGCAAAAGGCAATTTTACTCCAAGACCTTCAAAGGTGGCGGTTAAGGTCGGCACCATAAAGATGAGAAGGAGAATGGCGAGCGCTATCATGACTGAAATGATAACGGCCGGGTAAATAAGTGCGCCGCGCACCTTCTTAGCTAATAGATAAGTCTTCTCCATCTGACTAGAGACGATGCCAAGCGAGCTAGAGACGGTACCCGACTCCTCGCCTGCCTTGACCATGGAAATGAAAAGGGTGGAGAATACTTTTGGCTGCTTGCCCAAAGATTCTGACAATGTTTTGCCGTGGCTAATATCTGCTTCAAGGTCAGAGAGTAATTTTTTGAATGATTTACTTTTTGATTGCTTGCTCATTACGGACAAGGCGCGGGTTACAGGTAGGCCGGCATTTATCATTAAGCCAAGATTTTTGGCGAAGGTTATTTTCTGATGAATTTTGACACCGCCAAAGACATTAAAAAGAGAAGCCAAAGATACAACGCCCCCCACTTCTTGGATAGAGACTACGCTACCGCCCTCGGCGCGGATGACACCGTAGAGATCGGAACGATTTTGGGCCTCCAGAGTATGTTCGTATATATTGCCTTCTTTATCCTTAGCTTTATATTTGTATAGAGTCATGATTCAAATTTTAAATTGAAAATCCTATTCAGAGACAACTCGTAAGACTTCTTCTATAGTGGTTACACCTTGCGCCGCTTTGAAAATGCCGTCTTCAATCATGGTCATCATGCCCTCTGACTTTGCCTGCTCTTCTATCGCACCAGCCGTTGCGCCCTTCATAATCAAATCTTTAACGGTCGGTGTCACCTTGAGCACTTCATGTATACCAATACGGCCCGAGTATCCATCTTCGGAATCCTTTCCCGGATTCGGTTTCCAAAACGGAACTTTGTCGAAGTCCTCTTCCTTGTCAACAATCTTCTCCTCCCTAAGAAAGGCGAGCACTCTGTCGAGCGAGACGACATTGCCAAGCGAAGCAACTTCCTCCTTGCTTAGAAAATACTTGGTCTTGGATGCCGAGAGCTTTCTAACCAAACGCTGGGCGATAACAATATATAGGGTGGAAACCAGAAGAAACGGCTCCACCTTCATATCAAGAAGGCGTGGGATAGCTCCCGCGGCGGAATTGGTATGGAGGGTTGAGAGCACAAGGTGGCCGGTAAGCGAGGCGTTGATGGCAAGCGCTGCCGTCTCGTTGTCGCGAATTTCTCCGACCATGATAATGTCCGGGTCCTGACGCACCAGAGTGCGTAGACCGTTGCTAAAGGTGAGGCCGATTTCCGGACGCACCTGTGTCTGGTTGATGCGCGTCATCTGGTACTCGACCGGATCCTCTATGGTTGAGATGTTAACGCCGGGGGTGTTGACAATATCGAGCAAGGTGTAGAGGGTGGTAGTTTTGCCGGAGCCCGTCGGACCAGTTGCGAGAATCATGCCGGTAGTCACCTTCGTCGCTCTGTGCAAATCATCGAGACCGCGACCGTGAAACCCGAGAATCTCCAAAGTAAATCCCGAAACACTCTCTCGCAGAAGACGCATAACTGTCTTCTCACCATAATAGATTGGCAGAGTTGAGACTCTGAAAGAAACCTTCTCACCTTCGACATCAATCTTAAAACGGCCGTCTTGAGGAAGACGCTTCTCGTCGAGCTTGAGGTTAGAAAGTACTTTAATGCGGGCAGTGATGCCGGAAGCGGTATTCTTCGGCAAAATCATGGCGTCACGCAGAATCCCGTCTATCCTATAACGCACAAGCACTTTGTCCTCTTCTGGTTCAATATGAATATCAGAGGCGTCTTGAATGATGGCGTGCTTGAGTAAAGTGTCAACAATACGTACTACCGGAATATCCGAGGCCAGTTTTTTAAGATCGCCCGCGGCAACATCGTCATCGCCCATCTTGTCACTGAGGACCCTAAGCGAGCTCGCTTCCTTTTGGATAATATCCCCGAACTCGGCCTTAAGCGTCTTTTGGTAAGAGAGCAATGCCCACTTCATAGATTCGTCATCTGTCAGACGAGGTAAGACTTTAAGTCCGACCTTCTTCTTAACGAAGTCAATGGCTGTCAAGTCCTCGGTGTTGAGCATGGCCACCTCAAGACTGTCATTAATTTTTTTGAAGGCAATAATATTGTGGTTTCTGGCAATCGGCTCCGGTATGAGAGAAAGTACGGAGAAATCAAGTTTTTGATTCTTAAGGTTGACAAAAGGAATGCCTAGAATATAAGCCTGCATTCGGCGCAAGTCGTCTTCGGTCAAAGCGCCCTTGCCTACAAGTACAGCCCCGATACTAATATTTTTCTCTACAGCTTCACTCTTAGCGAGCCCGATCTCCTTTTTGGAGACCAGACCGGAGTCAACCATAAAACTCTCAAGTTTAGATTCGTCAATATGCATACTTCACTTTATTTTATCACGCAAATGACAAAATAAGTGAGCTCGAGATGTTTATTACAATACCGATTTCAAGAGATAGGATACTTGAACAAAAGACCCGCCTTCCGCGCCGCTTACAACCACAGACAAGTTGACATCTTCTTTGGTGCCAAAGATAGCCTTCAAGGTAGAACCGGTACCGCTTTCAGAAAGAGCGTAACCCATTTTGGTCATATAATCTTTATATTCCTTATACTTAACAGCCACCGTCTTCTTGCTTCGGTAACTAATATTTAGCTGTCGAGCGTTCATCTCGGGGTAGTCGGTTATAGCGCTCTCGATTATGTCGAGTTTTTCAATAGGAATATCTTGCGGGAAACCTTTCGGTGCCGGGAGAATGCCATTAACCGCCTCGGTGTGTTCCACCACCACTTTCATGGGCGCAGTGTCATTGACATCTTCAGGCAAAGTTGGATTCTCATCGGGAACATACTTGGGAAACAAGAAATATCCCAGAGCAAGGACTAAGACAATCACAATGACAGCTAAAATCGTTTTTTTGTTTGGCGTTTGCTCTGATATCGGTGTCTGCGTTGGTGTTGGTTCCATGGTGTTAATTATAATTATACACTCTAGTTTAGTTTAAGTAATTAAAACTCCTCAAAATTAGGGTCAAAGTTAATCCGAACGCCGGCGGCAGGGTCGCAGGTCACACTTTTTGATTGAGAATCAGAATCAGTTACCGTAACAGTAGCGGTCTTCAACCCGATGGTACTGTAACTCCGAGTATAATACGGGTCGGTCGTGAGAACTGGACTGGAAATATTGGTGCCACTCCACGAATATGAGAACGGCGGAGTACCTCCGGAGTCGACACTTGCTGTCCAAGTAATATCCTTGCCAAGTAACGCCGTCGTTAAATCACTTGCACATGTTACTGATAGAGGAGAAGCTGCTGCATTTACCGTGAGGCTAAACTGGCTCATTTTAGTAATAGTGCCTGCCTTGCCGTAGACTCTTACATTATAGTTTCCGATAACTGCACTTCCCGAAGCAGTAAGTGTGAGCGTACTACTACACGTCGGAGAACAAGAAGTTGGAGAGAGGGAGGACGTTACCCCCGACGGAAGACTTGACGCTGCCACGGAGAGTGCGACAGATTGTGGGCTTCCAGCTACAAACGACACGTCCACACTATTCGTTACGGAAGAACCCTGCGTCACAGTACGCGTGCCACCGGTGTTTAAAGTAAAATTAAAAGGAGGTTCCGCTTGATCGAATGTTACATCCGCGATCTTGTCGCCATTCATAAAAATGTTGCAACTGCTAGGCTGACCCGCGCAGGCGCCAGACCAACTGCCAAAATTGTAACTTCCTGACTTAGTGGCAACGAGGGTTATCCAGCTATCATAAGACGAGTCCCCATAAGAATAAGTAGCGATGCATAATGTGTTCGGACAGTCTATGCCGGGGGCAGAGATGGTGCCAGACCCGGCGGGACTAATTGAAGTTTCGAGAGTGTAATCGGGCGCAACACTACTTACGGTAAGCGTAAATGTACTCGTTCTTGTCACTCCACCCGGTGAGACACCCGACACCGTTATTGTATGCGGTCCCTCTTCCGCACTTGCCGAAGCCGAAAGCGTAAGAAGGCTAGAACATGATGGCGTGCAAGGTGAGAGAGAGAAGGAACCGTCAACCCCCGAAGGAAGTCCGGAAACCGAGAGAGAAACACTTTGCGTTGTGCCGAGCAGATACCACACTCCTATATTATTTGTTACCGATGAATTTTGCTCTACAGTTTTATCACCAAGATTCGTCAAGGCAAATTCAAACAGTCCCGTTACCGTGAGTGTAAACATGCTTGTTTTCGTTATTCCACCGGAAGTGCCCAACACTGTTACAGTGTATGCGCCTACCGTCGCAGTTTGGCTCGCAGTGAGAGTGAGCGTACTCGTACAGTTTGGAGTGCAAAATAAGGGAGAGAAGGAACCGGTAACCCCCGAAGGAAGTCCGGAAACGCTCAAGGAGACCGCTTGCGAAGAACCTGAAGTTAGAAACACGTCCACACTATTCATTACGGAAGAACCCTGCGTCACAGTACGCGCGCCGCCGTTTGTTACCATGAAATCAAATACGCCAACAGGTGCAGTGTTACAAGTATACGCGAATGCTTCGCATCGCGATGCAACACTCCAAGTTGCTCCGTCATGATTAATCGTTCCAAAACAACTCCCCACTGAAGAGTAGGCGCCATCGGTAGGATTTCCCTGACAAATTGCATAATTACCCATAAACCCAGTACCACTATAAACTGGGTCAATGTATTCAATTGCGTTACATACTGGTGAGTTGACAGCATCTCCTATGTAACCATCAAAACCACCTCGGTCAATCTCTCTTAAATAGCATCCTCCTGAATATGTCGCGCTGCAGCTCGCATTCGCACCGGAACCACTTCCATTACATGTCCATGTCCACGGTCCGGAACCGGTTACACTTGATGCCGTGCCGCTCGCGCAAAGCTGCGCAGAAGGTTTTGCTCCGAGTGTTTGTCCGTTTGCGGTTCCACAAACACCATCTTGAGCGGCGCTAACGGTTGTCCCCATAAAGAGTCCCGCCGAAAGAAGAAGGAATGTAAGGAAAAATAATTTTTTCACAGTTTTATATTCAAAACTCCTCAAAATCAGGATTGAAGTTAATTCTAACGCCATTAACCGGGTCGCAGATTGCTGTGATTGGTGGCGAAACGGAATCAGTTACCGTGACTTTGGCTGTCTTCAGCCCGATGGTGCTGTAGCTTCTGATATATGAGTTAGTGTATGAGTTAGTGTTATTAGTACTGGGAGCTGGACTGGTTGGAATATTGGTGCCACCCCACGAATAGGAGAACGGTGGAGTACCTCCGCCGAAGTTAATGGTGGCTGTCCAAGTGATATCTTGACCAAGTAACGCCGTCAACGGGCTACCTGTACATGATACTGATAGAGGAGAAACTGGCATACAAAAGTTTGAAACTTCAGTCCATGCAGCATCATCGCATAAATAGTTGCACGAACCAGTATGGCCACTTACGCAACTTCCTGACGACGACCCGGATGGAACTGCGGTAAGGTTGCAGGTACCTCTTGTTGTGTCTGTACAAGGTAAAGGAGCTGCCACCGAGTTCACGATAACTTTGTAAGGACTCCCGTCTGTTGCTGTGCCAGAAAATTGAATCCAGCCGATTATATCGCCCCCCCACGCATAGCCAGAAAAAATATCGTTCGTAATAGTGACTCCATAGGAACCTCCATCATCAGCAACACCCGACAAGCTAATCCAGCCGTCCCACCCGCCCGCAGCCGCACCCGCACTATTTGAAGCACACCTTGATGAAGGTACGTTGCTAGCAGGAGTTCCTTCACAGCCAGCGAGTGCGCGTGCCCAGCCCGTAACAGAGCCGTCCAACCAGTTAACTTTGGCAATTGCTGAGCTGCCTACTAGATCATCTTGCGGCGGAGTCCTTGTTACGCCACGACTAAAACTAATCCACCCAATATGTTCACTCCACGCAGTACCAGAAAAATTACCTGTTGTGGTATCCACATTGACACCATATGTCGGAGACGCTGGAACATCACTTGTGTCATTAAAACTAATCCATCCAATCCCACTTTCAGGAGTATCTGCCCCTCCAGACCACGCAAAACCGGATACATTTTGACTGGTTCCCGCTTGCGCATTTTGCGGTTTGAGAATTGCGGGGTTCGCGAGGTAGACAATCCCAAGGAGCACTAGGAGTACTGCTAAAAGAATGGGTGTTACAAAAGTACGCTGTATCTGATGAATAAAAAATCTTCTCATAGCTACCACTCCACCAAAACAAATCCGTCAGCGCCGGCGCCACCGCCCATAATGCTACCACCGAACCTGCCAGCCCCAGCGCCACCGCCACCGTATCCATGTCCTGGGTCAGCACTTGAAAGGTCACGGGTTTCGCCGCCACCGGGACCAAACATACTGCCCCCACCTGAACCACCAAAAGTAACACCTTGAAGAGTACCGCTAATAGCGGTGATAGAAGCGTCGCCGCGACTGCCATAGGAACAATTTCCAACTCCTCCTCCCCCACTAAACCCACCGCCAGCACCACCTTCGCTAGCGTATCCCGCTCCATTTTGTATCCATGCCTTGCCACCCTCTCCGCCCCTCGTCGAAACATAGGTACCGAAGGACGATGATCCACCCGCACTGCCAATCCAAGTACCGCTAGAATTCTGATAGCTGACACCACCAGCGCCAACTGTTATAGAAATTGTTGAGCCAGGAGTTAGATTATTAATGTCACGCGCCATACAAGCGCCTGCACCACCGCCGCCACCAGCACCGCTACTGCTGCCAAGATTGGGAGCCCCCGCTCCGCCACCGCCGCTCATGCTTACCCATACGGTTGATACCCCAGCGGGAACAGTAAAAGTACCACCCGGAGGGAAGAACTTTTGCTTCCCGTGTGCACCACTACCACTCCCTCCGGCAGATGATGGTTGCCAGCTCGCATTCCCTTCTTCATCATCAGAAGTAAGTACATAGCCCGCAACAGCATCCTCGGAAATACGAATAAAACCTGTTCCAAAACTTACAGTACGAAGGTCAGCCGATTTAAATTGATTAGTATTCCCCGTGTTTATGGGTGCACTCACATTTCCTCCTGGTGGAGCTTCGGTCGGTGGTGACCACGCATACACGAACGAGAGCCCGAAGGAAAGAGCGATGCCGAGAACTAAAACTTTCAGCGTGTTGAGTAATTTGGAGGGCATAAGATTATTATTAAAATATTTTTTATTAATTCTTGTTAATTGATTATTGCTGTGGCGCACTTGCTTGAAGCTCACTTAAAACACGGGCTTGTTCCGCTGGAGAGAGAGGCTTTGGCGCAGATTTTTGAAGCTGTTGAAGAACTCGTGCTTTTTCAGCCGGAGGAAGATCGGCTGGTCTGGATTTTTCAAGGTCGGCAAGTATTTGCGCCTTATATTCCTCCGATGATACTTGGTTTTTTGGAGTTACTTGTGTGCCTACAAAAAAGATAACGAGTCCGGAAAAGAGTACAATTGCGACAAGCGCAATAATTAGAAATTTTTTCTTATTTCCGTCCTGTGTAGTCTTTTCTGATTCCATAACCCTCTTAAGTATATTCCCATATTAGTTAATACCCAAGGATAACACTGTGGATAAATAATAATTCAATTTCTCGACCGGTATTATATTTCCCAAAGGACTTCTGATACATTAGAACTAATCAAATCAAACGCATGCGAAACATCATTTCTTGGAACGTTAACGGGCTTAGGGCGGTACACCGCAAGGGAAACCTAGCGCAAGTGTTCGACATGAAACCTGACATTCTTTGTCTACAAGAGACTAAATCACTGCCAGACCAGCTTCCGGTCGGATTAAGGGCTCCAGAGGGCTATCATTCGTACTTTCACTTCCCCACCCAAAAAAAGGGTTACAGCGGGGTGGCTATATATTCCAAAGAAAAGCCTTTAAAAGTTTCACGTGACATGGGCATAGAACGATTTGACCAAGAAGGACGATTGATTATGGCTGAATATCAAGGTCTTGCATTGATAAATTGCTATTTTCCTAACGGCGGAGGGGCTCCGGAGCGACTTCGGTACAAGCTTGATTTTTATGATTATTTTCTAGAATTCATAAATAAGTTACACAAGAAACAATCAAACATCATTTTTTGCGGTGACGTAAATGTAGCTCACAGACCAATAGATTTGGCCAGACCAAAAGAAAATGAGACCCATGTTGGCTTTCTGCCGATAGAGAGAGCGTGGATGGACAAACTTATCTCCCGCGGTTGGGTAGATGTTTTTCGACACTTTTACCCTGACCAAGCGGAGGCTTATACATATTGGGATTTAAAGACTTTCGCTCGAGAGAGAAATGTCGGATGGAGAATAGATTATTTTTTCTCTTCTCCAGAAATGTTAGAAAAAATAAAATCCGTTGAAATACTTGACAGTGTTTTAGGTTCAGACCATTGCCCAATTAAGCTTACGCTTAACTAACAACCGACAACTTACAACTGACAATAAACTCAATAAATTCAATACATTTTGTTGTTTGTCGTAGGTTGTTGGTTGTGGGTTAAAATGTCCTTTATCAAGGACATTTTAAGTTATCCCCAACTTTGAGTTTCCAAATTTGTCCTTTATAGAATAGAATAGTCGCAGACGCTTGGTTGATATTCCCGGCTCTCTAATCGGGATTGGAATCCGAGCATGAGTTCCTGGAAGGCCACCAGCCCGACCGAATGACTTCGGTCACTCTGGCGGGTTCCAAACCGGAAGATGATTCTGGTTTAGGAGTTTGAGTAAGGATGACGAACCTCCAACTTTATTTATTTTTGGTCTCGCGCATCTCATGAGCTCTGCTTCTTTTCTGGAATGATCTTCCTTGGTTCGCCGAAGCCCGCAAGGGCGAAGAGAACCCGATCTCGCTTTAGCGGGGTCAACCCGCCAGCAGATCGCCTGCTGGCGGCTTTGTTTATAATGTCTCTGACTAATTAGCAAATAAAAGTTACCGTGTGTAAAAAGTTCTTTATTTAAAGGTAAATTAGACCATAAATTAGTAAAACTGTGGATAAGTATGTGGAGAGTGGGTATTAAAAGACATATATTTAAGGTCAAATGTCCTTACCTGTCTGTGCCAGTAGGCAGAATTTTAGCCCTTTTCCTAAAAGACGAGTTTCATATGAAACTCGCGTGGTAACGTTATTCATGAAACTACTTAATAAACTCTATGGAAAACTCAGACAATAGGACAGAAAAGAGAAAATTAGGAGACATAGGAGAAAATGTGGCTTGTGATTTTTTAAAAAAGAGAGGTTTTGAAATTAAAGAAAGAAATTATCTTAGAAAATGGGGGGAAATAGATATTATTGCC
>Ga0209541_10013423_pt1 | contig 12519 bp, 14 predicted proteins | sample RifCSPlowO2_01_FD_184027 | JGI IMG/M metagenome (GOLD analysis project Ga0209541, IMG submission 184027) | Groundwater microbial communities from Rifle, Colorado - Rifle CSP2_plank lowO2_0.1 (SPAdes) (version 2) | ecosystem: Environmental > Aquatic > Deep subsurface > Groundwater | place...
TTTTCGGTCGTCTTTGCGAGCCTTGGCGAAGCAATCCAGAAATTTTCGTGAGCTTTTTGTGATTTAAGTTGGTTACCCGACAACCAGCTTTCGTCGGTGAAAATTTATAAAATGTTATAGAACAAACAGATATGTATAACCATGACGGTTATCACAGTTATACACATTTTTAGAAATTGGAAATTAGAAATTGAAGTGTTTTGTTAAAACAAAACACTTTTGTTTTCCCCCAATCCGATTGCCGAGCATACTTTTTTGTCGTAAAATATAGAATAAATGTTAGAATTTTTATTGTCATTTATACCTCCGTTTTTTCAACCTCTTGCAATAGATGTGTTTTTTATTTTGTATGTGATATTTCCCTTTATTCTCCCTATTATTTTGGCCGGTACGGCTTGGATGTTTCGTCGTCATTACAAAAGATTTTTATTTAGGACTTCTCAGAGTAGAATTTTAATGGAAATTCGCGTTCCCAAAGAAGTCAAAAAAACTCCATTAGCGATGGAAATATTTTTGGGTGCTTTGCATCAACCCGGAGGCGAGGGAACTTGGTATGACCGAAGTATTCTTGGAAAAAGTCGTACTTGGTTTTCTTTGGAATTGATTTCTATTGAGGGAAATATTCATTTTTATGTTTGGACTGAAAAGAAATTTAAAACTTTGATTGAGTCACAGTTGTATGCTCAATACCCAGGAGTAGAAATTTATGAAGTAGAAGATTACACAAAATTTACTGCTCTGGATTTGAGTAATATGAGTATGTGGGGAAACGAATTTGTTCTTACAAAAGATGACCCCTATCCTATAAAAACTTATGTTGATTATGGTTTGGATAGACAGGGGATAGAAGACGAAGAAAAAATTGATCCGATGTCTGCAACATTGGAATTTTTGGGTTCTATTGGAAAAGGCGAGCAACTTTGGATTCAGATATTAGCGAGAGCACACAAGAAAAATTTTAAAAAAGAATTAAACTGGAAAGAGCGTTTTGAAAAAATGCAGTGGTCTGATTCTTATGATTGGACAGAAAAAGCCAAACAGGAAAAGAAAAAACTTATGGAAGGATTGGTTCTTGACGACAAGGATAAAACAAAATCTCGCCCTCCGACAAAAGTCGAGGCTCAGGTCATTGAGGCGGTTGAAAGAAATATAACCAAGCCAGGATTTGATTGTGGAATCAGAGGGATCTATGTATCCGAAAAAGACAAGTTTAACCCAATCAATATTACAGGAATGACAGGATCATTCAAACAATATAATTCTGGAAATCTGAATGGATTTAAGCCAAATAGGACCACCAGTTTCGAATATCCTTGGCAAGATTACAAAAACATCAGACTAAACAAGAAAAAAATAGAGATATTCAATGATTACAAAGCCAGAGCATATTTTTATTATCCGCATACAAGCGACAAACAGTTTGTGTTAAGCTCGGAAGAATTGGCAACAATTTTCCATTTACCAAGCAAGGCTGCTGAGACACCAACATTTGTCAGAATTGAATCAAAGAAATCTGAACCGCCTACCAATCTTCCTTTTTAACTGCCGTTTTTGTTGCTAGACATTTTATTTTATGGATTTTAATTTTAAAAATTTCAACCCAAGAAATTTGTTTGCCAATGCAAATGTAAATTTCAAAAAACCAGAATTAAATGGGGATTTTTTTCGTGAATATAGTTCTCTCTTGTGGGAGATTTTCTTTTTGTTTTTAATCTTGTTGTATCTGATTTATTTTTTGTTTATTGCTCCGCCAAGCGATTTCCCTCTGGGGGTTGTCATTCATGTTGAAAAAGGGGAAACATTGAACGATGTTATTTCTGATTTAAAAAGTAACGGGGTGATAAAATCAGGCTTGGCATTTCGTATGGGAGTTGAATTTTTTGGAGATGAGAAAAACATAATCGCGGGCGACTACTATTTTGAAGACAGGAGAGATGGCTTTCGGGTTGCTCGCAGATTGGCTAACGGTCTTTTCGGATTGGATCCGATAAAGGTAACTGTTTACGAGGGTTTGACCGCGAAAGAAATGGGAGAGGTTTTAGAAAAAAAGTTTACAGAATTTGATGCAAAAGAATTTGCTGATATTGTAGAAAAGAGAAGTTTGGAGGGATACCTTTTCCCAGATACATATTTCTTTTTGCCAAACATAAAGGCAGAAGGAGTCGTTCAAGCGATGGAAATGAACTTTTATACCAGAATGACAGAAATCCAGGACAAAATAGCAAATTCCGGAAAAAATTTACACGAAATTGTCACGATGGCCTCTATTTTGGAAGAAGAAGCGCGAACTCTAAACTCAAAGAAAATGATTTCTGGAATATTGTGGCATAGAATAGAAATAGAAATGCCTTTGCAGGTTGACGCTGTTTTTCCTTATATAATCGGAAAAAATACTTATAATATAACCAAAGAAGAGTTAAAAACCGATTCGCCATACAATACTTATCTTTACAAGGGTTTGCCCCCTGGACCAATTGCTAATCCAGGGATGAATTCTATTTTAGCAGCGATTGAACCGATAGAAAATGATTATATATTTTATCTTTCCGACAGACGGGGTAATATGTATTATGCAAAGGATTACGAAACTCACAAATTAAATATAAATTTGTATTTGAGGAATTAAGTTCGTATACTATAAAAGTATGCAGATAGAAACAAGTAAAAAAAATAACAAAACCCCTTTTTTGATTGTAGGATTGGGAAATCCGGGAAAAGAGTATGAAAAAACTCGCCATAACATTGGCAGAATCGTTTTAGATGATTTTGCCAAAAGCGTTGATTTCCCAGAATTTGATGATAGCAAAAAATATAAAGCATTAATTTCGGAAGGGAAGCTCGGTAATAAGAAAGTTTTATTGTTAGAACCAGAAACTTTTATGAATCTTTCTGGAAAAGCCGTTGCTTTAGCCGTAAAAGAAAATAATATTTTGGTAGAAAATATTGTGGTTATCTATGATGATTTGGATTTAGGATTAGGTGATTTTAAAATTTCTTTTGGTAGAGGATCGGGCGGCCACAAAGGCATTGAGTCAATAATAAAGTCTTTAAAGACAAAAGATTTTATTCGTATCAGAGTAGGAATTTCGCCACTAACAATTACAGGAAAAATTAGAAAACCAAAAGGATTAGATTTTATTATGAAAAATGTAGGAAAATCCGATCTAGAGAAAATAAAGAAAATAAATAAAACAATTAATTTGGCATTGGAAAAAATAGTAAAAGAGGGAAGAGTGATTGCTATGAATAAATTTAATTGTTTGTAAAATTTGTCAAATTGATATAATATAGATTATATGTCAAAAGATTGGACAAAATTATATAAAAAATATAAAGGATTGTGGGTGGCTTTGGATAAAGACGAAGTCACTGTTTTGGGTTATGGAAAAACTGCAAATGAGGCTGTTAAAAAAGCACAGATTAAGACAAACAAAACATTATTTTTAACAAGAATTCCAAAAGACTTAGCTTCTTATGTTGGTGTTATATGAAATTTAATTATAAAAAATATTCCAATCAGGTTCTAAGGCCTGTTATACCAATAAAATTAAAAAATAAAAACCAAGAAATTGGATATGAAGTTCTTGTTGATTCTGGTGCCGATATGTGTATTTTTGATGCAGAAATAGCGGAAATAATTGGTATTGAAGTTAAAAAAGGAAATCCAAAAGAAGTTATGGGTGTTGGAGGAAAATCATCATTATATTATGAACATAAGGTTGTTATCGATGTTGGTGGGTGGTCCTATGAAATAATTGCCGGATTTATGCCTAATGTTACCGGGACTGGAAATATTATGCCTCACGGACTTGTTGGACAAAAAGGTTTTTTTGAAAATTTTATTGTTAAATTTGACCTGTTAAAAGAAGAGGTTGAATTAAAAAATAGATAAATTAATATAGTATATTATTTGAGGTTATCGAAAAGGAATTCGTTTGCTGGAGATGATAGGCAGTTAGAATTATTTCGTGATTAAGAATCAAAATAAAAAACCTGTTTGCGTAGGCAAACAGGTTTTTTATTTTGATTCTTCACTAATAAAATTTATTTTATTAGTGATAGTGTCATTTTTTGAACCTTTGGTTCAAAGACATTGATCTTGAACTTATGACTTTGTCCTAACTGCAAGGCTTCTCTCAATTTTTCTTCATTTTCAAATTCAGAAATGTGGACTAATCCAGCCACTCCTTCTTCAACAGAAGCCAATGCTCCGTGTTTGTTAAATTTGATTACGACAGCGCTTACCTCGTCACCTTTCTTGTATTTCTTTTCAGCACTCTTCCAAGGATTTTCTTTCAAAGCTTTGATTGATAGAGAAATTTTTCCGTCAACAATTTCAATTACTTTTACTTTTAATTTTTCTCCAACTTTGTATAGATCTCTTGGATTTTCAACCAATGACCAACTCATTTCTGAAATGTGAACCAGTCCTTCGATTTCTCCATCCAATTTGATGAAGATTCCAAAGTCTACAATTCCTGTAATTTCCCCTGTAACTTCGTCTCCAACTTTGTATTTTTGAATAATTTCTTGTCTTTCTTCGTGGCCGATATTCTTTTCAGAGAAGATAAGTTTTCCTTCTTTTGGTTCTACACCAATTATTTGAACAGAAATTTTTGTTCCAACCATTTTCTTTAATTCTTCAAGAATTTTATCTTTGTCTCCGTCGGCTACTCTTGGATAATTTTCAGAACTTAGTTGTGAAGCTGGAAGAAATCCTGAAATTCCTTGCCAGTTGATAATCAAACCTCCTTTGTTTGCCTCCTTTACTGTCAATTCCAAAATCTGCTTTTCTTTCATCACTGTTTCGGCTTCGTTCCAAACAAGAGCTTGTCGAGCTTCTTTCAAAGATAACTCTACATACCCATTCTTGTTTTCTGCCTCAACAACTTTGGCGTTGATTACATCACCAATATTTAAATTTTTAACTACATCTCTAACATTTAAAAACTCTCTTCCGTAGATAATACCTGTACCGAATGGTGGCAAATCTATATAAACAGCGTTTTTATCAATACCGACAACTTTTCCTTCTACAAGGTCACCATTAACTGGTGGATTTGGTGTGTCGTTTACCAACGAGGCCATAAGACTACTTTCTTTTTTTGCGTCTTCTGTTTTTTCAGAAATTTTTTCGATTTCCTTTTCTTCTGCTTGCGCAGATGTTTTTTTATCTGTCATTTGTTTTTGATAAATAAAAGTGCTTTTTGACTCCGTGATTTGTCCTTTTTACACATCAAATAGTATTAGCTTTTATTTAAATTGTTAATAAATATAGCCCTTTTATCTAAAAGGCTTGTAGTTAAGTATAGTCAGAAAAGTCAAAAAAGCAAATTTTAAAATTAAAAATTTTAGATTTTAAATTTTAATTTTTTTTACTACCTACTACCTGCCTGCCATGCCTGCGCATGCAGGGCAGGCAAGCCTTCGATTGATTTTCGTGTGGATTTCGCAGTTGGTTTTTGAATAATAATTTATGTTATAATTCGGCGTATGATAATAACTTACCATAATATAGAATTTTTTAAGGTTCAGCAGGGAGATTTGGTTTTAGCTTTTAACCCTATTTCAAAAGAATCAAAATTTAAAGGACCAAGATTCGGCGCTGATATTGTCTTGGTAACCGCAAATAGCGTTGATTTGAATGGTATTGATAATGCTTCTTCAAAAAACAAAGAACCTTTTGTAATTTCCGGACCAGGTGAATATGAAATTGGCGGGATTTTTATTAAAGGATTTTTTTATAAAACACAATATAAAGGAAAAGATCGTGTTAATACCGTTTATGTAGTAACTGTAGACGGTATTACTTTGGGATTTTTAGGAGCCTTGGATTCTTTGGAATTAAATGATACCTCAAAAGCAATGTTGGCAGATGTTGACGTTTTGTTTGTCCCTATTGGCGGAGAAGGTGTTTTGGGAGCAAGCGATGCTAACAAATTAGCGACAAAATTGGGAGCAAAAATTATTATTCCAATGCACTATGGAGATGTTGGAGAAAAAGATGCTCTGAAAAAGTTTTTGAAAGAAGGCGGAGAAGATGATTTAAAGCCAATAGACAAATTAACATTAAAGAAAAAAGATTTGGAAGGAAAAGAAGGCGAAATCGTTGTTTTGAAATCAGATTCTGCATCTAGTGAATAATTTTTAAATTTATGTCAGGTCTTTTGAATAGATTAAGAAACAAAAGCGAAAAGGAAAAGAAAAAAATTCTTTATCTTTACACCGTGGTTATAATGGTTTTTGTTTTTGTTGTTTGGAGTGCATTGGTGTATTTTTTTGATGACAAGAATGACAAGGGGTTTTTTAAAAATTTAGATTATTTCCTTTCTGATATTGGCCAAAGTTTGGACAGTGCATTGTCAGATACTCGGTCAGGTTTGAATGAATATTGGGGAGAAACTAAATAGATTTTATGTTATAATACAGTATAAAATATGGCAAAAAAAGACGAAAAAGAGGTTTTAAAGGAAAATGAAAGCCCCCTAGAAAGGGGTATTATTTCTGAGGATATCAGCTCGCAAATGGAAACGAGCTTTCTTGATTATGCGATGTCGGTTATTACCGATCGTGCCTTGCCAGATGTAAGAGACGGCTTGAAACCGGTTCACAGGAGAATTCTTTATACTATGAGTGAAATGGGTCTAACTTCTTCTGCGAGGTTCAGAAAGTCGGCTTCTGTTGTCGGAGATGTGCTTGGAAAATATCACCCTCATGGCGATATTGCCGTTTATGATTCTATGGTAAAGATGGCTCAGGATTTTACCATGAGATACCCTTTGGTAATGGGTCAAGGTAACTTTGGTTCTATCGACGGAGACTCTCCTGCGGCTATGCGTTATACCGAAGCAAAAATGGCCAGACTTGCCTCAGAGCTTTTAAGAGACATCGATAAAGAAACGGTAGATTTTGTTCCAAACTACGATGGCAGATTAAAAGAGCCAAAAGTTTTGCCGTCCGCTGTTCCTAATGTTCTTTTAAATGGAACCTTAGGTATTGCTGTTGGTATGGCAACCAATATTCCTCCACACAATTTGAATGAGGTTGTCGATGCAACTATTCACTTGATTGAAAATAAAGACGCAACAACAGAAGACCTTTTGAAATTTGTTAAAGGCCCCGATTTTCCTTTAGGCGGAATGATTTTTGACGAGAAAGCGATTGCCCACGCATACGCTAACGGAAGAGGTGGAATTATTTGTCGTGGAAATGCAGAAATTGTAGAAAACAAAGCCAGTAATTTTCAAATCATCATTACCTCAATTCCTTTCAGAGTAAACAAATCTGATTTGATTATCAAAATAGCAGATTTGGTTAGAGATAAAAAAATAGATGGTATCAAAGGACTGCGAGACGAGTCAACAAAAGACATTCGCGTTGTTATTGATTTGAAGTCCGGAATTCACCCTCAAAAAGTATTAAATTATATATACAAACACACACAGTTGGAAGACACATTCCACCTAAACCTTGTTGTTTTGGTTGACGGTGTCCCTCAAACACTTGCTTTAAAGAGCGTGCTAGAAGAATTTATCAGTCACAGACAGGTAGTTGTTCGAAGAAGGACAGAATTTGATCTGAGAAAGGCCGAAGAAAGAGAACACATTTTGTTGGGATTGAAAAAGGCGTTGGATCATATCGACAAAATAATTAAAACAATCAAAGCCTCCAAAGACACCCCTACCGCTAAAGCAAATTTGATGAAAGAATTTAAATTTTCTGAACTACAGGCTCAGGCTATTTTGGATATGAAACTACAAAAGTTGGCAGGTTTGGAAAGAAAGAAAATCGAAGACGAATTGAACGCGATTCAAGATTTCATCAAAGAGATGAAAGATTTGTTAAAGAGTCCAAAAAAGATTTTGGAGATTATTAAAAATGAAATGAAAGAGATCGTCGCAAAGTATGGTGATGAAAGAAGAACCAAATTAATCAAGGGGGGCGTCAAGGTTATTTCTGTCGAAGACTTAATTCCAGAGGAAGAAAGCGTTTTGGTTTACACTGCTGGTGGTTATATCAAAAGAACAAATCCAGATGAATACAAGAAACAAAAGAGGGGAGGCATCGGAGTTGTGGATTTGAAAGCAAAAGAAGAAGACTTTGTGACGACTTTCTTGACCACAAATACTCACAGCGACCTGTTGTTCTTTAGCGACAAGGGAAAGGCTTATCAAATCAAGATGTATGACATACCGGAAGGAAAGAGGGCAACTCGTGGAAAATCGATTATGAACTTTTTGCAATTAGAAGCAGAGGAAAAAATTACTTCTATTTTGCCAATGCCAAAAGATATAAAGCAAAGCGATCTTTCTTTGTTGATGGTCACAAGGTCTGGTGTGGTTAAAAAAGTTTCTGCGGAAAGCTTCCACGATGTTCGAAGAAACGGTTTGATTGCAATCAAATTGAAAGACAAAGACGAATTGATAACATCCAGATTTGTTGCTAAAGGAGATTCTGTAATTTTGACAAGCAGTAAAGGTCAGTCAATCAGATTCAAAGAATCAGATGTCAGAGAAATGGGCAGGGGAGCAGGAGGAGTTACCGGTATGAAATTGGGCAAGGGAGACTTTGTTGTCGGAGGAAATATAATCAAAAAAGATTATCAAAAACCGGATTTCTTTGTTATGAGCAGTAATGGTTATGGAAAGAAAACTAGTTTGGATGAATACAAGATTCAAAACAGAGGTGGTTCTGGAATAAAGACAATGAAGATAACTGATAAAACAGGAACCTTGATTACATCAAAAGTTTTGACAGAAAGACAACAGGAAATAGTCGCAATTTCAAAAAATTCACAAGTGATCAGAGTAGATGTTGCTGAAATTCCATCTTTGGGCAGACAGACACAAGGCGTAAGGATAATGAAACTTCGAGATGGGGACAAGATTGCTTCGCTAACCTGCCTGTAAGGAGTTTGTAAAGTTCATAAAGTTAAAAGTTCGTAAAGTCGAACAACCAAAAAACCGCTCTGTTGAGCGGTTTTTTGGTTTGTTGGAAATGTTGATTTATCACAATTTAAAATTTCTAATGAGGCAAGTAGTTCTTTGGACTTTGTGTTTCTGACCTTTCTGGTGCTTAGCCCTTTGCCCTTAACCCGTTAAATTTTTCCTTGCGGAAAAATTTAACGGGTTTTCTTTATGTTAAAATTTTATTTACATTAAGAAATTCCGAATAAAGAAACTTGTGGGTTGCTTCGTAGTCTCGCAAAAACGAACGAAAGACGGAGTGGATTGCTTCGTCGCTCCACTTCGTTCCTCTTCTCGCAAAGACGAAGTTATCATCGTTGACGACCGAAAGCGAATCTTTTCGGTCGTCTTTGCGAGGAGTTTACGACGAAGCAATCCAGAAATTTTCGTGAGCTTTTTTGTGATTAAAATTATTTACATTAAGAAACCTATCGTACTGTTAATGTAATAAAAGTTGGTTACCCGATAACCAACTTTTGTCGGTGAAAGTTTACAAAATGTTATAAAACAAACAGATATGTATAACCATGACGATCGTCACAGTTATACACATCTATACACATTTGTAAATTTTAAAAATCAAAATATTAAAAATTGTTTAAAAATTATAAATTCATAAATTAAAAATTCTCACTTATTACTTATCCCTTATTACTTATTGCTCTCTGTTATCCACTTTGTTTGTTTCAAAAAAAGCTTATTTCCAGTAAAATATAACCAATATGGCTTTTTTAGACCCTCAACATAATATTGAGCAATTTAAATTGGATAAAGGAATGTCAGTAGCTGATTTTGGTTCAGGTTCAGGTTTTTATACAATCGAAGCATCCAAGGCAGTAGGAAGTGATGGCAGAGTTTATTCAATCGATGTTCAAAAAGATTTATTAGAAAGAATAAAAAAATCGGCAATCGCTGAACAACTTTACAATATAGAGGTTATTTGGGGTGATATAGAAAAAAATGGTGGGACAAAATTGGCAAATTATTCTGTTGATGCGGTTATTTTATCAAACACTCTTTTTCAAACTGAGGACAAAAAAGAATTAATTTCCGAAATACAAAGAGTTTTAAAGCCGACAGGAAAATTGTTGCTAATTGATTGGTCTGATTCATTTGGAAACTTGGGACCTACGCCAGCAATGGTTTTTACAGAAAAACAGGCAGAAGAATTATTCATAAGCGAAGGATTTGTCTTGGAAAGAAAAATCGAAGCAGGAGATCATCACTACGGTTTTGTTTTAAGAAAAAGTTTAGTTGTTTAGAATAAATTTAAATTATGACAAATTTTCAAATTGTAGTTACCGGTATATTTATTTTCTTTATTGCAGTAGGGGTAATTTTGTTTGCCACTTTTGGCAAAGGAGGCAATACAGATAGCATTGGTCGTGTTGAAATTTGGGGCTCAGTCAGCCAAGAGGTAATGGACGAGGCCATCAAAAAATTAAATGAAACAGACGACAGGGCTTATAGAGAAGTAATTTATAAAGAATTTGAAAATGCTAATTTTAACCAAGAATTAGCCGAGGCAATTGCTTCTGGGACAGGTCCGGATGCTTTTGTTTTGCCTCAAGATTTAATTATTAAACACGAGAGCAAGATTTTCCCGATTCCTTATGAAACTTATCAGCTAAGAGATTTTAAAGATAAATTTATTGAGGAAGGGGAGCTATATTTAACATCTACTGGTATTTTAGCTTTTCCTTTTATGGTTGACCCGATGGTTATGTATTGGAACAGAGATATCTTTTCTGCCAACGGTGTTTCTACTCCTCCAAAGTCATGGGAAGAATTTTTTGCTTTGAGCCAAAAGATAACAAAAAAAGACGATACTTTTAATATTTTTACAGGACTGATTGGCCTGGGTGATTATAGAAATATTGTTCATGCCAAAGAAATCATTTCTACATTAATTATGCAAGCGGGAAATCCTATTGTTACGAGAGACGAAGATGGTCTGGGTATTACTTTGAACGATTCTTTCGGAAAACAAATTCCACCTGCTGTTGAGGCAATTGATTTTTATACTCAGTTTTCTAATCCAGTAAAAACGATTTATACATGGAATAGGGCATTGCCTGATTCAAAAAAGTTTTTCTTGGCTAATGATCTTGCTCTCTACCTTGGTTTTGCGAGTGAATTACCTGAATTGCGTTCACTTAACCCAAATTTAAATTTTGATGTAACCACTCTCCCACAAGCAGAAAATGGAAATGTTGTGACTTATGGAAATATGTATGCTTTGGCGGTAGTGAAAGCGTCTGATAATCCAGGAGGCGCCTATGGAGCAATATTGGCATTAACAGATGACAGTATTTTGTCTGCGGTTGCAGAAAACACGGGGCTTCCCCCAGTTTCTCGCACACTATTAAGTGTCCCCACAAATGATCCTTATCTAGATATCTTTTACAAGTCTGCCTTGTTTTCAAAAGGCTGGTTGGACCCAAACAAAGAAGAGACCGATACTATTTTTAAAGAAATGATCGATTCAATTCTTGCGGGTAGGAAAAAGACAACCGAAGCAATCAGACAAGCATCAGAAGAAATGAAAATAATGGTGGAAAATTAAAACTATTAATTTGTTATTATAAAAACATATGAAATATTTATCTAAAATTTATTATTTGACCGTTTGGGCAGTCTTGTTTGTCCCCGCTTTGGTAAAAGCATGGTCTCCGGGAGATCCTGTTGTGCCTTGTGGAACAAGCATTAATACGGATGCCTGTGAATTTTCTCACATCATAAAATTGATAGATAATATTTTGGATATTTTTATCTGGCTGGCTGTTCCTGTCGCGACGGTTTTGTTCGCGTGGATTGGTTGGATTTTTATTTATAGCGGAGACAAGTCAGGGGCAAGAAATGATGCAAAAAAGAAACTGATTCTTTTGATGAAAGGGATGTTTTTTATTTTGGCGTCTTGGTTAATAATCAAACTAATCACCAGCGGTTTAGGTGTAAAATCTGATTATAATCAATTTATTAATACTAATTAATTATATTTTATGAAAAAAGTCATTAACAGTTTGTTTTATGGTGGAATCGTTTTTTTGGCGACACTTCCGACGGTTGTTTTTGGTGATGGAGAAGGAAAAGTAGCCAATGCAAAAATTGATAATCCGATAGCGTCAACGACCATTGAGGCTCTGATTGCGTCAATCCTTAAAATAATTATTGCAGTAGGAACACCGATTGCTATTTTGTTTTTGATATTTTCAGGATTTAAATTTGTTATGGCAAGAGGAAAGCCAGATGGCATAAAAGATGCACGAGAAATGTTTATTTGGACGCTTGTCGGTATTGCCATTTTACTAGGAGCTTCTTTATTGGCAGAAATAGTTAGAGGAACCATCGATCAATTAGGAACAGGAATATAGTATCGTATAAATAAAATAGAATTTTATTTATACGATAATTTCTAATTCCCAATTTCTAATTTCTAAAAAATTTAAAATTACGATCAATATATTTATGAAATTAAAAAAGCGGTTAAGGCAGAAAACCTTAACCACTTTTGATTTATTCGGGGAAGACAGATATTTCTATCTGATTGTCC
>Ga0209541_10013425_pt1 | contig 12517 bp, 8 predicted proteins | sample RifCSPlowO2_01_FD_184027 | JGI IMG/M metagenome (GOLD analysis project Ga0209541, IMG submission 184027) | Groundwater microbial communities from Rifle, Colorado - Rifle CSP2_plank lowO2_0.1 (SPAdes) (version 2) | ecosystem: Environmental > Aquatic > Deep subsurface > Groundwater | place: Rifle...
AAACATGTTAAACAAGCTTTAGGTTTATATTCAAATTCCGAACCTGAGACGATTGAATTATTACGCTCTATCGATACTGTTCCAGGAGGAGAATTAAAAAAGGCATGGTTGCGCGATTTTGCAGGGAAATATTCATCTTTATTACAAAACTTTCTAAGTACAAATTTAAATACACCCAGACCTCTTAATGTGTGCTATAATAAAAATTATTTTCCATGGCAGGGAAATGCTGATTCTAAAATTTTTTATGGAAAAAACGGATTTTTTATTAGGGCACCACAAGTTGGTCAAATAATTTTCGAAAATATGGACTATTATGATGCCTCTAAACTAAAGATAATTCCAGTTAGAATAGAAATAACCGCGCACACTCCAAAATTCTTGGCTCTTTGCTCAGGACCAATAAGGGAGATGACGTCTACTTTGGCAAAAGTTAAAGATTTTAATATTTTATACGAGCCAAACGGAACAAAAGATTTCTAAAAAGCTTTTTATATTTTTAATCAAGCTCTTTTTAGTATATGACTTAAATTGCTTCTTCCTAATCTTCTATCAAATTCTTTATATCTTGATTCTGTTTCTCTGGACAATCTTTCTTTTTTACTTTTTCCGTTGCCATTCCCAATATGTGAATCAATGCTTAATGGAAGAATCTCGCAATAAATTTTTCTTGTCGTCCTAATAAGGTCTCCGCCTCTGCTACTATCATAATGATAAATCCATCCCCACTTCTCATTAAAGAAATCCATTTCCTGCTGAGTTAAATTAGTAAGTCCTAAATACCCCAAAACCCCTAAACCGTCATCGGCGGTATAACCATTCTTCATTCTAAAATAAAGTATTTTATATCAGAGTTATTTCTTTTTTAAACATTATGTTTTTGATTAAAACATTTTTAAACCAGTTTATCTTCTATAAAATGAAAATGGAAATTTGTACAGTCGGCGGATTTGAAGAAGTAGGGAAAAATATGACTGCTTTGAAAGTTGGAGAAGATGTTTTTATTTTTGATGCTGGTCTTTTCTTACCTCCAGTAATAGAAATGCAGGAAACAGAACCTCAAACTCCTGGCCAAAGTTATAGTGAGCAAAAATTAAGAAAAATAGGCGCAATTGCAGATGACACAATTCTTGACAAAATGGGCTGGAAAGAAAAAGTTAGAGCAATTATCATAGGACATGCACACCTAGACCATATTGGTGGCTTGCCTTACATAACTCACAGATATCCTCAAGCTCCGATAATAGCAACACCATTTACAATGGCTTTTTTCAACGCGCTTTTAGAGGATAACAGGATGGCTTCAAAAAACCAACAAATCATTCTTAAAGGAAATTCTTCAATGAAAATAAAGGGCCATAGTGAAGAATATACATTAGAATTTATTCATGTAACTCATTCAACAATTCAATGCGTTCTTTGTGCATTGCATACTAAAGAAGGAGTGTTTTTTTACGCTTTAGACTACAAATTTGACAATTACCCTGTTATGGGACCCGTTACAAATTACAAAAGACTTAAAGAAATCGGAAGAAAAGGCGTGAAAGCTCTTGTCGTTGAAGCCCTATATTCTGGCGTAGAGAGAAGAACTCCAAGCGAGAGGATAGCAAGAAATATGGTAGAAGACGCATTTTCAAGAATCCGAAACACAAACTCTGCAATTTTTGTTACAACTTTCTCTTCTCATATTTCAAGATTAAAAAGCATAGTGGATTTTGGAAAAAGAACAAACAGGAAAATTGTATTTTTAGGAAGAAGTCTTAACAAATATGTGGAATGTGCGGTAAAAGTTGGTGAATGCCCCTTCAGAAAAGATGTAATGATGTTCAAATACAGAAAACAAGTTGATGGTTTTCTTAAAAAATTAGATAAGGAAAGAGGAAAATATCTTATTGTTTGTACAGGGCATCAAGCAGAACCCGGTTCCATTCTCGATAGAATTGTTGATGATAAAACACCATTCAAATTCAGACCAAATGATAATGTTGTTTTTTCTTCAAGCATTATTCCTGTGCAAGTGAATATACATGCAAGAGATAGAATGGATAAAAAACTTATGAAAAAAGGCGTCAGAATTCAAACAGATGTTCATGTTTCAGGCCACGCAGGACGCGAGGACTTGAGAGACATAATAGAAATGCTAAAACCGAAGCACGTTATCCCAGCTCATGGAACTCTTCAGCAAGAAACTCCTTTAATAGAATTAGCCAAAGAACTTGGTTATAAATTCGGAGAAACGTCACACCTATCGCCAAATGGTAAGGTTCTGAAGTTCTAGAGTTTTAATTTGCCAACTAATTTTGTTGATTTCATTATACTAATTTTTAAATAAATTGAAGAATTAGCTTTTCTAGATTAATATTTTTATTAATTATGAGCAACCAAAAGGAGCGAAAGTAAATATTATATCAGGAAACAATTTTTAAATCTCTTCTTCTTTATTTTATCATGCCAAAGGAAGAGATTGTCGAAGGTTTAAAAGCGGCGATTGCACGTGGTGAAACGTTGAACAAAGCCATGATGAGTTTTTATAATTCTGGTTATTCTAAGCAAGACATTGAAGATGCTGCTAAACTGTTAGACACACCCCAGCTTCCACAAACTCAGATTGCGCAGCCACAGCAGCCGAGCTTACAAGTGAAACAAGAACTACAAAAGTCCCAAACTAAAACAGATAAATCAAATGAAGTCCAATTTGAAACACATCCGGTTCCACAGCCTTCAAGTCAACAAAGTGAAACACAAAGTCAGCAACAATTTCCGCCTCTGCAACAACCACAAACAGTACAAAAAATTTCAAACTATGGCGGAAAACCAAGCGCCTTAGGGGCAGTTGCGATTTTTGTCCTTGTTTTCTTTCTTTTGGTTTTAGTAGGAGTTTTAATCGCTGTTTTCCTCTTCAAAGAAGAGCTCGCAGGCTTTTTTAATGGTTTTATAGGTTAAATCACAATCAATTTTATATAGTTCTGCTATACTTGTAAATTTATGAAATTAAAAGGGAGGTTGACGGGTTTTGTAAAGGAAGTTGAACTTCAAGAAACCTTGGTTTCTTAAGATGGTTAAATTTGCACACGTTGCTGATGTTCATTTAGGCGGCTGGAAGCAACAGCCCCTCCAGGAACTGAATCTGCAGTCTTTTAAAAAAGTGATAGAAATCTGCATAAAAGAGAAGGTTGAATTTGTCTTAATTGCCGGAGACCTATTTGATTCCGCTTTTCCTCCCATTGATATTTTAAAAGAAGCCTTTTCTGAATTTAGAAAACTCAAAGACGCAGGGGTACCATGTTTTCTTATAGCAGGCTCTCATGATTATTCTGTATCCGGAAAAACCTTTCTTGATGTACTCGAGAAAGCAGGTTTTTGCAAAAATGTAGAGAGTTTTGAAGAAAGAGCTGGAAAATTGGTATTGAATCCAACAATTTACAAAGGAGTCGCAATTTACGGATACCCCGGCAAAACTTCCGGTCTTGAGTTAAATGATTTAAAGAGAGCAGAGCTAAATGAGGCCCCAGGAATGTTTAAAATTTTCATGCTTCACACAACAATCGATAAAGCAAAAGGCGATTTGCCAATAGACTCCTTAGAAACGTCAAAAGTTCCTTATGCAGATTATTATGCAATGGGGCATCTCCATATAGACTTTCAATATGAGAACTTTGTTTACCCTGGTCCAGTTTTTCCGAACAATTTCCAGGAACTTGAAGACCTGGAATATGGAAGATTTGTGATTGTAGACACAAACGCCAATCCGGAAAATCAGCTTAAAAAAATGGTATTAAAAATAAAAGATGTTGTTTCTTTTGACATAGAGGTAAAAAACGCCCTTTTGGCCACGGAAAAAATAATCTCTGAGCTTGAAAAAAAAGACATAGAAGATAAAATAGTTCTTTTGAGGATTCGCGGCGTTTTAGAAAATGGAAAGAACTCTGACATAAAGTTTCTCCAAATAGAGGAGGCAGTAAAAAAGAAGAAAGCATACTTCATGCTCAGAAATACTCATGAATTGGAGACACAAGAGACTGAAATTGATTTCAAAATAGAAGAAACTGAAAATGTAGAGGAAGAGACAATAAAAGCTTTTTCTGCGCAAAATCTTTCTGAATTAAACAAAACAATTCCTCAATTGATGAATTCATTTTCAACAGAAAAACAAGAAGGTGAAACTACAGAAAGTTTCACATTACGACTCATGGATGAAGCAAAAAAAATCTTGAACTTTTAATTTGAATAAGTTATAATCTAAAAATGCCCGATAAATATGGAAAAAATTTGAATGTAAGCTCATCAAGGCTAAGTATGGCTCTTCGCATTAACATTTTAAAATTAAATTCGCTTAGCGAAAAGTAAAAAGGGAAAATCGAAAAAACCATAGGTTGTTTTCAAATGATATTAAATTTTTTAAAAAAGGGAAGTTGACGGTCAAGAAACCGTAGGTGTCTTACCAATGATATTAAAAAAAATCACGCTGAATAATATAAGAAGCTACAATAACCAAACTATTGAGTTTCCAGAGGGCTCAACGCTTCTTTCAGGAGATATTGGTTCGGGAAAAACCTCTGTTCTTCTTGGAATAGAATTTGCTTTATTTGGCTTGCAGCCAGGCCAACGTGGAAATTCTTTGCTGAAAAACGGGGAAAAAGAAGGGGGTGTTGCAATGGAATTTGAAGTAGATGACAAAAAAATCACAATCGAGAGAACTCTTAAAAGAGGAAAAACTATTACTCAGGATTATTGTTCAATAACTGTTGATGGAGATAAGCGAGAGTTCTCAGTTACAGAGCTTAAAGATAAAATATTGGAGATTCTTAGCTATCCAAAAGAGTTTTCCAAAAAGCAAAATCTTCTATACAAATTCACAATTTATACTCCCCAAGAGGAAATGAAGCAAATAATCCTGGAAGATCCGGAAACACGAACAAACACTTTAAGATATGTCTTTGGAATAGACAAGTACAAAAAGATTCTTGAAAACATTTCAATCCTTGCTTCTAGGCTTAGAGAAGAAAAGAGGGTAAAGGAAGCAATGCTTGAAAACTTAGAACAAGACAAATCAAATTTACTTTCTAAAGAAGAGGAACTTGAGTCAAAACACTACAATCTTGTTTCTGTTGAAAAAGAACTTTTCACCAAAACTGAAGAACATAAAAAAATACAAGAAGAAAAGGAAAAGATTATGGAAAAAATAGAGGAAAAGAAAAAGCTTCAGCAGGAAATTGAAAAGACAAAGATAATAATTTCAAACAAAAAAGAATCCTTAAGCAACGGTGTTAAAACCATTGGGCAGCTTACACTCCAACTAAATGAGCTTTCAAGCCTTAAGTTCGATGAAAACGAAATTGCAGCCACCGAACAGCAGATAATTCTAATAAAAAAAGAAAAAGAAAAGTTTAGTGAAGAAAACTTAAAAATATCTTCTCAAATCCATTCACTCACAGGAAAAAACCAGGAAAACGCAGCCATTAGGGATAAAATAAAACATATTGAAATCTGTCCGACTTGCTTGCAAAACATTGGCCCTGTTTACAAAAGCAATGTCTTTAATAATTTTGATTCAAATACCGCAGAAAACCTAAAAAACATTGATGTACTTGCAATTGAGAAAAAAAACATAACTGAGAGCATTCAAAAAACCGAAGAACAAATCTCAATAAAAGAGAAGCAGATTCATGATTTAAAAATATTAAAGATAAAACTGCAAGATGTTGAAGAAAAAAAGAAAAGACTCTCAGAAATTGAAAAAACAAATGTGTTGATTCAAAAAGACCTAGAGCTTTTAGATGCCCATATCAAGCTCTTGAACAACTCTGTTTTTGAACTAAACAAATTTGACAGCATTTTTGAGGCAACTCAGAAACGTTTTGAAGACTCTTTAAGGCAGGAAAGAAATGCAGAAATAAAAGTTGCAGAATTAAGAAAGGAAATTGAAGTCTTTTCAAGACAAATTGAAGAGCTTAGAGAAAGAATAAAAAAGACAGAAGAAACAAAAAAGAAGATTGACTATTTGATTAAAATTGAAACATGGCTCTCAAAAGACTTCACTTCTCTTATATCTAAAATTGAAAAAAATGTTATGATAAAGCTTAAGGTAGAATTCTCAAAGCTATTTGCCAAATGGTTTTCAATGCTGGTTTCTGACGTTTTTGACGTTAGACTTGACGATGATTTTACGCCGATAATAGAGCATCAGGATTATGAAATTGATTACTCGCATCTTTCAGGCGGCGAACGAACAGCAATTGCCCTTGCATATAGACTTTCTTTAAACCAAGTTGTTCATTCTCTTCTTAGCAAGGTTAAAACAAGGGATTTAGTTATTCTTGACGAACCAACAGACGGCTTCTCGGAACAGCAGCTCGATAAAATGAGGGACATTTTCCGCCAAATGGAAGTCAGGCAGCTTATAATTGTGAGCCACGAACAAAAAATAGAAAGCTTCGTCGAAAACGTGATAAGATTCAGGAAAGAAAACGGCATTTCGAGGGTTGAAAGTGTGGCTGTTATGTGAACTATGATTAATATACATAATTTTTTAAATGCATTATTAATTTATTAAAATATGGAAGAAAAAAAACTGAATAACTCTGTAATAAAAGAATTGATGGAAAAATACAAGACAATTTGGGCTCTTAGCCATTTTGGTTCATTGGCACATTGGGATCTTAATACTTACATGCCCGAAGAAGGGATTGAATCTCGTGCGGAGGCACTTGCAAAATTAGCTGTTTTGTCTCAAAAAATGTTCCTTGAAAAAGATTTTCTTTCCCTTATTAAAAAAGCTGAAAATGAAAAAGAATTAAATGACTACGAAAAAGCGGTCATAAGACTTTTGAATCGGTCACTAAAATATTATCAAAAACTTCCACCAGAATTCATAGAGGAATTTACAAAAGTAACCAGCGAAGCACATGTTGCCTGGAAAAACGCAAAAGAACAGGATAATTTTTCTCTTTTTGCACCATTCCTTGAAAAAATTGTTGAATTAGTAAGAAAAAAAGCAGAGTTGCTCGGCTACGAAAAACATCCTTATGATGCTCTTCTTGACGAATATGAAGAAGGTTTGACAACTGAAGAGTCTGAAAATTTCTTTAGCCAGATAAAAGAACCACTAAAGAATTTAATTTCCTACATCAAAAAATCTCCCAAATATAAAGAGGAGCATGAACTTGAAAAGCATGAATATGACAGAGAAAAGATAAAAGCCTTTGCCAATTTTATTCTTACTTACATTCACTACAACATGAAACATTTAAGAATAGATCTTTCCCCACATCCTTTCTCGACTTACATAGGAAAAGGCGATCATAGAATAACAATGAGACCTAAAGATAATTTTGCAAAAACATACAGCAGCACAATGCATGAGTATGGGCATGCCCTTTACGACATTCAAACCCACGAAGACTTACATTATTCTCCTATTGGCGGAGGAACAAGTCTTATAATCCATGAGTCTCAATCTAGATTCTGGGAAAATTTTATTGGAAAATCAAAAACATTCTTAGCTTCTATATACGGAGAAATGAAAAAAATTAATCCAGAAATAGAAAAATATTCCATAGATGATATTTACCATTACATAAATCTTGTGAAACCAAGCTTGATAAGGACAGAGGCAGATGAAGTGACATATCATATACATATCATAATAAGATTTGAACTAGAAAAAGCACTGATTGAAGGCAAAATAAAAGTTAGCGAACTACCAAGAATTTGGAAAGACAAATATCAAGAGTATCTAGGCATTAGCCCAAAAACAGATAAAGAAGGCGTTTTGCAGGATATTCATTGGAGTCAAGGCAGCATAGGTTACTTCCCAACCTATTCAATGGGGACTGCTTTGAGTGCCCTCTGGAAAAAACACATAGAAAAAGAATTGGGTAAAATTGATGATCTTGTTAAAACAAAAGAAGGAATTAGAAAAATACAAGACTGGTTAAAGGAAAAAATACACAAACACGGTGCAACATATCTTTACAATGAGCTTCTGCAAAAATCAACAGGTGAAAGTTTTAGCGCCAAAGCCTTACTTGATTATCTAGAAGAGAAATACAAGGCAATTTATTAGAGCTTAAAGAAGCCGAAGCCCCTTCCGCCCTTCCGAAAACTTTATAAATTAGCACAATCTATAAAATTCAGTGGATTGTTCTGGTGAAATTAGGTGGATTTAACTTAAAGAATAAAATCAAGCCAAAAATAAAATGGAAATGGACGCAGAACTAAAAAACTCGATTTTAAGGACAGGAACTACAATTCTAGGAATTGTCTGCAGGGACGGCGTCGTAATGGCTGCTGATAGGCAGATTACTATGGGTCATGTTGTTTATAGAAAAGATGAGAAAAAAGTATTTACTATAAATGATTATCTTGTTGTTGCTGGTTGTGGTGTTGCAGGAGATATCCAAAGAGTTCCAAAAATTCTTACAGCAGAACTTAAACTTAAGGAACTTAGGTCAAAATCAAGACCAACAGTAAAACACGCTGCAAGTTTATTGAATAATATGTCTTATAGTGGAATAAGACAGCCTTCAATGATTCCTCAGCAAGCAGGTTTCTTAATAGCTGGGTTTAATGAAGACGGCTCTGTTGAACTTTATAGTATCGAGGCTGCAGGAAGCGTTTCCCGTATTACCGATTACGATGCAAATCAGGGAAGCGGAATGCCATATGTTCTCGGATTGCTTGAAAGACAGTATAAACCAGGAATGTCTGTAAAAGAAGGTATAGATTTGGCTGTTGAAGCAGTAAAAAGCTCAACACAAAGAGATATGGGTTCTGGATACGGCATAGATGTTTTCACAATAACAAAATCTGGAATTACAAAAGTGGTTGATCAAGAAATTCTTCCGGAATATAGAGACAAAGTAACGGTAAAGGCGACGCCAGAGAAGAAATGATTTTAATTTAAATTCAATAAATAGACCACTTATAAAAAACCATTTGATACTATTAAAGTAAAAAGCCAGATTATAATAAAAATTACCAAATAGATTTTGCATAGATATTATTAATTAGATAAATTAAGATGATAAAAATAATTTCAGCTATTGTAAGAGATTAATTTAACTTTGACAGCAGCTATTTCATTAAAAATTTCATGTTTTTACGTTAAAAAAATAAACCAAAATGGTAGACATTCTTAAGCATATAACTGAAAAGCTTCAAGGTAACATAACTGAAGCCAATTTTGAAGGAGCTAATATAGTTCTTTATACAAACAACGAAAAATTCTTCAAAGAGGGCGAGCCTAAAATAAAAGAGCTTGTTGACGAGCTGAAGAAAAGAATAGAACTGAGAGCAGATCAGAAAATTCTTCTGGATGAGGAAAAGACAAAGGAAGAAATAAAAAAAATCGTTCCTGAAGACGCTGAAATAACAAATATAATTCTTGATTTTCACAGAAGCATTGTCATAATCGAGGCAAAAAGACCTGGAATGGTTATAGGAAAACAAGGCTCTATTCTTGATGAGATAAAAAAATCAACGCTATGGACGCCTCAAATTAGAAGATCTCCTGCAATAAAAAGCCAGATAACAGAAAATATAAGAGAAGTTTTGTATGCCAACAACAATTACAGAAGAAAATTCTTAAATGAAGTTGGAGAAAAAATTTACAAAGAATGGAATCCTGAAAAAGTCGAAGAGTGGGTAAGACTAACATTCCTTGGTTCCGCAAGAGAAGTAGGAAGAAGTTGCCTTCTTCTTCAGACACCAAATTCTAAAATTCTTATTGATTGCGGCATAAATGTGGCTGGACATGGAAAAGATAAATTTCCTTATTTTGATGTTCCTGAGTTTGACATAAGAAACATAGACGCGGTGATCTTAAGCCATGCACATCTCGATCATGTTGGTCTTTTGCCTTATCTATACAAAATGGGTTACAAAGGTCCAACTTATATGACTCATCCAACAATGGATCTCGCGGCTTTGACTTCTCTTGATTTTATTGGTGTTGCATACAAACAAGCGGCAACTCCTTTGTTCAGCTCAAAAGATGTAAAAGAAATGGTTAAGCATACAATCTGCCTTAATTTTAATGAAGTCACTGATGTAACTCCTGATGTAAGAATAACAATGTATAACTCAGGACACGCATTGGGAAGTGCAATGGTTCATTTTAATATAGGAAATGGTTTGCATAATTTCCTTTACGCCGCAGATTACAAATACACAAAAACAAGACTCTTGGATCCTGCAGCGACTTCTTTCCCAAGAGTAGAATCTGTTTTAACAGAAGCAACTTATGGCGCAAAAACAGATATCTTGCCCCCTAGAATTGAATCAGAAGAAAAATTAATTGAGCTAATAAACAAAACAATTGAGCGCGGCGGCAAGGTGTTAATTCCAGAACTTGGGCTTGGAAGAGCCCAAGAGACAATGTTGATAATTGAAGATGCAATCGCAGCAGGAAAGATGAAAAAAATTCCTGTTTATATTGACGGAATGATATGGGACATAAACGCAATTCATACAGCCTATCCTGATTTTTTAAGCACTCAAGTCCGTTCTTTGATTTTCCAGGACAAAAATCCATTTGTTTCCGAGATTTTTTCACGTGTTGGCTCGCCCCATGAAAGAAAAAATGTTATTGAAGGAGGTCCTTGCCTCGTTCTCGCAACTTCTGGAATGCTTGTCGGAGGAGCTTCTGTGGAATACTTTCGACATTTTTCAGACAACGAAAAAAACTCAATGATTTTTGTTTGTTATCAAGGTGTCGGCTCTTTAGGAAGGCAGGTTCAAGAAGGTTTGAAAGAAACAAGAATGATGGTCGATGGCAGAGAAGAAAGTGTTAAAGTTAATATGGAAGTTTATACAATCGCAGGACTTAGCGCCCATGCAGGAAGAAACGAAATAATAAGCTTTTTCAACAACATGAGGCCAAGGCCAAAAAGAATTATGATAAATCATGGCGAAGTTTCAAAATGCCTTGATTTGGCTTCTGCACTTTACAAGTTAAGCCATGTTGAAACAAACGTCCCCCGTATTCTTGAAACTTTAAGATTGAGATGATCTTTTTTTATAAAAGTGATTTTTAACCTTTTCCTTAGGTCATTCTTAATCTCTGAACTGCATCAGGCAAGTTATCAACTAAATGTAAATTTTGATTTTGCCTTAAACTTTTTGATTTCATTACGTAATTGCCAACCACACCATACTTTGACAAAACATAAACAGGTTTCTCAGCGTATATTGAAAGAATAGTTTCTCTTAAAGTTCCTTCATTTCCGCCTAAAACTAGAACTGCGTCGGCACTTTGAACTAGGTTTTCTCTAAATTCTTCTTTTGTTTCTCCATGGAAATTTACCGAATTTTCAAAAATCTCATCTCCCTCAAAATCATTTCTTGAGTACGTTGGCTGATATAGCTGAGCACTTGTTTTTCTCGCTTGAGAAACTCTCTTTAATAATCTTCCTGGATTACCCATATGTGTCCCAGCAAAGAAATCATATAATTCACTCAAAGAATCAGATATATAACTGACTTCTTCATCATTGATTGTGATTTCTTCTCCATTACCTATTACTAACAATTTCTTTCTAGGTTGAGTGATTTTATGTTCCAATAAAGTTGGCTCCATCCCAAAAACTCCTAAATTCCTTCTTGTATCTTCTGCTTTTTGCCAACTCTTGGATCTTAGTGCTCTATCGATTTGGTAATATGCTCTCTTTATCTTCATTAAATCTGATAAATTTGACAAATCTAAAACTACTCCACGAGGAACTTCTAATAATGCATTCTTAATTGCTTCAGACGTTTCGGTAGGGTAATCTATGACTCTAGTATTACTTCCAGGCGCATAATCAACACCCATTAAGCTAGGATTGTCTTCAAATGATTCATCAGGATTTAAGCCCCAGTTAATATTTTTATGATTGTATAAATTTTCCCCATTTTCATTACTTCCCACAACCCCCCAACCCCTGTGTCCTACTTTTAGTTTCCATTCGTCAGAATCAAAATATCTTTTTAGAACTTCAATTTGCCTTCCGCTATCTACAGTAGAATCAACAAAAAGAATAAATCTATTTTTAAGAACTTCTTTTTCGATTAGCTCATCAAGTTTATCTCGGTCTAATTCCCCCTTAAAACTAAAACCAGCCTGATCAACTTTTAAAGTATACCCATTATCTTTGCCTAAAGCTTCTCTCATTACAAAGCTAGGCAATCTTCCACCCCTATCCACTCCAACCACAACGATATCATCTAAAGTATATCCTTTAAATTCAGCAAATTGTTTTACATCTTGATGCAATTGGAAATATGGAACTGATCTGGCAATTCTTTGAAATCTTCCTGCCCCATTTAATATTGTTGTTGCTTTTTCATACTCTTCTTTTGTGATGGGAATTTTAATTTTCTTAATATCAATATTATAATCCCTAAAAAGCGGAATTTTATAATGCCTTCCTTTCCCATTACTTTTAGCTCTTGTATACGAGAATCTAAAAATTTCATTTGCATCGCTAACTGCTCTTAATCTCTCTTCTAAACTTTTTCCAGAAAAATCAAGCTGAAG
>Ga0209541_10013426_pt1 | contig 12516 bp, 14 predicted proteins | sample RifCSPlowO2_01_FD_184027 | JGI IMG/M metagenome (GOLD analysis project Ga0209541, IMG submission 184027) | Groundwater microbial communities from Rifle, Colorado - Rifle CSP2_plank lowO2_0.1 (SPAdes) (version 2) | ecosystem: Environmental > Aquatic > Deep subsurface > Groundwater | place...
TATCAACGCTTCACACCAATAACGCCGTTGGCGTCATTCCGCGCTTGGTGGATATGGGCGTTGAACCGTTCTTATTGCCGTCGGCTTTACATGCGGCTTTGGCCCAGCGCTTGGTTAAAAAATTATGCCTGGATTGTAAAAAGGACACGGCGCCGCCGGAGCCCGTGAAAAAATTTATTTTAAACGCCATTGAATCCATGCCTGAAGAAAGCCGTCCGAAAATAAAAAAAGAAGATTTCAAAATTTATAAGGCCCAGGGCTGTCTGAAATGCGGCGGCAAAGGGACTAAAGGTCGAACGGCGGTTTTTGAAATTTTGGAAATGACGCCGCAGCTTGAAAACATTATTATTTCGGAACCGTCCGAGTCAAAAATTTTGGCGGAATCTCAGAGACAGGGGATGGTGACTATGCTTCAGGACGGCATCATAAAAGTTTTGGAGGGTGCGATCGGTTTTGAAGAGTTGATTCAAGTGGTCAACGTTAACAATGAAGAGCCAAAGTAATGAGTACGAATTACAAATCCACTACGAATATACCAATTCGTATATTAGTAAAAATTAGTAATTAGTATTATGCCAACAGTACAACAAGAATTAGAAGATTTGTTTTTGAATACTCTAAAACTGAACGCTTCGGATTTGCATCTCTCCGTCGGCTATAAGCCGATTGTCAGAGTTGACGGCGTGCTTTTGACGCTCAACGAATTCTCCATTTTGACCCCTGAACACGCCGAGGATTTGGCCTATCAGCTTTTGGGCGAAAGAAAAGAAATTTTTATTGAAAAAAAAGAGATTGATTTTTCCTGCGTTTTTAAAGACAAAATCCGTTTCCGCGCTAATATTTTCTTTGAAAAAGGATTTATCGGCAGCGCTTTGCGGTTGATTCCGTCAAGGATTAAAACTATAGAAGAGCTTAATTTGCCGACAATGCTTCATAAGATTCCCAAACTAAAACAAGGATTCGTATTGATAACCGGGCCGTCGGGCCACGGCAAATCAACAACTTTAGCTTCAATAATTGACGAAATAAATCATTTAAGAACCGAACATATTATTACCATTGAAGATCCTATAGAATATTTGTTTGCCGGCGATAAATCTTTAGTCAATCAGCGGGAAATCGGTCAGGACACAAAAAGTTTTTATAATGCTTTAAGTTCTATTCTTCGGGAAGACCCCAATGTTATTATGATCGGCGAGATGCGCGATCCGGAAACCATCGCCGCGGCTCTCACGGCGGCTGAAACGGGCCACTTGGTGTTTTCTTCGCTTCATACCAACAGCGCCAGTCAAACGGTCAACCGAATTATTGATGTTTTTCCTCCGAATCAACAAAATCAAATCCGGTTTCAACTGGCCAATACTATTTCGGCAATAGTTTCCCAGCGGCTTTTGCCGAGAATTTCTGGCGGCCGCATTCCGGCCGTTGAAGTAATGTTTGCCAATAATGCGGTTTCTAATCTAATTCGTGAAAATAAGACCTACCAGCTTGATTTAGTTATTGAAACATCGCTTGAAAGTGGTATGATTTCTTTAAACCGCAGTTTGGCCGAATTGGTCCGCCGCGGCGAAGCGGCGCCGGAAACAGCTATGATTTATTCTTTAAACCCAAAAGAATTTCAACAAATAATCATTCAATAAGAAATTTATGTCTAAATTTCAATACACAGCCAGAACTCAAGAAGGAAAATCGGAATCCGATATTATAGAGGCGTCTTCAATTGAAGCGGCTATTTCTGTTTTGCAAAGTCAACAATTGATTATTACCGACATCAAGCCGTTCAGCGAAACGGAACAATTGACTTTTAATAAATTAGTTGGCCAGCTGTTATCATACTTCAACCGAATTAAGAATGAAGAAATTGTTCTTTTTTCAAAGCAATTGGCGGTTTTAATCCAAGCCAAAGTGCCATTGGTGCAATCATTAAAAGTTATGACCCGACAGGTTGAAAATCCTAAATTTTCCAAAATTATCGCTGATGTCGCCGATGAGGTGGATGCCGGAGAGGTTTTTTCAAGAGCGCTCGCCAAACATCCCAGGGTCTTTTCAAATTTTTTCATTCAAATGACGAGATCCGGAGAAATTTCAGGCCGGTTGGAGGAAACATTAACTTATCTTTCGGAGTATATCAGCCGCCAGCATCTTTTAAATTCCAAAGTCAGAGGGGCGATGATTTATCCGGCTTTTATCGTGGCGGCTTTTATCGCGGTTGGCGCAGTGATGTTGATTTGGGTGATTCCCAACTTAACCTCTATTTTAACCGAATCCGGTCAACAATTGCCTTTTGCCACCCGCCTGCTTATCGGCTCATCTGATTTTATAAGGAACTGGGGCTGGCTGATTTTTACGGTTTTGTTTATAGTCGTTTATTTTGTCGTTGCGGCAATTAAAAAGTCCTTTGAATGGCGCTATGCTTACGACGGCTTGAAACTTCGGCTGCCGATTTTTGGCGAACTTCTGAAAAAAATCTATCTGGCGCGCTTTTCAGAAACCTTATCAACTCTTTCTTCGGCCGGCATTGCTATTTCTCAGTCGCTTGAAATAACGGCCGATGTGGTCGGTAACGCGGTTTATCGCCGGATTATTCTTGAAGCCGATGAGGCGGTGAAAAAAGGCAGCAATATCAGTGCGGTTTTTGCCCGCTATTCGGAAGTCTTGCCGATGGTTACTCAAATGATATCAATTGGCGAGCAAACCGGGAAACTTGACGTTATTTTAAAACAAGTGGCGGTTTTCTTTACCGAAGAGGTTAATCGGGCCTTTGATAATTTAGTAAATCTCATTGAGCCCATTTTAATTGTGGTTTTAGGTGTGGGTGTGGGTATCTTAGTTGCGGCAATACTTCTTCCGATATATAATTTAGTTAACGCGTTTTAAATATTTAAATATCTAAATTTTTAAATTATTATTAAGTATTAATAAGTTTATGATTAAGAATAAAAAAGAAAGAGGTTTCACTCTTTTGGAACTTTTGGTCGTTATCGGCATTATCGGGCTTCTCGCGTCAATTCTGGTGGTTAATCTGACTGGCGCCAGAAGAAGAGCCAGGGATACCAAACGGGTTGCCGATGTAAGGTCAATACAAACCGCCGCCGAAGATTACTACGGCAAAAACGGCAAGTATCCGACCGTAATAAGCGATTTGGTTGCTGGCACTCAGATACCGATATGGCCGCTTGACCCCACGGCGCCCTTAGGCACAACTTGTGCCGCTAATTCCGACAATTGCTATTGGTATGCCTATTTTACGCCAGTCGGCGCTTTGGGTCCTCAATCGTATCACCTTGGCGCCAGCTTGGAAGACCAAAGTAGTATGATTTTGAATCAGGATCGCAATTGCGATTCCACGACCGGAGGCGGTTGTCCTTATACTTCGGTTTATACCACCGGTTTTACCGGCGCTAACGCGGCCGGTTGCGGCGGCGCCGTCAACAGGTCTTGTTATGATGTTGCTCAGTAAATTCTGAAATCTCGAAATCTCGAAATATTGAAACAATGTTTTACTTTGTTTTTATTTTTGGATTGATTGCGGGCAGTTTTTTGAATGTCGTTATCCATCGTTTGAAGAACGGCCGAAATATGGTTTTCGGCCGTTCTTTTTGTCCTAAATGCAAAACTCAGCTGAAATGGCCCGATTTGGCGCCGCTTTTGAGTTTTGTTTATCTTCGCGGCCACTGCCGCTATTGCCGTAAAAAAATTTCTTGGCAATATCCGATTGTTGAAATTTTAAGCGGGTTCATTTGGATTTTGGCGGCGTACAAATCTAATTTTCAATTTTCAATTTTCAATTTTCAATTTTTGAATCTTGAAATATTGAAATATTTAAATTTTTTTTACTATATATTTATTCTTTCTTCTTTCCTGATTATCGCCGTTTATGATTTTAAATGGAAAATTATTCCGGATAAAATAGTTTATCCGGCAATCATCGTTGTTTTTATTTACAATTTTTTAAAATCTTTAAATCTTGAAATATTGAAATATCCGCTTTTGACCGCTGTAATCGCTTTCTTTTTCTTTTTTCTGATTTATTTTTTTTCTTCCGGCCGAGCCATGGGTTTGGGCGACGCCAAGTTAGCGTTTTTGATCGGTTTATTTTTAAGTCCCTCGGCGGCCGTCTTGGCTTTTACGCTGGCTTTTGTTATTGGCGCCGCATTTGGTATAATATTAATGGGGTTTGGCAGAATCTTTCCTCAATACAAAAAATGGGGAATGAAAAGCCAGATCGCCTTCGGCCCGTTTTTGGTTTTAGGCGTTATCATTGCGTTTTTATTTTCAAATTTTATTAATTTTATTAATTAAAATATTAAGAAAAATATGGACAAAAAAAATGATAGCATTTTAATTGCGGCGGCGCTTTTGCTCTTGATTTTAAGCGGCGGCGCCATTTTTTGGTTTTCCGGCAAGAGGCAGGATAAAAATATTTCGCGGCCGACTCCAAAAATCATCGGCAGCGCGGCGTTAACCGTTGATTTCAGCGACGGCAATAAAAGAAATTTTGAGGGTGAAATAATTGAGGGAGAAAATCTTATTGACGTTTTAACTCAAGTTTCAAAAGCCGGCAATTTTTCTTACCAATTAGATGAAAAAAATAATTTAACCGCCATTGACAGTTTTACCCGCAATAAAAATAAATCATGGCATTGGTATTTAAACGATAAAAAGATTGATAAATCCCTTGGCGAGATTATTTTAAGATCCGGCGATAAAATTTTGATAAAATATGTCCGGTGATGTCGCTTCCAAAGGATTTAGTCTTATTGAGATGGTGGTTGTTTTGGCGATTGTTGTTGTAATAACGGGCATTGTCATTTTTAGTGTCGGCACGGAACGGCAAAACTCGGCGCTGTTGAGGTCGGCCCAAAAATTGTCTTTAGATCTGCGCCGCGTCCAATCATTTGCGCTTTCAATGAAAACTTATAAGACCAGCGGAGTTCCTTGCGGCTGGGGGGTTAATTTTAACGGAGCGGGTTCAACAAATTATATTATTTTTGCGGATACGGCGGCTGCGGTTGATTGCTCCGACCGTGATTTTATAAGAGCGGCCAACGGCTCGGAAGATTTTGAAGCGGTAAATTTGGAATCGGGGATTAGTATAAATAGTTTGAGCGGCAATCTCTCGGATGTAGTTTTTACCCCCCCCGATTTGACGGTGAATTTTACTCCCGACCAAACTTCCGTCAGTATTGTCCTGATTAATGAAGATGGCGCGACTCGCGCGATTAATATTAATAAAACCGGATTTATCTCCTCGCCATAGCGCGGCTTTGCCCATAATAATGCCAATCTACGAATTTTATGCGAACACCGCGGATTACTGATATAAGTAATAAGAATGGATTTACCTTGTTTGAGACCATTGTGGCCGTGGGGGTTATTATGGTCGGATTAGTTGCGGTTTTGGTTTTGATAAATAGTTCGTTATTTTACGTTTCTCTCATAAAAGACCGGCTGATCGCGGTTTATCTAAACACCGAAGGACTGGAGACGGCGAGAAATATCAGAGACAATAATTGGCTTCAAAATCTGGTTTGGAATAACGGTTTTTCAAATGGAGAAAATAATGTTTCTTATAATTCTTTAAGTTTGAGTCCGTATGCTGATACGGAACTTCTTATTGATAGTAGTGGCTTATATAATTATTCAAGCGGCAGTCCCTCTGGTTTTAAAAGGAAAATTTCCGTAGCTAATCTTTCAAGTTATGAATTGCGAATTATTTCTGTGGTTACTTGGCAGAGGAAGGGTATTAATTACGTCGATTCTGCCGAAGAGCATTTGTTTAATTGGAAGTAGGGGCTTAGCCCGATAATGCTAATCTGCAAATTTATGCGAATGGCGCGAATTGCTAATAAAAAATTTAGACAAAATATGGCAGGTTTGACTTTAATAGAATTAATAGTGGCTATTGGCGTTTTCGGTTTAGTGGTCAGCATGGCTTTTGGAATTTTTGTTTTAGCGCTTGCCAGCCAGCGCCGCATTATTGCTTTGCGCAACATTGAAGACAACGCGCGATTTGCGCTGGAATCAATGGCGCGGGAAATACGAACCGGAAAAAATTTTGGCGGCAGCGTCAATTCTCTTTCGTTTACCAATGCCAAAGGCGAGTCGGTTATTTATCGCCTTAACGACGGCATTGTTGAAAAGTCGTCTGACGGGGGAACAAATTATTCGGCGGTTACCGGTTCTGAAACAACTGTTAATTATTTGAATTTTTATTTACAGGGCCAGGCGGCAGGCGACAGTTTACAGCCCCGGGTTACTATAACAATGGGGGTCACCAGTCAAATCGGCAACCAAAGCGTCAATTTAAAAGTCCAGACAACAATCAGCGGAAGATCTTTACAAATTTAAAGAAATGAAACATTTAATAACATTTAATAATAATCAAAAAGGCATCGCTCTTCTTTTAACCGTAATTGTTGTCCCAATTGTTTTGTCGGTTGCCGTTTTGATTGCTAGTGTCGTGATAACCCAATTGAAACTGGCGGGCGACATTAACCATTCAACGATCGCTATTTATGCCGCTGATTCTGGCATGGAATGGCAATTATATCAAATTAGAAACGGCGTTTCAGTACCGGCGCCCGTAATGTTTAACGGCGCGGCCGTGTCCGCAACCGTGACTGGGGATTTCCCGAATTTTACTATAAAATCTTTAGGATCAGTTAGAGACGTTAATCGGAAATTCCAAGTCAGTTTTTAGTTGTCCACAGCTTTAGTAGATACTATATTTTCTATTTTTGCTATAATAAAATAGCTGTTCCGTATCGCGTTTGCGATAAATATTTTATGATAACTCGGCTATTTTAATAAGATATTAAGATCAAAAGTTTCATTACCTATGGAGGAAAATAATTCTGAAAAATATCTCCCGCTTAAAACTGCCGCTCAATTATACGGTTATACCCGCGATCATTTAGGTTTAATGATCAGACAAAGTAAGTTGAAAGGGATAAAACTTGGCAGTTATTATGTTACCACCAATAGATGGATGGCTGATTATATTAAAAACTTTGCCGATCCGGCCCACCCTGCGTCCAGAGGCAAATTATCAAATAAATTTTTAACAGAAATTTTATCTTCTAAGAAAGAGCCATTGGCTTTTATCAATGCTGAACATGCTGTAAAAAAGCCGTTAAAGACAATTACTCCAAAAAATACGCGGAACAGTGCTGTAAAAAAATATACCGCCGATAATGATTTGAAAGGAAAAATCTCAGAAGAATTAAAGCAGTACAAATCGCTAACTGATGGCAAGGTGCCGAAAGCCGATATTGGCCGAGAGGAGAGCGCAGTTTCAACTTTTTCTAATTTTTCTAATGCGCCGTATGTAATTTTGCCCGTTAGAAAGATGGAAAATACAGAACGTGAAGAAATCTTAAAAAAGGCCGAGTAAAATCTCGTCTCGAGATTTTTGATGATTCCTAAATATGGCTACCATGGCTAAATTTTACTTTATTTTTCAGCGGCAAATTTTTATAAAATTGATTAAATTATTTCGTTATTTTTATAGAATTTGTTTTTCACTTTTCTTAATAAACTTTGTTTTCTCTTACCGAATGCCGATAATTCTCCAAAAGTTCGGGGTTTTATTTCACGACCAGAGTAAGAATTTTGGCTGAATATATAAAAAGGGTCAAATTTTAAAAATTTTTACTAAAATAACATGGATGCGAGTTCTTGGAAATTTTTAGAATTTTTTAGGAAGAATGTTTTTTTCAATTTTTAATTTTTCTGCTTTCTCTATAGTTGGTATCATAAACAGCCTATAGGCATCTTGTGATGCTAAGAGCAAACAGGAAAGCGCCGAAAGTTTTTATATACTATTATATAGTAGTCGTGTAATTCGTAGAGATATTAGTTTAGAGATAAATTTTAAGGACTATTTAGATTTTGTTGATAAATTGTTGAGTGCCTGTTAAATAGCTGTGCATACCAAGTTTATTTTATTCTTTTGTGAAGTTATTCACAGGACAGGATTTCAATTCAAAATTTGTAAGTCGTGTCAAGACCTGTAATTAATTGCATATATTGAATCGTGAAATAACTTTTTCATTTATTGTGAAATAAATTAACAAATCGCACATTTTTGGCTTGTCAATTTGCTTAATGTGCGATTTTATAATATATTTTGGACTATTTTAGATTATTTATCGCGCCAATGTTGATTTAAAATTTTTTTTTAGGTAATATAGATTATCACTTTTAATAATTTTTATATGCCTAAGAAAAGTTATTATACGAAATATAAAATTGCTGTTTCAGGAGCGGCGGAAACAACGCATTGCAAAGCCAGGGCTATGAAGAAAGCGGTGGAACTGGGCCGGGAAATCGTTCGCCACAAAGCTATTTTGATAACCGGCGCCACCACCGGTTTTCCTTTATGGGCGGCTAGAGGCGCAAAAGGAGAAGGCGGAATTTCAATCGGCTTATCGCCGGCGGCCACGGAAAGAGCCCATATCAAAACTTATCATTTGCCGACAAGTTATTTTGATTTGATTATTTACACGGGTTTTGATTATTCCGGCAGAAATTTGCTTCTTACTCGTTCAGCGGATGCGGTTATTATCGGCTGCGGCCGTATGGGGACCTTTAATGAATTTACGATTGCTTTTGAAGACAATAAGCCGATTGGTATTTTAGAGGGCGACTGGGAGACTGATGAATTGGTTAAAGAGATTGTGAAAAAGGCGCATCGCGGGCCGGGGAAAATCGTTTATGATTCGGATCCCAAACGTCTTGTGGGAAAACTTCTAAAATTAGTTAAAAAAGAAAAAGCCGTTCTGCGCTGACACTTATGGACGGGAATAATAAAGACAAGAATTTTTGGTTAGCGGTGTTTTCTCTTGTCGGCACCACCATCGGCGCCGGCATTTTTAGTTTGCCTTATGTTTTCGCCAAAGCCGGATTTTTTGTGGGGCTGGCGGAGTTTATATTTCTTGTTTTTATTGTTTTGTCGATTCAACAAATTCTTGGCGAGATTACTTTGCGGACCAAAGATCGCAAACGTTTGATAGGATTAGCTTCAAATTATTTGGGCCGCCGATGGAGGGTTTTGGCCGCGGCGTCTGTTTTATTGAGCGGCGCAGGAACATTGCTGATTTATATGATTTTCGGAGGGAAATTTCTTTCGCTAATAACGGGCCAGGATGTGTTTTGGAGTTCCATAGCGTTTTTTATATTTTGGTTTTTGGCAATTTCGGCGCGGCCGAAAACTTTCGGCAAAGCCGAGTTTCGTTTAAGTTCTCTGATGATTTTTATTGTCATTCTGATTTCACTTTTTAATTTTAGATATATTAATTTTAATAATTTTTTCGGCGTTGATATAAAAAACATGTTTCTGCCTTATGGAGTTATTCTTTTCGCCATGACCGGTTATACGGTAATACCGAAAATGGAGGATTTGCTCGGCGATAAGAAATATAAACTCAAAAAAGCCATAAAATACGGAACTTTAATTCCCGCCATTGTTTATCTTATGTTTGTTTTTATTATTTTGGGCGTTTCCGGGCAATTAACTTCTTCAGATGCCGTATCTGGATTTTCCCGCGCTCTTAATTCCGGTTTTATTATGTTTCTCGGAGCAATCTTGGGGCTTTTGGCCGTCACCGAAGCGGCGTTAAGCTTTGGCGTTTATTTTAAGGAAACGCTTTGGTATGATTTAAAATTGAATAAAAAACTTGCCTGGGCTTTGACCGGGTTTATCCCGCTGTCTTTATTTTTCTTAGGCGTCAGAAATGTTGTCCCGGTCATTGGTATTGTTGGCGCGCTGTTTTTCGGTTTTCAGGCGATTATAATTTTAATGATTCATAAAAAAGCGAAAAATTCAGAAATCGAACCGCCGTATAAAATATATCTGCCCGACGCTCTTTATTATATAATCGGAGCGGTGGTCTTTTTAGGGGCCGTATTAGAAATTTGGTTCAGCTTGTAATTTTTGCCCTCGTCGTTCAATGGATAGGACGCGAGATTCCGGATCTCGCGATAGAGGTTCGATTCCTCTCGAGGGCGTTTGCGTGGTAAAATAAAATAATAAATTTAAAATAAAAATATGTGGTTAAAACGTTTTTTTCTGCCAATAAATAAAACCATCAAAATCCTGATGCTCTCCGATTTTATTATTACTTCCGGATTTGGATTTATCGCGCCGATTTTCGCGCTTTTTCTTACCGATAAAATTCAGGGGGGGACAATTGAGACCGTTGGTTTTGCCAGCGCTATTTATTGGTTGGCGGCCGTTCTGACTCGTTTGCCCATCGCCCAGCGCATTGATAAGACCAAAACGGAAAAAGACGATTTTTATTTTATGATTTTCGGTTCTGTTTTGGTTTCCATTACGCCCTTTTTGTATATTATAAGCGCAGAAATCTGGCACATATACGCGATTCAGATAATTTATGGCCTTGGCTATTCTTTGCGTCTGCCCGGTTGGTTCGGGATGTTCACGCGTCATATTGATAAAAATCATGAGGGCTATGAATGGAGTTTTGGTTCTTTAATATCCGGGGCCGGTTCGGGCATAACCGCCGCTTTAGGCGGGATTATGGCGGCGAAATTTGGCTTTGACGCTTTATTTATTTTAATTGGCGCGCTTTCCATTGTCGGCACTTTGACGCTTATTTTCCTTTATTATATCGTAGAGCCGGATCATGGAAGAGAAGCCGCCGATTTGGGTTTTGATGATCGCAAATGAAAAACGAGGAAATTTCAAAAATTCTTTATGAAATAGGCGAATATCTGGGGGTTAAGGAAATTCAATTTAAGCCGCGCGCTTATGAAAAGGCGGGATATTCTATTGAAAATTTAGAAGAAGAAGTTTCAGAGATTTATGAAAAAGGAGGGTTCAAAGCCGTTGAAGATATCCCCGGCGTAGGCGTTTCTATCGCCAAAAAAATTGAAGAACTGGTTAAAACCGGCCATTTGAAATATTACGAAAAATTAAAGAAGTCATTGCCGGTTAAAATCGACGAACTTAGTTCCATTGAAGGCGTGGGCCCAAAAATGATTTTAAAATTGTATAAAAAATTGAAAGTTAAAGATATTAATGACTTGGAAAAAGCGGCTAAAACTGGAAAAATAGCAGAAATAGCGGGTTTGGGAAAAAAAACCGAAGAAAAAATTTTAAAAGGAATAGAATTTTTAAGGCAATCGGGCAATCGATTTCTTTTGGGACTAATTCTACCTCGGGTTAGGTTAATAGAGAATCGTTTAAGAAATTTAAAAGAAGTTGACAGGGTGGCGATTGCCGGTTCAATTCGAAGAATGCAGGAAACGATTGGCGATTTGGATATTCTTGTTGCCTCAAAGAAGCCGGAAAAAGTTATGGATTTTTTTATTTCTATGCCGGAAATAGCTCATGTTTATTCCAGAGGCGATACCAAAACAATGGTTCGCTTGAAAAACGGTCTGGATGCTGATTTGCGGGTCGTGCCGGATAGAAGTTTTGGTGCCGCCCTGCAGTATTTTACCGGCGATAAGCGGCATAATATCACTTTGCGGATTTTAGCGGGGAAAAGGGAGTTGAAACTTAATGAATATGGCTTATGGCGCGGCAAAAAATTAATTGCCGGAAGAACTGAAGAAGAAATTTATGAATCGCTGGGAATGGCCGCCCCGCCGCCGGAAATCAGAACGGATTCCGGTGAAATTCAAGCGGCCTTAAAAAATAAGCTTCCCCAGATTATTGATTACAGGGGAGTAAAAGGGGATTTACAGGTTATGACTAATTGGACCGACGGCGAGAATTCCATTGAAGAAATGGCGCTGGCGGCGCAGGAAACAGGGTTAGAATATATTGTTATTACTGACCATACCAAAAGTTTGGCGATGACAGGCGGTTTAGATGAAAAAAAATTGTTAAAACAAATAGCGGAAATTGATAAATTAAATTTAAAATTTAAAATTAAAAATTTAAAATTCAGGATTCTTAAAGGCGCTGAGGTAAATATCTTGAAAGACGGCTCGTTAGATATTAAAGATGAAGTTTTGGCAAGATTAGATGTTGTGGGTGTTGCGGTTCATTCCCATTTTAATTTGTCGAGAAACGAACAGACAAAAAGAATAGTTAAAGCGATGAGAAATAAAAACGCCGATATTTTATTCCATCCGACCGGCAGGCTGATTCAAAAGCGCGCGCCCTATGACGTTGACGTTGAAGAAATTATAAAAACCGCCAAAGAAACAGGGACGATTCTTGAAGTTGACGCCGACCCCCATCGTTTGGACTTGAAAGATGAATATATCAGAAAAGCCGTTTCAGCCGGCGTGAAATTAGCGATTGACACCGACGCCCACAGCAAAAATAGTTTTCACTATTTGGAGTTCGGCGTCGCTCAAGCGCGCCGCGGCTGGGCCAAAAAAGACGATATTATAAACACACGTCCATGGCGGGAAATGTTAAAACTTCTCAAATAAAAGGTTTTAAAGAAAGAGTTTATCTATAAGTTAAAAAAATTCCTAAAGGAAAAACCGCGACCTATAAAGAGGCCGCGGTTTTAGCCGGCCGACCGCGCGCTT
>Ga0209541_10013428_pt1 | contig 12515 bp, 18 predicted proteins | sample RifCSPlowO2_01_FD_184027 | JGI IMG/M metagenome (GOLD analysis project Ga0209541, IMG submission 184027) | Groundwater microbial communities from Rifle, Colorado - Rifle CSP2_plank lowO2_0.1 (SPAdes) (version 2) | ecosystem: Environmental > Aquatic > Deep subsurface > Groundwater | place...
TTTAATATCATCTTGTTTTTGTTAATAATTTATCTTAATTTATCTTCTTACTTCTATAATACTTTTTTCTGTGTTCTCTAAAATCTCTCCTGTCCCTGCTGAAATCTTTATATGAACCACTTTCAACGACATTAATGGGACTGACACACTCCAAACAGGAATTGAATTTTCTGATTGTAGTATTATAATTATTTTTGCCTCTTTTTCCCTGATGAACTTTTTGGCAATCTCCAAAATTTTTCCGCTGTCAATTTTTAGCTTTGCTATGTTTAGCTGAGGAAATTCCATGTTGTTCGAATCAAGCATTTTCTTGCTGACTTTTCCATTCACTGTGAAAGTTGTAATCATTTTTGTTTTGGTGGAGAAATAATTTATCTGCCATTCGTCAATGTAAACAGAATTTGTAAGATATGCTTTTACATCCTTGAGCTGGAAATCCCTGAATAACTGAGACTGATGCAGTTTTGAAATGGCTTGCTTGAATTCTAACATTTTTTTCCTATCCTGCTGAGAACTTCCTCTATGAATTTGTTTGGAGCTACATCAAAATTTACCTTATTTCCTTCCCTTACTGCGAGCTTTTTTCCTTTTACTTCTTTGTCGCCTATTGTAACCATTATCGGAATTTTCAGATTTGAAGCATCCCTTATCTTCTTTCCAATTGATTCAGCCCGATCATCCAGCTCAGCTCTAATATTGTTTTTTTCCAGCTCATTTAAAATTTCTCTTGCAAATTTCCTGTTTGAGTCATTAACAGTCACAATTTTTACCTGAACTGGAGACAACCACAATGGGAGCTTTCCTGCATATTGCTCCAGCAAAATTCCAATGAACCTTTCAAGAGCTCCGAGTATGGCGCGGTGAATCATAACAGGAATGTGCTTTTTTCCATCCTCTCCCTCATATGTCAGGCTAAATCTTTGAGGCAGCTGGAAATCCAGTTGTATCGTTGTAAGCTGATAAGACCTTCCTAATGAATCCTTAAAATCAAAATCTATTTTCGGGCCGTAAAATGCGCCTTCTCCTTTTTTAACATTAAATTTTATTTTTTTGCTTGCCAAAACTCTTTTTAAAATTATTTCTGCCTTGCTCCATAGTTTTACATCCCCCATGAATTTTTCAGGACGAGTTGAGAGATTTGCAACGAATTCAAAGTTGAATATTTTTTTATAGACATAATTTGTGAAATCAATTAGTTTTGAAATTTCGGATTCTATCTGGTCTTCTGTTAAAAAAATATGAGCATCGTCCTGTGAGAATTTTCTTACTCTTGTCAGTCCAGCCAATACTCCTTTTAGCTCATTCCTATGCAATGGAGCAAAGTCTGCTATTCTTAATGGAAGGTCGCGATAGCTTTTCAATGAGTCTTTGTAAATCAAGCAGTGAGATGGGCAGTTCATCGGCTTCAAAGCGAATTCCCTGTTGTCTGCTTTCAAAATAAACATATCCTCTTTGAAATGCTCCCAATGACCTGATGTTTCCCACAGTGATTTTTCATATATCAACGGAGTAATAACTTCTTTGTAATTTTCTTTCTTGTATTCTTCCCTCAGAAAATTGAGCAGCTCGTTGTAAATTATTGCTCCTTTTGGATGGAAAAATGGAACCCCCGGGGATTCCTTCTGGAAGCTGAACAAGTCGAGCTCTTTTCCCAGCTTGACATGATTCCTTAATTCTGCTTGCCTTAAATTTTCCAGATAATCTGCCAATTCTTTTTTTGAGCTGAATGCTGTTCCATAAATTCTTGTAAGCATCTTGTTTTTTGAATCTCCCTTCCAATATGCTCCTGCGAGCTTTATCAATTTAAACGCACCAATTTCTTTTGATGATTTTACATGAAGTCCTTTGCACAAATCCAGAAAATTTCCTGACTGGTAGAAAGAAATTTTTCCTTTTAATTCATTAAGCAGCTCTAATTTATATTCTTCATCTTTCAATAATTTTTTTGCTTCCTTCCTTGCTACATATTTTTTGGAAAACTTTAAATTTTGCGAGATTAACTTTTCCATTTCATCTTCTATTTTTTTGAAGTCTTCTTCCTTTATATTTAAATTGTCAAAATCATAATAGAAGCCATCTTCTGTTGCAGGTCCAATTCCTAATCTTGCGTGTGGATAAATCTTTTTTATTGATGCTGCCAACATATGAGATGCTGAATGCCTTATCTTTTCCAACTGTTTCTTGCCTGACTGCTTGCCTGACTGCTTGTTCATGATTATAAAATAAGAAGAGTATATTTAAAATTAGCGTTTTTTTTATTGTGCTGCGCTTTCATAAATTATTTAAATCAGCACTACTTCTATTATGACATGAAAACTGTTTTGAAGTTGGCACTTTTGCTTTTTATCATGATTCCGATAGCGTATGCTGATATAAACCTTAACAGCCTTGATGGCACCAGATACAACCTTGGAGACAGGATTTTTTTTGCTGGCTATGTTCAGGAGGCAAATGCATTTACAGGGACAATTGAGATAATGAATGTTTGTGGCAATGAAAGCAAAGTTGTGTTTTTTTCCCTCTTAACCTTGGATAAAGACGAGAAATATGAATTCTCACAGGACCTTGTAGTTAATAATCTTGGGGCATGCTATTTTGATGTTCTTGTAAAAGGAGACGATGGCAGCCTTGAGCAGGAGAGATCTTCTGAATACATCATCACAAAAGAGTTGAGAGTTGAGGCTGATGCTGACATAATAACGCAGAAGCCTGGGAAGGATGTAATCATAAGCGGGATAATAAGGAAGGCGAATGGATTGAGGATTAGCGACGGAAGTGTTGCGCTTACTTTTAATAACAAAGTATATGGAACCGGACTGAGCGATGGGGCTTTCAGCTACAAGATAACCTTGCCTATTGATGTTGCCTCTGGCGAGCAAGTTGTTGAGGTAAAGGCGAGAGACTTGAAGGGCAATGAGGGAATTGGACAGGTTAAGTTCAGAGTTATTTCTGTTCCTAAAGAATTAGATATAGGGATTGATAAAGACACTTACCTTCCTGGTGAGAAAGTCATCACTAAGGTTTTATTGAATGATCAAAGCGATAAAAATATTCAAGGGAGCAGTTCTGTCCAGCTTTTTGACCCCAATAACAATATTGAGATGACCAAAGTTGTTGAAAATGGAATTGATTTTGAGATTTTTTTGAGTGAAATAACTATTCCTGGGACTTGGATAATAAAGGCTGAGAACAATGACTTTTATGACAGCAAAAAGTTCTATGTTGAAGAGGTGAAAAACAAGGAGCTTATAATGGAGGGAGACAAATTAATTATAAGAAACATAGGCAATGTAGATTATGACGAGCCGATTGAAGTAGCCTTAAAAGGGGGAGATGGCGAGGAATTTAAAGTGATTAAGAAAACTTCCCTAAAGCCGAACCAGACAATAGTTATTGATTTGAATGAAGAGGTTCCTGGAGGGGAGTACGAGGTCAAAGTCGGCGGAAGCTTATTAACAGGGAATGTTATTCTTGAAGGAAGCACCATTGCAAATTTGAAAGAAAATACAACAGTTGGATACTTTGCTTTGGTGTTTGTGTTTTTGTTCTTGATATTTGTGATTGTCGGCAAGGGAAGAAAAAGATTGAGCAGCAGGAAGACTGCCAGGGAAAAAGGAAGGGAAATTATCCTTAAGAGAGATGAAACGAAGAAGGATGATTTTGTTAGAGCGAGAAAAGAAGACGTTGAATATGTGTTGAATAAAATAAAACAGGAATCGATAGAGAAAAACAAGCCTTCTGAGAAAGGAAACCCTTTTGACATTTTTAATTAAACCAAAATTTTAAAAATTTTTATGGAATTGTAAAATGAGAACTTGTGCTGAATGCGGAAAAGAAATAGATGAACTGGCTGAGGAAGCTATAGTTGATATGCCCTTTGCAGGCGAACTTTTAAGCTTTTGCTGCGAAAAATGCAAGAATGGGACATAAAAGGATTGAATTAGTTTTTTCTGCTGCTTCTATTTGCTGTCTTTTCCTTTATGCCATCCTCTGTGCCCTTCTAATTTTGCGTTAAGTCTCCAGGAAATACCTAGATTAAAAATGAGAAGAGCAATTATGATGCTCTCTGTTTGCCAGCTCCCCCCAGTTATAATTCTCAGAATTTGATAAGCAATAAATATGCCAAACAAGGCCAGTATTATTTTTACAACATCGTCCATCAGATTTTTTCTTTTCATTATTATCCACCAAAGTACTGCTTTTTTATTAAATAAACAAAAGCAGAATTATTAAAATTATGATAACTATTGGTATAATATCAATAACACCATTTTTTCCTATAATCTATATTCTTCTTTTATTTTTATTAACTTTTCTATTAATTATGTAAATCAAATCCCTTTCTTCTTCTATTATCTCTCTGACTTTAAAATATCTCCTGATCAGCTTGTTTATTTCATTTCTCTTCTTTGATTTCTTTAAGAAGCTTAAAACGAATTTGTTTTTTCCAACCCTCTTAATTTCCTTCAAGCCTTTTTCAATGTTATCAAAGTTTTGTATCGCTGTTATTGAAACTACGACGTCGAATAAATGATTTTTAAAGGGGATTTTTTCAGCTGAAGCTTTTTTATAAATTATTTTATTTTTTAATTTTGCTTTTTTTAGCATATTTTCTGCCGGGTCAATTCCATATCTTTTGCATCTCCAAGGAGAAGTTGTCAAACCAGTTCCGCAGCCAACATCCAACAATTTGTCAGACTTAGAAACTTTAAGGTATTTTTTTATTATCTTGACCTTTTTCAGCTGCTCTTGCTTGTGCAATTCCTCATAACCTTCTGAAATTTCATTGTAGTAGTTCATTGTATTGATTATGTTTAGGATTTTATTTTTTCTTTTACTTTGCATGCGCTGCATATATCCGATGATGTTGGCTCTTTGCATAACTTGCATGAATTGATCTCCTGGTTTTTGTATTTCTTTTTTAATAGAGGAAGGATTTCTATAAAAGATGCAACGATGGAGTGCTTTGTTCCAGGATATTTTGCTTCTGCATCATTTAACATATCGCGTATAAAAAACCTGTTTGAGTCTTCGCAATAAGGGCATTCATTGAACTTGAAAATTAAATTATGCAGATAAGCATATGTTGCTACCTCTTTTTCTGTCAGAAAATAAAAAGGCTTTATCCTCGGAATAAATCTTGGATCTTTCTTTACTCCTGTTATCGGACCTAAACGAGCTGACAAAGCAATATTGTGCCTGAACTGGTTCATTATAATTGACTGAGCTTCATCATCTAAATTATGACCTGTTGCCAGTTTTGTTGCTTTCATCTTTCTTGAATATTTGTTTAATAAATACCTTCTTAAAATCCCGCACATACTGCATGCAATCGTGTCCTTGTACTTCTTTTTTACTTTATCCAAGGTCTTTCCTGTCTCTTTTTCGTATGATGCAATATGGAGCTTAATTCTTTGTGATTTGCAGAACTTTTTGGCATCCTCTATTGAAGAATCCCTGTAACCTTTTATTCCTTCATTGATTTGTAACGCACTTAGCTTTATTTTATTATTTCTTTTTTGGCAATACTTGTTTAATAAATATAATAATGATAATGAATCTTTTCCTCCTGAAACTGCGACGACGATGTGATCATTTTTTTCTATTAATTTGTACTTATTTATCGTCTTTATTACTTTTCTTTCAAAGTATTTAATGAAGCAAGATTTGCACAGCTTCTTTTCGCTGTTTGGCAGCTGGATTACTGGCTTTTCTAAACAAAATTTGCATGTCATGTGTCACTTATCCTCATTTATCCTCCGGTTATCCACCCGAAATTATTGGTATCAAAGATATTTTATCTTCTTTTGACAATACTGTGTTCTCCAAAATCAACTCATTGTTTCTTGTTATTATAACTGTTGTGGGATTGATTTTTAAGGACTTTAAAATATTTGATACTATCAACTCCTTTGTTTCCACTGTTTTGTTTTCTTTTTCTAAAAATACTTTTGGCATTCTGGTTTAGTTTAATTTTAATATCCTATATATTTTGTATAAATTGATTTTGCCCTCTTTTCGTCATCGGCTTTTATTAAAACTCGGCCGTCTTCGAATATCGTGAGCTCGTTGAATTTTATACAATATTGATTTGATATCACCTCCCCTATTTTCTTTAACTTATTTGCGACCTGCTCTAATTTTAGTCTTGGCCCTCTGAGCTGAAATGTATTTGTCCCGCATAATTGCACTGCATTGCTTTCTCTTTCTCCGTTGAGATAAGGAAATTGATATATGAAATTTGGGGATTTTTTTACTTTTATTTTTTGCACCTTGTGCTTCCAAATATCAAAGTATAATAATTCTTTTGTTGCTGGATGCGATGTTATATGCTTTATTGCTTCTGTTACCTGCAATGATGATGCAAACGGAGCTATTGTGTTTAATACTCCTGAGGCGTCGCATGAATCTAGAGGCTCATTTATTTCCTTAAAAACTTCTTTTAACGTCGGTGTTTTTTTTGGGACTATTTTAAATAGCATGCCTGTGCTTTCTATGATCCCCAAATAAATCCAAGGAATGTTGTTTTTGTAACAGTACTCGTCAAGCAAAAAACGAGTGTGCATATTATCACAGCAGTCCAAAATCAAATCAGGGTGCTTTAGAATTGAAATTGTCTGATAGTTTATATCCTTGAAGTGAACTTTAATTTTTATTTTTGAATTTATTTTCTCCAATTTTTCTTTTGCTACTAACGCTTTCGGCTTGTTTACATCTTCTTCTGCAAAAAGTGTTTGCCTTTGGAGATTTGACTCTTCTATAATATCCCTGTCGATTAATGTCAGGCTTCCTATTCCTGCCCTTGTCAATAATTCTGCTGAATTTGTTCCAGTTGCTCCCAAACCTATAATGGTAATGCTTGATTTTGATATCTTTTCCTGGCCTTGCTGTCCGATTTTTTCGAATAGAATATGTTGCTTATATCTCATGGTTAAATCGTTGAAAAAAGAATTTATAAACTTATTTTCGCCTTTCTTTTCATCTCTTTTACATTTGGCTATGTTTTTAAACTTATTTTCTAATAAAAATTCATGGAAAACCTTGTTAATGAAGCCAAGGAGTTTGCATGCGGCATATATAAAGAGAAGGAGAATTTGAGCATGATTGAGAATACAAAAAAATATTTGAATTTGTTAAAGGAATATAATCTAGATGAGGATTCCATTGCTGCTGCCCTGCTCGCAAACACTGCCAGCCTTGAAGAGATAAAATCCTTTGGAAGTGAAGTTCTTGAGCTGGTTCTAGGAATGAGAGTATTTGACGAGCTTGCGTTGAAAGCCGGGAAGAAGAACAAAGAGGAAAAAATCAGGAAGATGCTGATAGCAGCAACCCAAGATATGAGAATCTTACTGATTAAGCTCCTTGAAAGACTGCACAGCATGAGAAATTTGGATCTATTCAATGCTGTCGAGAAAAAAAGAATCGGGAGAGATACAATTCTGATTTATGCACCCATTGCTTATAGGCTGGGATTGAGTGAGATCAAGTGGGAGCTCGAAGATTTGTCATTTAGGTCTTTGAACCCTGATGCTTATTATTTTTTAAAGAAAAAAATTGGAATAAAAAGAGCTGAAAGAGAAAACCTCATCGATGAAGTAAAAAACATTATTGAAAATGAAATAAAGAAGAATAAAATTAAGTATGAAATTTTTGGAAGACCGAAACATTTCTATAGCATCCATAAAAAAATGATAAACAAGAAAAAGAAATTTGAAGAGATTTATGATATTTTTGGAATAAGAATAATTGTAGAGAACAGCGATGACTGCTATAAGGCTTTGGGAATCATTAATGGACTGTTTGAACAGATTCCTGATAGATTTAAGGATTTTATAGTATCTCCTAGAGGAGGATTGTACCAGAGTTTGCATAACAGCTACTTCTGTAAAGATTATCCTGTTGAAGTGCAGATTAGAACTAAAAAGATGAACGACATTGCTGAAGAGGGAATTGCTGCCCATTGGAGGTACAAGGGAGTTGGAGATGATAAGAAGTTCAACAAGCAACTTAACTGGCTCAGGCAAGTTTTGAATGTCGGAACCGAGACTGACAAGACTTTTTTGTACCAGTTGAAACTAGACCTTTTTGGAGACAAAATTTTTTGCTTTACACCGAAGGGGCATATAATCGAATTAGATGATGGGAGCACTGTTGTTGATTTTGCTTATGCTGTCCATTCTGACATCGGAGATAAATGCGTTGCTGCAAAAGTTAACGGTAAATTTGTGAGCTTGAGGCACAAGCTAAAGACAGGGAATGAAATCGAGATACTGACTTCGAGCTCGCACAACCCAAGCAGAGACTGGCTCGGATTTGTAAAAACCAGTAAAGCTTTTGAGAAAATAAAACAATCACTGAAATCAAGATATGGAATAAGCGGAAGGAAAAGGGAAATTTTTGCTGATGAAAATAAAATATCTAAAAACTTTATCGGCGTCGATGGTGATTATGATACAATCTTGGCTGGATGCTGCAATCCACTTCCTGGAGATAATATAATAGGAACCATTAGCAGCTTCAAAAAAGTAATTGTGCATAATCGGACATGCAGGAATGTTGCTAAAATCAGGAAAAGTATAGGAGTTTACTGGCTTGAGAATTTTGACAGCATTGTGAAACTTAATATTTTTGCAGATGACAGGCTCGGAATCTTTGCTGAAATACTAAACTCTCTTGCTGTGCTGAGGATAAGCGTCATAAGCGCTAGTGCAAATCCTGCCGGAGAAGATGTAGTTGAATGTGTGTTGCATACAAACTTTAGCAAACTTGATGAGATGAAGAGCGCGATTGATAGGATAACAAAGATTAATGGCGTTAAAAGGATCAGGATAGAGTAAATTTATATAGTATTTAATCCTATTATTGTCTGATTCTAAATGCTGAAGGAAATAACTGAGATAAAACTGAAGAAATATTTTAGCATAACTGGGAGGGCTCTTAAGAAGGCTAAAAAATCCGAGCAGAAAATTAATCTAAGTTCCTTGAAAAAAGCAAGAGATGATTTCCTTGATATGGCTGAAAGATACTTTGAAGATGCAAGGCATTTTTCTGAAAAAGGAGACAAGGTAAATGCATTTGCTGCATTGAATTACGCTCATGGATTTTTGGATGCCGGGGCCAGACTTGGAATGTTTGATGTCCATGATTCAAAATTATTTGCTGTTGATTGAAAATGAAAATGAAAATGAAAATGATAGATATAATATATTGGGTTGTTGTAATTGCATTGTTTTTAATTGCAATCTATGCTTTAGTTAGGAGGAATTAATGGTAAAATTAAAAGCAGAAGATATAGTATTTTTTATTTCAGTATTCTTAATTCTATTTATAATTCTATGGCTATTATCAGGTTCCCCTACTCTAAATGCTGCTTTGATCTCTATTTCCGTCCTTATTATAAATTCTGAATTTTCCTTGTGGAAGAAGTTTTTTCAATTAGAAAATAAAGTTAGTATCGAGTTTGAAAGAATAAAAAAAGATTTTGAAAAAATAAATATGAAACTTGACACGGAGTTAAAATATATAAAAGATGATCTTACTGAAATAAAAAGAAAATGAAAATTGTTATCTCTTTGGGGGGAAGCTTGATTAATCCTGGCAGAATTAATTATCCTTTTTTGAGCTCATTTAAAAAAACAATTAAAAAATTTTCAAGACACAAAATCATTATCGTAACTGGCGGCGGTAAAGTAGCAAGAGATTATATTGAAGCATTAAAAGATAAAAGTGAAAGAGTTAGATCTTTAATCGGAATTAGCGCTACGAGACTCAATGCGATGCTTGTAAGCAATTTTCTGGATGCAGATGTTTTTATTCCAGATTCCTCAGATGAAATCAAAAAAATTTTGAAGAGGAAAAATTTGGTTGTCTGTGGCGCTCTTGGCTACAGGAAAGACATGACTTCTGACGGGACAGCTGCTGATCTTGCTAGGGAGATAAAAGCAGACTTCCTGGTGAACATGACAAATGTGAAAGGCCTTTTTGACAAAGATCCAAGAAAATTTAAAAATGCAAGATTTATTTCAGAAATAAGTTTCTTTGATTTTTTGAAGATGTTGGATAAGATGAAATATAAACCCGGGCAACACTTCGTGCTCGACCGACCAGCTGCAAGAATAATTTCAAGGCATAAAATTAAAACAGCGATATTGAACAACGCTAAAAATTTGGAGAAACTTTTGAAAAGGGAGAAATTTGCCGGGACAATTATTTTCTGATTTGCCTTCTTTACCTTTGGATTACTTTCTAGTTTCATAAAGAATAGAACTCCTTATGATCTCCTCTTCTTTAAATAGAATCATTTGGAGTGTTCTATCACTTCCAGTTCTTTTGTATTCTTTAAGTTCATTTATGTGTTTTTTGGCTTCGTTTTTAAATCTGGTTTCTACTCTTTTCCCTATTTCTTCATAGCCCCCGCCAGCTTTGCCTCTTCTGAAGCCTGCAAGAGCTTTTGATATTTCGCTTTTATTTAATCCCTCTTCATTTGTGCATTCTGCTTCCTTTTCCAAAACTCCTATTATCTCTTGAGGTGTTTGATCTTTTAACATATTCAGTATTCTTGATTGAGCTGATGCTATATGCTCTGCCTCGTATGCTTTAGAAGAAGTATCTTTATATCCTGTGAAATAGTGCTTGGGTGTTCCTTCTTTTCTTGCTGTGTATGATCCTAAGTAAACTGCCAATCCCAATAACCTGTGCAGTTGTAATTCTTCCTTCACTACTTTTCTTAGCTCTTTAGCATACTCCAGATTTACTCCTTTTTTATCCCCCATAGTATTATAGTGTAGATGAAAGTATTTAAATATTTATAAAGTTAAAAATAGATATTCTTGCTTATTTGATATTCTTATCCGATATTGATTAATATTGATGTTTACTTGCCAAACCTTCTCTCTCTGTTTTTGTAGTCTTTTATGCAATGAATGAAATTTTCCTTGCTAAATTCCGGCCATAGAACTTCTGGAAAGAATTGTATCTCTGCGTAGCTTCCCTGCCACAATAAGAATCCTGATAATCTTCTTTCGCTTGTCCTAATTATTAAGTCTGGTTCTGATTCCAAGTAAATATTTTTTTTGAAAACTTCTTCGTTAATTTCATTAATGTTTAGCTTTCCTTCTTTAACTTGCTGAGCTATCTTCTTTGTAGCGTCGATAATTTCAGCTCTTCCGCCGTATGCCATTGCAAAATTGACAATGAAATTAGAATGATTCTTTGTCGATTCCATCAACTCATACATTGCTTTTTGCACATTTTTTGGAAACATGTAGGTTCTTCCTATGAAATTAATTCTGACTTTGTCTTCATTAATTTTTTTATCATTTTTTGCCTCTGTAAAAGCGTTTTCAAATAACTTCATTAAAAAATCAAATTCTTCTTTCGGCCTGTTGAAATTTTCAATTGAGAATGTATACAAGGTTAATTCCCTTATTTTGTATTCTTTGCACCATTCGAATAAATCTTTTATTTTTTTATAACCCCATTCATGTCCTTTCCATGGCTTTATCATCAATCTTCTTGCAAAACGGCGGTTTCCATCCAAGATTATTCCAAGATGTTTTGGCACTTTGCTTTCTTCCATAGAATCTCACTTTAAATTTTGATGGAAAATTATTTAAAAAGGTTTCTGTAGAATTATATGATGATAGATTTTGTTTTGAATAAGGAATTAGTTAAATATGCCAAGGAATTTGGGCTTGAGAAGGTTTATCCTGTTGAAATCGTTAATTATGAGGATATTAAAAAACCAAGTAATGAATTAATTTTTGTAAAAGCTGACAGTAAAAATCTGAGGAAAATTTTTGAGAATGGAAGAGTGAACTGCGTGGTCGGGCTTGAATTTGTCGAGGAGAAGGATGATCTGCATTACAAGAAATCTGGGTTGAATCAAGTATTTTGCAATCTTGCTGTGAAAAACAAGATCTCAATCGGCTTTTCTTTTAGTGATGTTTTAAATGCTAAAGATAAATCAAAAGTTATCGGAAGAATGATACAAAATGCTGCTCTTTGCAAGAAATACAAGATCAATATGGTGCTTGCGAGCTTTGCGAAAGACAAATGGGAGATGAGGCTTGGAAAAGACCTTGAAGCCTTTGGAAGACTGATTGGGATAGATAAACTGGACAATAAGAAAATATTTAAATTAAAAGAGAATGATGATATTAGGGTGATTAAGTGATATGAAAATAGGGGTGATGTTGCTGCCTTTAATGATTTTTTTAAGCGGTTGCACTCATAATGTAAGCAATGGCAACAGCAATGCTGCTGTCGAATGTAATTCTGATTCTGACTGCGTTGCTGCTGGTTGTTCTTCGCAGCTTTGCGTTTCTAAAGAGAAAGCATCTGATATAATAACTACCTGCGAATATAAGGAAGAATATGCATGCTTAAAACTAGCTTCATGCGACTGTGTTAATAATAAATGTTCCTGGAATGAAAATCCTGCTTATACTGAATGTCTTGAAGGGGTGAGAGTTTGAGGAAGAATTGGCTTTGTATTTTATTAATCTTTTTAGTGT
>Ga0209541_10013430_pt1 | contig 12512 bp, 19 predicted proteins | sample RifCSPlowO2_01_FD_184027 | JGI IMG/M metagenome (GOLD analysis project Ga0209541, IMG submission 184027) | Groundwater microbial communities from Rifle, Colorado - Rifle CSP2_plank lowO2_0.1 (SPAdes) (version 2) | ecosystem: Environmental > Aquatic > Deep subsurface > Groundwater | place...
CTAAGGATCTGAATAGTGATGAATTAATTCATTTATTACCTATGAAATTAAGTAATGTTCAAAGGGGTATGTTGTTTGCTGCTTTAAAGAATTTGGGAAGCAGGGTTAGTTTTGATGAGGTTATTCAAGAATTAGAGGCTGAAGAAGGTAGTTTAAAATGGGGTTTGATTAATGTAATGGAGTATATGAAGCGATTGAATATATTTTCTGATTCTCCAACTTCTATTTATGATATGGTTAAGCCTGGAATGTGTAGCATAATTAATTTAAGGGGTGTTGGTATTGAGGTTCAAGAGGTTTTGGTTTATAAGATTATAAGTGATTTATTTATTGCAAGAAAAAATGGTGATGTTCCTCCTTTTTTTTTGGTTTTAGAAGAGGCACATAATTTCGCACCCGAACGGAATTTTGGTGAAGCTAAGAGTAGTCAAGTTATTAGAAATGTATTGTCTGAGGGAAGAAAGTTTGGTTTGGGTGTTTGTGTTATTAGTCAGAGACCTGCGAGATTGGATAAAAGTGTAATTAGTCAAACTAATACACAAATTATTTTAAAGTTAACTAATCCTAATGATATTAAAAGTGTTTCTAGTTCTGCTGAAGGTATTACATCTGAAACTGAGAAAGAGATAAAGAATTTAAGTATAGGAACTGCAATGGTTGTTGGTGTGGTTGATATGCCCTTGTTTGTTGAAATAAGACCAAGAATGACAAAACATGGGGGAGAAAGTATTGATGTTTTAGAGACTTTTGCAAATTTAAATTTACAAGGGGGCAAGCAAGAATGTTTGAATGCTGTAGATGTTACAGGTTATAATAAAAAAGATGTTGTTTTAATTATTAATCCAAGATACACGATTGAGGATATTAAGTTAATGAGTGAAAAACAAATTAAAGAGATAAATATTAAATTAGTTCCTTGTTATTTGTTGAATTGTAAGGATAAAAATCTTCAGTTTAATTTGTTAGTGAATGTGAATAATGCACATGTTGTTAAAGATATTGAAACAGCTACTGGAGAATATTTGGTTAGAGGATTAAAGGATTTGAGTAAGAGTGAGGAAAGGGTTATGCAGTATATTATTAAGATTGATAAAGAGTGTTTTGAGGCTGCAGAATTATTTGGCAGAGTGCAATTACAGTTTTCTGAATTATATGATATAATGACTAATTTAGTAAATAAGGGTTATTGTATTAAAAACAAGAATAAGTTTTTTTTGAGTAAGGATTTATTATTTTTTGTTAATCTAAAAGAATTAGCTTGTTATGAAAAAACAGATTTTATTGGAGTAAAATATAATCTAAGAGAGGATATTAAGTATGATATTAAAGAGATAGTTGGTTTTCTTTCTAAGTTTATTGAGATAGTACATAAAAAGGAATGTTTTTTAATTAAGTATGATATAAAGTATATATGATTTTTTAAATTAGTTTCTTATCTTTTTTTAAAAGAGGTGATAAATTGAAGTTGTTAGTTGTACTAACATTAGTTTTTCTTGCAGGTTGTTATACTGGGGAAGTTATTAGGGGGAGTTATTTGTGTTCTAGTGTTGAAAAAAATAATATTCAATTGAAAGAAGAGATTTTTGTTTTTGAGAATGGTCTGAAAAAGAAATATGTTGATTTTTGTGAGGGTGATTATTTGTATGTTTATAGTTGTATTGAGTCTGGTAAGGAATTTAGTAAATTGAGTGATTCTTTAATTAAAGATAAAATTTATTGTAATTATGGTTGTTTTGATGGTGCTTGTTTGATATAGTGCTGATAGGTTTCTGTTTCCATAAATGTTTTGTTTATTTGTACAGCTACAGATGTTGATTTTTCTTTTATAAATTCAGATGAAAGTTTTGAATAACCTATGGCAACTAGTTCATTTTTTTGGGATAAAATTGCTACAAGATCATTTGGTTTTATATTTGAATTAAATTTAGATATTCCAGGAATTTTTAGATCTGCTCCATGACATAGGGGATCTACAGCTGAATCATGAATCCAAATTTTTGGTAGATGTTGAACAGAATATTCAATCGGTTTAATAATTTTTTTTAATTCTTTTTCGTTTCCTTCTTTGTATAATGTATAAGCGTCTTGTAATTCTGTTAGAGAATACATTTCTTTATCGTTGAATGGACCTGCTTTTGTTCTGATTAATTGTTGCATGTGTGCACCAATAGCAAGTTTTTTACCTATACTATCACAGATTTTTCTGATGTATGTTCCTGCTTGACAGCCAATTTTAAATAAAATATCTTGATCTTGAATTTCTAAGATTTTTATGTAATAGATTTCTCTTTCTCTTTCTATTCTTTTTACAGCTGATTTTATTGGAGGGAGTTGTTTTATTTTTCCTAGAAATTCTTTGAATATTTGTTCTATTTTTTCTTTTTTTATTAATTTGTGGAGATGCATTAAACAAATGTATTCTTTTCCAAAGGGTAATAAAGTTTGAGAGATTCTTGTAGCTTTATTTAATGCAATTGGTAGAACTCCTGTTACGTTGGGATTTCCTTGTTAGTTCTCTAAGGTCCCACCATGACCGGCTTTTTCTACACTAAGTATCTTTTTAATATAATCAGCAACTTGATGTGATGTTGGTCCTTGGGGTTTATTTATACATATAACTCCTTTATCTATTAATTCAGTTATAGTTCTGTCTTCAGGTTTTTTTCCATAATTACTATTTGTTTCTGATTCTTTTTTAATAATTATTGTTCTTTCCACTTGTTCAAATGGTAGCTTCATGATTTACCTCCATTAATTTATAAATTCTTTACTATTTTTAGTTTGGGAGATTTTATATGGGTTTTCATATTTAAACTTTTGTTCTAGTTAATAAAAATAATATTACTAACCAATTTATTACTCTTTTTATCATTTTACCCTCGATATAACTTATTTAGTTCCATAAATAATAAGAATGAATTTAAAGTTTTGTTTTTCCTTTTTTTGTTTCTGTGATTATTTTTTCTTCTCTAAGTTTTTCTTCTTTTTCTTTTGTTATGGTTTTTGTTTCTTCTCTAATTCTTTTCGATTTTTTCTTTATAGCTTTTCCTTGTTCTAATAGTTTTTCTTCTTCTTTTTCTTCTTTTGCTTTTTCGGTTTCAGGTTCTTTTTTGCCTATTATTTTATCTTTTATTGAGGTTTTTTCTTCTTCTTTCTTTTTAGGGAAATCAAATTCAGGTAGTTCTACATAACCAATATTATTCTCTTTTTTAGCTTTAACTTTGACTCTTGGTGGTGGATTTGTTGCTCCTTTTTTCCAAATAAATTCATTAAGATGTTTACCTATTTTGACTTCTTCAACTTTAAGGTGTTTTTTTATATAATTTTTTACACCAATAATTGCTTTTTTAGTTTTTCTATAAATAGGAATACTAATAAATTCTTTTCTTAGTGGTATTGTATATATTTTTTCATCTATCATAATTATGCTTGGATTTTAGTTCTTCTCCAACTCCTTTTTACTCTTGTTAATCTTGAAGGATGTATTTTTCTTAAACCGCCGAATACTTTTGGAATTATCCAGAATGGAGCCCATCTTGTTTGTCTGCCTTTTTTTGCGAGTCGCTTTTTTTTTGCTAGATGGATATATCGTGACATTATATTCTCCTTATTTTAAATTCTGTTTTCTTTGGTTCAAAACTTATTAATATTTCTCTTAGTTTATCATCGTTTATTTTTTCTTGTATTTTTGATGCGTTTTCTGCAATAAACATTGCTACATTTATAGCTTTTTCTGGATGGACAGTTTTTAGGTTTCCATAACGTATTAATGCTTCTTTTGTCATAAATTGTTTTGCTAGATCATCAATTTGGGCTATTTTTTGTTGTAGTTGTTCATTTTTTTTATTCATTTTATAGTATTTTTAGTTAGGAGTGATTCACCTTTTGATGTAATTATTCTTCCTTTATGTACTCCTTCTTTTTTTTGTGTTACTAATTCTTGTTTTTCTAATTGTTGAAATATTGTCCTTATTATTTTACCTGAAGATTTCATGAATCTTTCTGGTTTAAATCCTCTATTTTTTTTTGAACCATATTTTGTTTTTAATTTAGATGTACCTATTGGACCCTTATTATAGATAGTTAATAGCATTGAGGCTGCTCTTTTGTACCACCAATCTTTATTTTGTGGGATTCTTTCTTTATTTGCTCCAGTTTTAACAAAATTTGCCCATTCTGGCATCGTAATTTGGCTTTTTAGTGTTTCTGATAATTTTATTATTGTTTTTTCGATATTTGCTTGTTTTATGCCTACCATGCTTTGTTTTGAAAATTTTGATGATTTAAATATCTTTCGGAGTTTATTCGTTGATAATTATAATGTTACCTCTTCCTTTTTTTATTTTTTTTATTTTATTTTCATGTTCTAACTCTGTAATTACTAGACTAATTTTCGCTTCTGAATATGGGAATTTTTTTCTTAACTCTTTTTGAGTTATTCTTTCTTCTTTTTTAATGAACTCCAGTATTTTTTTTGGTAATTCTTTAATATCTTCTTGTTTTTCTGCTGGAATTATTTCTTTCTTCTTTCTTTTATAAAAAAAGATTATGCTAATTATAAGGATTAGACCAATTAATAGATAATATTCCCAATAGCTTTTGTTATTATTTTCTAAAAAATCTGTATCCATATCTGTATCGTTATAATAATCTTCTAAACTTGATAGATCATCTAAGAGAAAGATATCTATATTAAATTCTCCCTCTTGCACTACATTTATTTCTTCTATATCTACTAGTTCTGGTTCGCTAGTGGCGGGGTATCTGGCTATAATTGTGTATTTTCCTGGGGGAACTTCTATAGCATATTTACCATCAGTTGATATATATTTTTGTGATGGTTCTGTGTTTATTTCTATAATTGTATTTGGTACTTTTTGGAGGGATAGGTCATAAATAGTACCTTGAATTTTTGCGGCTGTTACTAGTGGGAGAAGTACTATAAGGAATACAATGAAAAATAACTTTTTCATATGTATTTTAGAACTAAGTTATTTAAAAAGGTTATTTTTGTTATTAAAGGCTATTTTTGCTTTATTTTTTAAAAAAAGTTTTATTTTTTGCTTTGTAAAGTATTAGTTGGTTCTATAAAGCTTTATTTTTTGATTCTTTGAAAGTATGTTTATAAACAAAATTGGAGTACTATCTTGTATAATGCTTATCTGTCTTGAACAGAGGAGGACAAAATGAAAAAAATATGGAGTATGTTGATGTTGGGTTTGTTTCTAGTAAGCATGATTCCTGTGGCTGTATTTGCAGAGGCGCAAACTGCTGCTGAATTAAGGGTTGCTAGAGAGGAACAAAAACAAAAAGTCGCTGACTTTAAATTACAATTTAGAGAAAATAGAGATGAATTTAAGGCAAAAAGACTTGAATTAAGGGATAGAAGGACATCTTATTCAGAATGTAAGGCTACAAAAGGCGAAGAAAGTGCTGATTGTGAAGCTATAAAGGATGATCTTAAGGATAGTTCAAGGGATTTTATGAGGGGTTCCTTGGATATGGTAATACCTTGGGTTGAGTCTGCTATTGCTAATTTAGGGAGTATAGAATTAGAGTCAAGGACTTCACAAAAAGAGCAGGCTATTGCTGATTTAGAAGCAGATTTAACAGAACTTAAGGATTTGAAGGTTCAGTTAGATGGATGGTCTACTGAAGATATTAGTGACGAGAGTGTAAAAGAACATGGTAGCGAAATAGCTATGTCAATTAGAAGTGCAAGATTAGATGTTAAGTATGCATTGGGTCTTGTAATTAGAGAGAGATTTGATAGATTATTTGCTAGATTAGGTGATGCAACATATCCAGCTTTGGATGCAATTTATGCTGAATTACAAGCTGCTGGTGTTGATGTAACTGAAATAGGGGATAATATTGCTCAAATGAAAGCTAATGCAGAATTAGCTGAACAGGCTTATAATGCTGCTTTGCCACTATATGATCAGGCTAGATCTATGGCTGTACCAGCTGCAACTAGAGAAGAAGCTAGAGCTGCTTTCGACCAAGCTAAGGAAGGATTTGACAAGTATAAAGAGGCTAAAGATTATTTAAAAGAATCTAGAGAAAACTTGAGGACTGCTGTTAGATTAATAAAAGAGACTTCAGGTGGTCAAGAAATCTTAGAGAGAAATGTTGAAGCTTACTTGTTATAAACCCCCAGTCTCTGCTCTACAATCAAGTAGAGCAGAGCTTTTTTTTGATTAAATTTATAAATAGTTAATGCTTAATTGTTATATAGGAGGATTGGTTATTATGAATAGAAAGTTTGTTTATTGCATTACTTTGTTGTTGTTAGTTGTTTTTATTAGTGGATGTGGTGAAAGAGCGGCAGCAAGAAGGGCATTAAGAGAACAACAATTGAATCAAGAGGTAACAGAACCTTCACCAATTGGTGAAGTGCAAGATGATTTGGGCTTGGATGATTCAGAGTTAGATGATGCAATGATTGAGGAGGGTGATGCTGAATTAGATCAAGTTGATGAAGAATTATCTGAATTGGATGATATTTTTTAAGGTTTTATTTTTTTATTTAGAAAAGTTTTTAAGTAAATTGGATTCTAAAAAGATTATGCCCATGTAGCTCAGCAGGTAGAGCACACGACTGTTAATCGTGCGGTCGAAGGTTCGAGTCCTTCTATGGGCGTTTAAAAACAGAAAATAATATAAACTAATTATTTGTTCTAGAATTTAGTTGAGCTCAGTGGGATTTTAATACCATAAATGTAGCTCAGCCTGGGAGAGCACCACGCTGAAGCCGTGGTTGTCGCTGGTTCAAATCCGGCCATTCCCACGTTAAGTTTATAAATTAGTTTTATTATTTAAAACAAAGGGAGGTTGTTATTATGTTAAATAAAAAAGGTGCAATTGAACTTTCTATGAGTACGATTATTATTATTGTAATTGGTGTTACTTTGTTGATTTTGGGTCTAGCTTTTGTTAGAGGAATATTTGAAAGAGTAAATGTTTTAGGTCAGAAGGCGTTTGATGATGCAGAAGCAATGTTAAGCCAGGTGGAGGTTACTGATGAATTTTTAGCGGTTACACCCACTATGACTAAGATTGACAAGAAAAAGTCTATTAGCGGGGCAGTAGTTGTTCATAATATGGAAGAAACTCCAATTCAAATTAAGATTAATGTTGAATCTTTAAAAGGAAAATTAGAATGTAAGTTTTCAGAAACCCAAGAGGGTTATACAGAGCCATTTACATTAGCAGCAGGAGATAATGTAAAATATGCTATGGCTATTGGAGCAATAGCGGTGGGAGATGATTCATGTAAGATTACTGTTCAAACAGATAAAGTCATTGAAGATAAATTAACTACAGCTATTGCTGTGACTGTTGAATAATTTTTATTTTTTTATTCAAAACAAAATTTGTATTTGCTTAACAAACTATTCAAAAATAATTCTTGCGTCAACTATTGTTGCTTCTTTTTCTGAAACTATTAAAGGATTAATATCAAGTTCTTTTATATTGGGATATTTTTCAGGCAATTTAGAAACTTTAATTAAATTTTCAATAATCTTTTCTTTGTTTAATTTTTTTCCTCTAAATCCATCAATTAAGGGATGTGATTTTAATTCTTCTAACATTTCTTTAGCCTCTTTTTTATTGATTGGAGTTATTCTTAGAGAGGTATCTTTAATTAGTTCTGTTAAAACTCCACCGAAACCAACCAATAAAGTATGTTTAAATGTTGGATCTTTTTTTATTCCCATTATTAAGGATTCTCCTGGAATTTGTTTTTGAATTAATATTTTTTCTTTTTTATTAGCTAGCTTTTGATATGATTTTTTAAGCGTATCTTTTGTAATGTTTAGGATTAAAGCATTATTTTCTGTTTTATGTAATATATTTCTAGAGGAAATTTTTAGAACAACTGGAAAGCTTACTTTATATGCGAAATTTTCTGCTTCTTTGTAATTTTTAGTTAATTTTCGTTTTACTACTTTAAATCCTTCTTTTTCTAAAAAATTTTCTGCTTCTACTTCTGTAAGTATTTTCATAGATAAGATTATGTTTTTCTTTATTTAAACATTTTTGTCAGATTCATAAAGTTTTTATAGGTGTATTTATCAAAAAAATAGAGGGGGTAAGTTAAATGGAAGAAAACGTGGAGAATAAAATAGATCATGATGATGTTGATAAAATTGGAGATGATGAAGTTCTTAGTGAGGATAGGGAAAGACATTTTGATAAATTAAAAAATGAAGAAGAGGTAAAAGAAACTAAGAGCGGGTTTGGTTGGAAGGGAATAGCAATCATTGTTTTAGCTGTTCTTGTTTTAATTTTTTTATTTATTAAGTCTGGTAATGGCGTGGCTTCAATTACAGGGGCTTTTTCGCAAGAGGGTGCTAAGGTTGATGGATTGAATGTAGAATTTTATGTTATGAGTCAATGTCCTTATGGGACACAGGTAGAGGATGCTGTTAAACCAGTGTTGGATGAGTTAGGAAAAAATATAAATTTTAAGATTGATTTTATAGGTATGGAAAATAGTGGTCAGTTTAGTTCATTACATGGTGAACCTGAAGTTTTAGGGGATAAGGTTCAATTATGTGCAATGAAGTATGAGCCTGAAAAATATATGGATATGATTGTATGTATGAATAAAGATGCTAGAAGTATTCCTGGTAATTGGGAAGGGTGTGCTAGTGGTTTGAATGTTGCAAAAATTAAGGCCTGTTATGAGGGTGATGAGGCGAATCAATTATTAAGAGAGTCTTTTGTTAGGTCTACTGCAAAGCAAGCAACTGGAAGTCCAACTATTTATGTGAGTGGTAAGCAATATTCTGGTGGGAGAGATGCTCTTAGTTTTAAGAGAGAATTTTGTAAATATTTAGATATAACGGAATGTAAGGAGATTGCAGAGTGTTCTGTTGCTTCTGATTGTGCGCCTAGTAGTGATAAGGATGCAAAATGTGTTGAGGGAAAATGTCAATATCAAGATTCGCTTAAATTTGATATGTATATAGTAAATAGTAAAGAATGTAGTGATTGTGATACTACTCAGATTGTTGGAGCTATTAAAAATATGTTTAAAGGGGCTAATATTATTCAGTTAGATGTGACTAGTGAAGAAGGTAAGAAGTTTGTTGATGATTTAGGATTGGTTTATGTACCAGCTTATATCTTAGATAAAAAGATAGAAGAAACATATACATGGACGTCAACGCCTCAGCTACAGACAGCATTTGAAAAGAATGGAGATTATTATCAAATTTTAGATGAGATGACTGGAGCTAGTTATTTTATTGATGAAGCTAAAAGAGAGGAGTATTATAAAGGATTGGGAATTCAATTAGGAGATAATAAACCTCAAGTAGATTTTTTTGTGATGAGTTATTGTCCATATGGAAATATTGCTGAGGAGGCTTTGTATAGTGTTTATAAATTATTAGGAGACAATATACAATTTAATCCACACTATGTGATTTATAGTAATTATAACTCTGGTTATCCTGATTTTTGTTTGGATAAAGAGAGTAAATATTGTTCAATGCATGGAATACAAGAGTTGAATCAGAATATTAGAGAGCTTTGTGTTTTAGAGCAAAATAATATTGGTAAATGGTTTGAATTTGTAATAGCTATGAATAGTAAATGTACTGCTCAGAATGCAGATAGTTGTTGGAGTGAAGTTGCTAGGGGTTTAGGATTAAATGTTGATCAAATTAGTAAATGCGAAAAGGACAATGGTTTAAAGTTTGCTGGAGAACAACTAGAATTAACATCATTGTTTAAGGCTAGAGGAAGTCCATCAGTATATATTGAAGGAGGTAATTATGCTGGTGATAGAAGTCCTGAGGGATATAAAACTGCATTATGTAATTCATTTGACACTAAACTTACAGAGTGTGATACTAAATTAGAGAGTGGTTCAGTGAATACTAATCCTGCTGCAGGATGTGTTGTTTAAAATAAATTTTTTATTTTTTTAATCAACTTTATTAATTACAAGATAGAATTAAAAAGTAAAAAATTAAGTGCACGTTTCTCTTATTTGATCAACAGCAACGCTTCTTCAGGATTAACAATCTTTATTCCTTGATAATCTCTTAAATTCAACAAATGTTTATCTTGACTTATAACTAAATCTACATTTCCACTTATTCCCGCTTCAAGAAATTTATTATCGTCAGGATCGTCTCTTATGACATTAAGTTTTATTGTTGGCTCAACAATAACGGAGTTTTCAATAATCAGATTTCTCCAGTCTTCAATCATTTCCTCAGGCATTTGAATTTTAAAATCTTTTAATGTTTTTACCAATTCATCTAAGATTTCTACAGAACTAACTAGTTCAAACTCCTTATTTCTCCATTTGTATATTATTTTGGAACAAAAATTTCCTTCCCAAAAAATTCCGGAGACAAAAACATTAGTGTCAAGTATTGTCCTCATTTTTTCCGAGTCTGTTTGATTGCTTCTTCTACATTAGATTCTTTTATTCCTTTCTTTTTAACAAAATCTCTTGTTTTTTTGAGTAGTTTATCAATCCCACTAAAAGAGGGCATTTCTAACTTTTTCAATACAATTGTATTATCTTCCCCGATAACAACAAACTTTTCTCCAGTGTGAATTTTCATTCTGTCCCTCAAACTTTGAGGAATAACTACTTGTCCTCTTGAACTTACGCTTGTTATTTCAATATTTTCCATTTTAACCTCTTAATAAGTTTATACGATTAGTAAGATTATCTTATTTATAAACCTTTCGATTAGCGGCTCTGGTGCAATTCTCATAGCAGCACCATTTCCTGCGGAATATACCCCACTTTCTGAAGGATATTTTCCTTACTTAAATTTATACATGCTTCTTGTGTAGCCAACCCAAAAGAATTAGCTTTAGGTAGCCATCTGACAAATCTTCTCGACAAATCATCTACAGAAAATGCACCTACTTCAGTTAAAGAAGAGATTAATAATCCAGTTAATTCAGTATCTTCAGTATAGGTTCCAGGTAAATCCCAGTTAGCTACATAATCTTTTAAATCACCATACTTTCTTCGTATATCTTCAGAAGAATAACATTCTATGGGGTTGCCCAATGCATCACCTATAGCTCCGCCAATTATACATCCATAAAAAGATTCTTCAATAGATTTAAGCATCTAATTAATAATAAAGAAAAATTTATAAAGCTCTCATTTATTAATTATTTTTTTTTGTTGAGAGCTCCATTCTTTATTTGTACTTTTTTTCACCCATTCAGCATATTTTTTAATAAATGCTAATCTATCTTTAAAATTCTTTTCTTTAAATCCTTCCAATTCCTTTACATCAAGTTCAATTTCCATTTTTTATACTCTTCCATAATCCCTAATTTTTTAATATATCCTTCTAATTTAAACATATTTAATCTATCTTTAAATATTTCATAAACATAACTTGCATCTTCAAGATCCTTGTCACTCCCTAAATAAATCTTAAAAGCAATATTAAGCTCTGTGGATGAAATATAAAAAATATTTTCATTTAAAATAACTATTTTTTTTTCATTTAAAGCCTCTAAATCCCAATTATTTTTAACAAATTTAAATTCAATATTTGGAATAAACTCTCCATGTTTAGAAAACCTTAAAGATTCATTATTAACTAAATATTCTTTATAGGCATCCTCTGAATTATCTGCATTTAAACAATCTAAATCTAATTTTTTCCATAGTTCTTCAAATTTTTTAAAGTCCATCTTTTCCACAATAATATCAATATCTTCCGAAGCCCTATTTCTTCCAAATAGAATTGCAATATATCCTGAAACAACTACATAATTTAATTTCAATTCATTCAATATTGAACAAAATTCAATAGTAAATTCATCTAATTGATTTAATTCTTTTTCAAATTTAAAACCATTTTCTAAGTATTCAATCTCCATATATTCATAAATATTCTATTCTTTAAATACCTTCTGTGCATATAGCCGATGTAAAATATTTATTTAAAATTCCAGACGTTTACTTTACAGCTCAATTTTTAGTAGAATTTAAAAAGAGAGAAAAAGTATTTAAAAATAAAGATTTAAGAAGAATGTATAATAAATTAAGTGCAATAAATCAACAGTTTATAGCTATTTTATTCGGATCATATACAAATAATATGCAAACAAAAAATTCAGATATAGATTTATGTATAATATCTGAAAATATAAAATTTATCAAAGAAAGTCTATCTTTACTGCCTTTAAATATTCATTTAATTGATTTAAATAATAAAGAATTTTTAGATTCATTAAAAACAAAAGAAGAAACAGTAATAAGTGAAATTATAAAAAAAATATAATCTTAATAGGCATAGAAGAGTATTATAGGTTTATAAACAATGTTATCTGAAAAGAGAATTGGATGAAATCAAATGAAAGAAGCACTATACTATAAAAGATTAAAAGAAAATAAAGTACAATGTCTTCTTTGCCCACATTTTTGTTTGATTAAAAATAATCAAGTAGGTAAATGTAATATAAGAAAAAATAACGAAGGTATACTATACTCTTTATCTTACAATCAT
>Ga0209541_10013431_pt1 | contig 12512 bp, 14 predicted proteins | sample RifCSPlowO2_01_FD_184027 | JGI IMG/M metagenome (GOLD analysis project Ga0209541, IMG submission 184027) | Groundwater microbial communities from Rifle, Colorado - Rifle CSP2_plank lowO2_0.1 (SPAdes) (version 2) | ecosystem: Environmental > Aquatic > Deep subsurface > Groundwater | place...
TAAACCTTTAATGGATGGATGGAATGCAATTCTAGAGTCCATTGCTTCTTGAAACCTAAATCACCTAAGCCAGAATTAAGATAGATGTACAATCCTAATCTACCTATAGAACTACGCGCCTGCATGATGGGGACAAAAAAGTCAGAGCCCATCTCTTCAATAGTATGGCCCAAATAAAGCTGATGGGGCTGGAGCACATATCCTTCTTCAGGAATAATTAATTCTTCACAATCAAGAGGTTGAGCAGAGTCAAGAATTTTCTGTTTATATGTTTTCAATTTATTTCCTAAGCGAAAATTATAGCTGTTGGGGTTGAGGTTAAGCTCATCAAAAGGAACAATGTGAATTCTTTGTTGCAGCACTTCTTTCTTAATCTCAGAACCAGTTAAGATCATTTTACTAACCCAGTTACCTGTTCGAGAAGAGATTGTAATTCTTCATAAGATGCTGATTGATATAAAAGATTAGGAACGTCCTGCATCAGTTCACAAAAGTTTTTTCTTATTGCTCCTAATTCTTCATATTTAATTTGCTGGGGAAAATTTCTTTGCTGGTATCTCTGTTGTAAGATTTCTAGTGAGGGACAGGCAAAAATGATGATCATGTTCTGGCGGCAGATTTGATCAAGAATGTTCTTTTCCTCTGGAGAGAATGGATCTGCACCTCTCCAAAGCTCCCCATAAGCTGCTTCAGAATAATGACCACGATTGAAAATAGTCTGTTCTTGTAAGGCATATTCCCGCAAGTATCTCTTAAATTGATTTCCCTTTACGTGGTGGAGAGATTTTGCATCCCAGTGCAATTCATTCTTTAGCCTTTCCACTAATGTGGTTTTGCCAGAGCAATCCGGGCCTTCAATAAGAATTTGCGATTTTAGCATTTCTGACCAACTGTGGATAGCTTTCTTTGATTGCATATCCAGCAATTCCTAACCTTTTTTCCCAGAGCAAAACTTGGTTCACTGATTTCGCTTCTATCTCTACAAATTCTCCCAGACCCGGAATATGGTCAAGACTAATCGTACAATTGGCATCACCGAGAGGACGATAATTTTCTCGCCGCTTAGGATAAGAGACTGATGCCGGTAAAATCATATCAAGAGTTCTGGAAATAGTTGCCGGTATTGAGAAATTGTATTCTGGTTTGTTGGTCATGTCTGGACTGCCATTGGGACCTTTCACGGTGAGAAGATGCTTCCCATTATTCTCACGTATCCTGAACACGCATCCTAAATCCTTTAGCACATCACCAAAATCATACAAAGTATTTTCTTCATGATCTGTTCCGACATGTTTCACTGCATATCGACCTAGCATCTCCTTTACTTGATCATGGCTTACGCGGTATTTTCGTTCAATTTCACGATTTTTTACAGCGTTAGCTTCATTTATAATTAATTTTACCCGCGCTTCAATATTTTCTTCTTTTCCAGGATGAAATACCGGCACAGTAACTATATCAAAGCCTAGGCGATCATAGACTTCATACAACTTATCATGAATGCGTTTTGCAAATTCAGGATCCTCTTTGCGCTCTGCTTCCTGTTTATAGAAGGGTAATTTTTCCAGAAAAAAAACTCTGGTGTAATCAGCTTCTTCAATTAATTTGTATATCACTACTGGTAAAGGAACATTCCCTAATTCAGCATAAGCGATGGGATCAACCAAAGAGCGATCAAGGAAAACTTTTTTCGCATAAGCAGGTATACTCTTTTCATTTCCTAACTGTCGCTCTAGGTAAAGATGTTGAAAAGACGTTAAATTTTTCTGGGGAAGAATTCCCTGGTAACCCGCAATCTCTTTTTCTTTTCTTTCTTCTTCTCTGATGATGGCTCTGGCCGCCTCAGAAGCAGTAACTTGGCCTACGCTTTGTAAGCCTTCTATAACCCCAGTCTTACCTACACTTGGTCCGCCAGTAATTATGTATTTCTCCATCAAAATACATATATACTTGTAGAAGTAATATAAATTGCTTACTAAAAACAAGACATAGTGTTGTATTATGGCTATTCAAAAGGAAATAAAAGAAAGCATTCTTCGTATCATCCAACAGAAACCCAGAACGGTGCAGGAAATCGCTGAAACTATTGGCAAAAACTGGCGGACTGCAGATCGTTATGTAGAACTTATTGCCCAAGAAACTGGATTGATCGCTACGCGGATTTTTCGGGAAGGAAGCAGGGGAGCACTAAAAGTAGTGTATTGGAATGCTTTGGATAGGGCCAAGGGCAGTGCCTATCAGGAACGCTTATTACAGAAAATTGTGCAGGGAAAGCGCAAAGAAGATTTCTCACCACTGGACATCTATCAGTTTGTTGATCCCGATAATAGGAAAGCTTTTATCGAAACTACGGAATTCTCTCAACAGCAGCAGATTCGGTTTGATTACTTACTTTCACAGGCCCAAGAACAGATATTATTTTTCTCGGGCAATCTTTCCTGGGTGGAGTTAGGGCCAAATATTCACAAAGCGTTAGAAGATCTGGGCAAGAGAAAAATCCGTATAAAAGTCTTGACCAGAGTTGATATCACTTCACAGAAAAATACCGAAGAAATGTTGGCGCTGAATCAGCGCGTGGGCTGGGATGCAGTGGAGATACGTCATTGCGAACAGCCGTTAAGAGCGATCTTAGTTGATGATCGGTTCGTATCTATCAAAGAAGTGATGAGTCCTCTTTACTGCCGGGAATTGAAAGAGAAGACCTTTCTGTTTTATTTAATTCAGGATACAGAATGGATCAACTGGATGCAGAAAGTATTCTGGAATTTATGGGGGCAGAGTATTGATTCTTCTGAAAGACTGAAAGCGCTGGAGTCGGTGAATAGATTGAAGAGAGAATAAATATTATTTATCATCAGCATTTTGTTCTTCCAATTGTCCCCTAAATTTATCTTCACTACTAAATGCCCCAACATCTTTAAACCTACCAAAGCCGAAGAATTTAGCTATTGCTTTCATTTTACTATAACTAATATTAATTGGTTATATTAAAGTATTCCAGAAACAGGTTAAAGATTATCCTAAAGCCAAATCCATCTTGGCAACCTCAGCGCTTTGTACACCTTCTATCTGACCCATTTTCTGGGCAATGCCGTCAAAGTCAGCACCATCTACATCGTACATAGCCAGAACAATAACTGCCTTCAATCCGAAAGCAAAAGGTTCGATCTTGGTCTGCATTTCACCAATGGAGCCTGCTTCTTCAGCTATTTGCAAAGCTTTGGTTTTGATTGGTTCCAAATCTACGTCAGGAGATTCAGGCATTAATTTGAAAGTGATGATTGCTTTGGCCACAAACTTCTAAAAGTTTGATCATTATGGCGACTGCGCTTTCTGCGAAAGCTTAGTCACCGCGTGACAAACTGACCCCCTTGATTCTTTTTTTCCATTTTAGTTGCCGGTGGTAATTATCTAGGTAATTATCTAATTAGGCCCTTCAAATCCACAGGGGCAGGTGTATTTTAACCCATTTACCCTGGCGAAAGAACTGCGTACTATTTCATAGTCGCCGCACTTCGGGCAGAGAAAAGTAACTGCGCCTTCATCATTGTCAATTCGTTTCTTAGTAGATATACATACTTTTGCTTGCATGTTTGTACCAGACTGACGGTTATTTATAAAGTTTTTTGTTAGATAAGAGAGATAATTCATGGTTTACAGACAAATAGAAATTCATTAGAACCTTTTCTTGCCCCAATTCCCCCATTATTATGTTGATGTTTATATCGTTCTATCGAAACATCTCTATGTGGAGATATTAAACCCGCCATCTCATCAAGGGTAAGAATGCTTCTGTCATTATACGAAATTAACCAAAAAGGAATGTGTAAACTCTTTTCAAGTAATTCTTGAAAAGAACTTTTAATTTCAGATTTTTTTTCAAATCCACTATGCTTTTTTGGAGACATTTTTGTTTTATGAGCAAGAGGGACATCGCGTAAGTAGCCGACATATGTTTGCAGAAAATGATAAAATCCATGATAATTACTTGCAACAACAAAATATGGTGGATCAAAATATGCTAAGTCGACATCTACTGTAGGGACTAAATCCAATACGTCTTCATTAAAAGCTTTATTGTCTTTACTATTATTGAATACAGCCCCATTATATTGCTTGATATATTCTACAAAATTTGGCTCTATAGGTTCGTTAAGTTTGGGATTTCTACTAACCCGAGCCGGACTTAACCTATATTCCATGGTTCTGGTATGACAAAAATTTCCAAAAGGTACTTTCCTAGTGAGGGTCCGACAAATTGCCGTATATGCCAAAGCTCTTTTGTATTCATGATCAAGATTTTGGATATTTGCTGCCAAATTGTCAAGAAACCGACATTCTTGCGGAGTAAAAAATAAATCACTGAATTGTCTTTCAATAAAATCATCTCTATGTTTATTTTCTTTGACTAAATCTTCTATATCTTTAGCAGAAAGGGCAGTATCATTATTTTCTACTAACGCTTTTGCTGTTTGATAGCAAGAAGATAATATGTCATTACTAATTACCCGAAAACCCTTTCTCTTTAAAGTGTACCCAACAATTGAACTTCCGCTAAAACCATCAAAGCAAGATTCAGCTTCCCTTGGTAAAAAAGATACTATCCAATCTAATAATTTCTCTTTATTCCCAAAATATTGTGGCTGTGGAAATTCAGTGACGTTTGACATAACGAATGAATTACGGGGTTATTTTAAATAATTTACCACCAAGAAGTTACTTCTCTTCCACACTTACAACTTTTCCTTCAACTTTAAACGCTACCGGCAAGAATCTCTCCACCACATACATATTGGTCTCAGCATGCTTGCTGATTTCCCCAGCTTTAATCCTAGAACCTGGCAACAGTCCCATGAATTGTATCAATTGGTCAGCCAGATGATGGTCTACGGCAGCATGAGCATCAATCTGTTTCTTCAATTCTTCGGCTGCTTCTTTGCCGATCTCTTCCGAGCTTTTATTTTTTTCAACCAAGGCATCACCAGCAAGAAGAACCGGATTATCGTAATCAACTTTTCCGTCTCTGCTGAACACACCCCAGACTAATGCTTCTCCGCCCACGCTTTCTGCTTTGGCGTATTCTACCCTGATATTGACCGGGGCATTATATTGTTTTACGCTGCCGACCAAGGCATTTCTTATTCTCTCGCCGACTTCTTTCTCCTGCAATTCTGCAGAAACATTAACAATGCCGCGGATCTGTTCCAGTTTTCCTTGCTCCTGCAGTATTATTTTAGGGACTTTGAAGGGTAATTCTTCAGCTAAAGCAGAGAATGATCCATATTTGTGGATATTGAAACGAGGACTTATTTCTAATCTGATCAATCCTTGTCCTTTGGGAAAATATCCGCGCTTGAGGATCTTCAGATCAATCTTTTCCACGAAGCGATGAAGATACGGAAGCAGAATATTCTGCAAGTAATCGACGGAAGCCTGCCATTTGCCGCAAGTTCCTCCGGTAATGTTGAAGGTGACTTTCCCAGGCGCAAACAGGCTGGGAAGAATTAATGCCTGGAGCAGAAGAGTAATACTGCCTGCTGTGCCGATATCGATATCATAAATCCCTTTCTTTATTTTTCCCGGCTTGAAGTGCAGTTCAGTAGAACCCATCTCGATGTTGTTGGTTTCAGCATGGCAAAGTTCTTTCAATGTTTTGATAGCAGTGAGATGCTGTGCTTTCAATCCGGAATCAGTCCTGCCTGCTCGGATATTGGTGACTTTGAACTCTTGGCCGGTTAAGGCTGAGAGAGCTAAGGCTGTTCGGACCAAGGCACCGCCGCCTTCTGCGTAAGAACCGTCTAGGATAATCATGCTACAGAAATTATGTTGTGGTTTTTATTAGTTGTTGTTTTACTAGAAAAGATTTTAATATAATTATTGTTTTTACCTTATTATGGCAAAACCAATAAAACGCTTGTACCGCAGCAAGAAAGACAAAGTTATAGGCGGAGTCTGCGGCGGTATCGCAGAGTATCTGGATGTGGATCCCGTGGTAGTGCGTTTGATCTGGGCCGTTTTCACTCTTATTTCTATGGGTTTAGGAATTCTTGCTTACCTTATTGCCTGGATTATTATTCCAGAAGAACCTACTTCAAAACAAAAGAATTAATAAAAAAATATGGGGACGCTGGGATTTGAACCCAGATCCGAAGCTGGCTCCAAAGAAAGTTTTGTCACTGCCTTACGGCTCAACCCTCCAATGCTGGAGGCTTCTATTCTGCCAGGATTTACCCAAACTACTTAACGTAGAATTTGGTTTATACTACGTCCCCATAAATCTTCTTCTGAGATTATGTTAATCTTGGAATCACCTATAAAAAGATTTCTACTATTCTTTCTCTTTGGAAAGCTATGCTTGGGACAAATTATCAGCCCTTCCTTAATGTTTAAATCCCTCATATATTCAATTAATTGTTTAATTTGTGACTTAGTGATGTTATTTCTTCCCCGAAAATCTTTTATTTCTACAACAAAATTCCTGTCGTCGTATTTAAACAAACAATCAACTATTCCTTTAGAAGTTCTTACTTTAGGCTTTACTTCACCTAGTTCCTTTAAGATAGAAACGATCCTTTTCTCGTAAGCTAAACATCTTTTTATTACTTTAGGATCGCGTACTCCAGAAGTAATTTCCCGCTGGGGGTACTCCACATTAGCTTCTTTGTAAGCGACCAAAATAGTTCCAAAAACTCTAGGAACATTCACCATTAGTATATCCCTAATTTGTGAAGTAGTAACGTTCGGATTATTTTTAATAAAAGAAATGACATCATTCTTTTGTTCTTCTTTACTTCTTTTGGTTAAATGTTTAGATAGGGGAACTCCGGCTTCCCCGTAAGCATCCTTTAAACTCTTATATGCTCTTTCTACTTTTATTTTTGTATTTCGCTTGATATCCATTGAAGTACAGCCAGGATGCTTTTGGATGTATCCAATCAATATTTTCTTCTTTTCTTCTATTGTTCTTCGTTCCATTTTTCATTCACCTTCAAGTTTTCACCTTAAAACTCTTGAAGTTACGAAGAAGGAGCACTTCTTGGCAAAAATTCCTTAAATTAATTCTCTGCTGGAGCTGAAAGTATTTTATGGAAGTTTTATATCATCTCTTTTTCGTTCAAAATTGTGTTAAAAATTTCTTTATATATTCTAGCCGAGGTTGACCACTGCGGGAGTGGATAAGCAAAACAGTTTTAAACTGCCAAATTTTAAAGAATTAAACAATACTGATAGTTGTCTAGTGGATGTCCAGTGGACCCCAAAACCATTATAAATCTCAATGACTTGATTTCTTTCGATGTTCACAAAAAGAGGTTCAGCAGAAAAAGGTTTCTTATCCAAACATAAAACTCTTCTGGCGATAGCGACGTTAGTAGGAACCATTGTCGGCGCAGGAATATTGGCTATTCCATATGTGGTTGCCAAGAGTGGTTTTCTTTTTGGATTAATCATCACTGTTATACTTGGGCTTTCTTTTTTACTTCTCAATTTAATGACCGGAGAAATTGTGCTGAGAACACATCAACAGCACCAATTGACCGGGTATGCAGAGAAGTATCTCGGACCGTGGGGAAAACGATTGATGATGTTTTCCATGGTCTTTGGTACTTACGGGGCATTGACAGCATATCTTATCGGCGAAGGAGAAAGTCTCAGAGCAATCTTCCGTTGGGGTAATCCCTTATGGTATAGCATACTTTTCTTTATTATCGCTTTCTTTATTATTTACCGAGGAGTTAAAGCTGCGGGCAAGGCGGAACTTATTTTGATCGGAGTATTGTTATCAATAGTAGTACTCATAGGGGTCTTCTCGTATCAAAATGTACAGATCAGCAATCTAACTTATCTTAACTGGGCAAAGTTCTTTGCGCCGTATGGTGTGATTCTATTTGCCTTGATGGGGATGCCTTCCGTACCAGAAATGCAAGAAGTCTTAGAGCGAGAGAAGCAGAAGATGAAGAAAGCCATCATCATCGGCTCAATAATTCCCATTGTGTTGTATATCCTCTTTGCTTTTATCGTGGTTGGGTTGATCGGATTAGAAAATTTTGAATTGTTGCAGCCGAACCAAAAAATAGCTACTGTAGCGTTGAGCATCTATTCTTCACCGATCTTGGGGCTGTTCGCTAATATCATTGCAGTCCTGTCGATGTTTACTTCATTCTTGACCTTAAGCATCGCTCTTATAGAGATGTATGAATACGACTACATTTTCCCGCGATCTGCCGCTTTAGTGTTAACTTTTTCCGTTCCGCTCCTTATTACACTTTTTTCTCTCTCAACATTTATCCCCATCATCGCTATCACGGGGGCGATCGCAGGCGGAGTGCAATCTATCTTAATTATTTTCACATTTTGGAAAGCAAAAATAAAGGGGGAAAGAGCGCCGGAATATTCCTTATCTGTGTATAAAACCATTGGATCACTGCTAATTTTATTATTTGGAGCAGGTGTAGTCCTTGAATTATTAGGTATATTTTAAAGTCCAACATTCTTAACCATTTGGGGATTACTGGTTGCTTGTGAATTACGCCTTGTTGTAACCACGCGGTAGAAACATTTATATAATACACTACTTCTTTGTGACAAAAGTGACTAAGAGGAGTTATACTACTATGACTGATGAAAATAAAACCAAAATTGCTGATGTAACGCCTGGCCCAGAAGATAGACCGGAAGGGCCAAGCCAAGAAGAAGTTCTAAATCAAAAATTCCAAAGATTACAAGGCAGATATGATCGCCTAGATCAAGAACAGGATGATTTAAAGAAAATATATTGGGTCTTAGAAGAAGACCTAAAGAAAGAAACAAAAAAATATGACATTTTTGCAGCTAAAACAGAAGAAGAAAAAAAGCAGCTTAAAAAACGACCAATATATACTGGCTTGATAGGTGCAATCGTTGGTGCAGGAATTGCTGCAGCTATTTTAGGAAGCGCCGATTGCAGCTGCAGCGGCAGCGTAGGTTCTCTAAGATCAAGTTATAGAAATAAGGAAAGCATAGATGCTGGAGTCGTAGACGCAGGTGTGACCTACGGCACCAGTATTGCTGATGCTGGTGCAGATGCTTCTGTTGACGCTTTAGTTTGCCCAAAAGGCGAAAGTTGTTACCCTATTGACAAACAAAACCCAGCTGTTTGCGAAGAAGGAAGAATGTGCTACAATCCCGCAGATATTACTGACTTAGAAACACAACTAAAGGTTTGTGAAGAAGAACTAAAGAAGCGGCCACAGAGCTGCCCAACTTATACGCCAAAGGCATGTCCACCAATAGTAGAACAAACGTGTGAAAAATTACCATACCGAAAAGGATTGTAAGGAGATTAAAAAATGACAATTGAAAATAAAATAAGAAATATAATGCTTGGTGCTGCACTTTTTGCTGCATCCCATAATACCTTTGCAAGTGAGCCTACTGCAAAGGCCCAAGGTGAAGTAGTTATTCCTAGGGTTTACAAAAATGGAGCTCAAGAAGCAACCGAGGAACAGATCACATATATAATTGAGACGAATGAATATCCTCATCTCTTGATGGATCAAGATAGCTTACAAGACTGGTATCAGCAAAAGAAATTAATTAATGGTAATGGAGCTACTGTTCTGATTCAACCGGTTCAAGGTAAACCAGGCTACTGTGTAGCAGGGTTAAATGGAAAGCCACAGCTATTTCCTGTTCTTGACAAAAGAACTAATGATGACGAGTTAGAGAAATCAGAATGGATCGTTAACTTATCTAAAATTGATTCTGATTATCAATACAATTTCCTTTGCGATTTGAAAGCAGAAGCGCCAAAACCAACTGCTCCAGTTGTTCCAACTACTCCAATTAGCCCTGATGCTCCAAAAGTGGAATTACCTTACTTACTCTTCAGTCCAGGAGCAAGTTATTTGCAGATCTTTGCTACCGAAGATGAAATCTATAACTTTGGCGGAAATCTTCGAGGAGGAAGTTTATCTTTAACCGTTCAACGTAGCGATACCGACTGGTACTGGGGCGGACGAATTTTGGGATATTTTGGTTCAGGTTCTAACCTTATAGACATCAATGTTCCTGCAACTGAAGGTCCCTTGGCTGGGCAATTAGTGATGCTTGGTAAAAATGACCATGCTCTAACCCATTCAGGAGTTGGGCTCGGTTCCATATTTGGATACATGATTCCTTTTGATAAAGAAGGAAGATTCGGAGTAGGGCTAGAATTAGAACACGGATTTATGCTGGACTTTGACAATAGAAAATTCACCGAAAGCTCTGCGCATTACATCGATGGCAATGTTTTGGAAGGATCAAATATCTCCAACCACTCCGATACTATCGATATGCAGCTTTATACATACCTAACCCCTGGTTTACGCTTTAAGTTTCCAGTTGTCTGCGGTACTATCTCGGGCGGAGCCAGGACTGATTTCAGTGACGTTGACGGCATGATCAATGCAGGTATTGCATACTGCCCTAACAAGGAGTAAACATGAAACAAGGATTCAAATTACTTACAGTACTATTTTTGACATTGCTTCTAGCGATAAGCGCCGCTGCCCAGATTAATTGGCTGAAACAAGACGGAAGCACTAAGTATCTTGCCTGGGATAACGGTTCAAATAGCAAGACTATTTACAACGGCAATTCCGCCACCTTTGCTACAGGTTACTTTGGTTCTACTGCTAGCCAAACTGTACATCTAACTGCTACTATCAATAGTAAGGCTGACGGGAAAATTGTCAGCACTCTTGTCTCTAAAGATGTGAATGTAGGAAACAGTTTAGGATATGAAGCCGTTACTGTTCTTCCTGCGCATTATAAAAATAAAGCAGGAGAGTATATTATTGTTATAAAAGTAAAAGATGCCAATTCTGAATTGGTTGATTCCAGTTTATTTCTGAAAGTAAATGCAAATTTCATCACCGAGATCGTGCCTATCCCTTTCCCTATTGATACCAATGATGCTCCTGAAATGAATAATGTTCCAAATAAACAAGTGAATGAAAACAAGAATCTGCAATTTACTGTTTCAGGAACTGATGCAGATAATGATGGTCTTACCTATGAAGCAAAAGTTTGTTTTAAAGTAGGAAGCACTTGCTTATGGTTTAGCCCTAGTTTTTACGGCGCTGCATTTAACGAGAATACCGGTCAATTTTCCTGGACGCCTGGTTATGATTTCGTAAAACATCCTAGTCTTTCCAGAGCGGTGGATTTCAGGTTCCGAGCGGATGATGGAGATGAAAAATCTACTTGGGAAGTGGCTGCCATTACCGTTAAAGATGCCAACAGAAATCCGAAATTTGACAATATTCCAAACAAAGTAGTGCAGGAAGAACAGTTGCTGCAATTCACGGTAAACGCAACTGATGCAGATAATGATGAACTGACCTATAGTGTCTTGAGCGGACTTCCGCCTGGAGCAGGATTTGATCCAGAAGCACAGCAATTCAAATGGATCCCAACCGATGCACAAGCAGGAATTTATTTTGTGACTTTCAAAGTAGTGGATAACTTTGGTGGAAAAGACCTAGAAAATGTGCTGATCGCCGTCACTAATGTAGTCAAGCCTCAGTGCGATGATAATCTGGATAATGACGGGGATAGTAAGAAAGATGAGAACGATCCTGGCTGTCATACCGACGGAAATCTTGATAATGATAGCTCTTACGATCCTAATGATAACGATGAAACTGATGAAGCTATTGATGAACCAGAATGTAAGGACGGCAAGGATAATGATGGGGATAGTAAGATAGATTTTCCAAACGACCCTGGTTGCGACAACCAAGATGATGACAATGAAGGCGATGAGCCGGAATGTAAGGATGGAAAGGATAATGATAATGACGGATTTGTAGATCTACATGACCCTGGCTGTGAAAATGAAGATGATGATAACGAAGATGATACTCAGGAAGACAAACCTCAATGTGATGACGGATTAGACAATGACGGCGACCACACCATAGACTTAGATGACCCAGGTTGTTTCAGTCCAGAAGATGACAATGAAAACGATGATCCTTATGTACCTCAATGTAGCGATGGCGCAGATAATGACCATGATGGGTACACCGACTATGCTCAAGATACGGGATGCCTGACTCCGGATGATAATAATGAGAATAATTACATCACTCCGGAAGAGGATTCAAGCCATAATATCGACTTACAGTTACAATCCGCACACCTCGAAAATGAAGTACTAGAAGCAGGAAATAATTTGTTCATCAATGTGCGGGTGTTCAACGACGGCGATGAGGACTTTGATGAGCTTAAGGTCCAAGCCAAGATCTTCGATTTAGGGATATGGGGAAGCACCGGCAAGTTTACCCTGGATTCAGGAAAGGACAAAAACAGCAATGTCGTTGTGTTTATTCCTGAAGACGCCCAGCCCGGCTGGCACCTGGTTAAGGTGATCGTCAAGAATTCCCATTACCATACTTCGACCTATAGGTTAGTATATATCAAAAGTAACACTTTCAAGTAGTGGTCTAGTGTTCCTACTCAATGATACTAAACTACGAAAGATTTAA
>Ga0209541_10013435_pt1 | contig 12510 bp, 23 predicted proteins | sample RifCSPlowO2_01_FD_184027 | JGI IMG/M metagenome (GOLD analysis project Ga0209541, IMG submission 184027) | Groundwater microbial communities from Rifle, Colorado - Rifle CSP2_plank lowO2_0.1 (SPAdes) (version 2) | ecosystem: Environmental > Aquatic > Deep subsurface > Groundwater | place...
AGAAGGTTTGAGCACAAAAGAAAATGCCTAAACGACATCGATCACATCATGGGTCCAAACAATTTTGGCCACGGCGACGAGCAAAGAAGCTCACAGCGAGAGTGCGCTCTTGGTCTGCGCAGGAAAAGAAAATTCTTGGGTTTGCAGGCTATAAAGCGGGAATGACTCATGTCTTGTTTAGAGACGCACGCCCTTATTCTCCCAGCAAAGGAGAACTAGTGAATTATGCCGCCACGGTGATTGAATGCCCACCTTTGAAAGTCTGCAGTATTATTTATTATACAAAAGATGCTTATGGCCTCCATGTTTCTAGGAGAGAATTAGCCTCTTCACTTGATAAAATATTACAAAGAAAAATTTCTTTTCAAAAAAAAGAAAGTAAAAAAGAAGATTCTCTGCATTTTGATGAACTGCGCTTATTAGTTCATACACAACCTTCTAAAACAGGAATTGGCAAAAAGAAACCTGAGCTCTTTGAGATTCCTGTCCGTGGAAAAGATGCTTTAATATTTGCTAAAGAACAGTTAGGAAAAGAAATAAAAGTTAGTGATGTCTTTAAAGCTGGGGATATTATAGATACGCATAGCGTTACAAAGGGAAAGGGCTTCCAAGGTGCTGTCAAACGTTTTGGTGTTTTCTTACGAGAACATAAGTCTGAAAAAAAACGACGAGCCGTTGTCCTTGCTCCGCAAACACCACGCAAGATTCTTTGGGGACAGTTATTACCAGGGCAATTAGGAACCCATTTGCGCACGGATTACAATAAAGAAGTTTTATTGCTTGATCATCAAGCTGAAAAGATTAATCCTCTTGGTGGATTTGTCCGCTATGGCTTAGTCAAGAATGATTATTTATTGCTGAAAGGATCTATACCTGGTCCTAAAAAACGTTTGATTACTTTAACAAGATCTATTAGAAATAGTAAAGCAAAAAATCCTTTAGCTATCGAATATATTCACACGAGGCCGCAACAATGAAAGTTGATGTTATGAATATTCAAGGAGACAAGGTTAAGCAAATTGAACTGCCTGATCAGTTCTTTGAATCTTATGAACCAAGCCTCATTAAACGAGCTATTTTAGCTATTTTTTCCCATAAACGACAACCCTATGGTGCTATGCCACGTGCAGGAATGAATGTTTCCGCCAAGCTCTCCCGTCGAAGAAAAAATTACAAAGGATCATATAATCATGGTATCTCCCGTGTTCCGCGAAAGACGATGACACGAAGAGGTATGCAGTTTTTCTGGGTTGGTGCTCTTGCTCCTGGTACGGTAAAAGGACGTCGCGCCCATCCCCCACAAGCTGACAAAAAATGGGATTTAAAGATTAACAAAAAAGAACGACGAAAAGCCATACGCAGTGCTCTTTCTGGTTTAACAGCTCACCATAAATTGTTGATTGTTGATTCCAGTTTTGAAGAATTATCCAAAACCAAAGATGTGCGACAGAGTTTAGTAAAACTCGGCTTGAAAGAAGAGCTTGAACGCAGTGCTCTTAAGAAAGTGCGTGCAGGAAAAGGAAAAATGCGCGGAAGAAAATACAAACGAAAAGTTGGTGCCTTGTTTGTGACGGGAAGTGTGAGTCCTTTAATGCAGGCTGCTCAAAACATTCCTGGGTTTGATAGCTGTGAAGTGCGCAACCTGAATGCTGCTCTTTTAACACGAGGACATGAAACACCTCGCTTATGTATTTTTACTGAGTCTGCTCTCCAAAAACTCGCAAGGGAGCGTTTATTCCTATGAAGACATATGATGTGTTACGCTATCCGATTAATACGGAAAAAGCTGTGAAAATGATTGACAGAGAAAACAAACTCTTATTTTCCGTTGACAAACGAGCAAATAAATCTCAAATCAAAGAAGCAGTTGAGAAAGCATTCAACGTAAAAGTATTAAAGGTTAATACCTTGTTCAGCCCTCATGGAGAAAAAAGAGCTTATGTTACATTAGCTCCTTCCTTTCAAGCAGCAGATGTGATGACTAAATTAGGACTTATGTAAAATGGGAAAACGTATTGTTCAACAACGACGGGGACGCGCAAAGAGTAGATATAAATCTCCTCGGCACCGTTTCAAAGGCCCTGCGGCTCACAAGAAGATGAGTCCTGAAACTTATGAGGGAGTTGTACAAACACTTTTGCATTCTCCTGCACATAGTGCTCCTCTTGCTGAAGTTTTTTTCAAAGATCAAGGAAGCGAATTAGTTTTGGCTCACGATGGTATGTATGTTGGCAAAACTATTGTCGTTGGAAGCCAAGCACCTATGAAAGAAGGAAATACTCTGCGCTTAGATCAGATTCCTGAAGGAACACTTATCCATAATATTGAATCACAACCTGGAGACGGTGGAAAATTCGTCCGTGCATCTGGCACTTCTGCAAGAATTATTGCACGCGGAGAAAATAGTGTGACTGTGGTTATGCCTTCTAAAAAGAAAAAAGAATTTATACCGCAATGCCGAGCTACTATCGGTGTTGTTGCTGGCGGAGGACGTCTTGAAAAACCCCTGATCAAAGCAGGAAAAAGCTGGCACGCCAAGAAAGCACGAGGAAAATTATTCCCTGTGACTTCCAAGGTTGCCATGAATGCCAACAATCATCCTTTTGGTTGTGGTCGTGGGCGTCATATTGGTAAACCTAAAACACCTTCTCGTTTTGCACCACCTGGACGTAAGGTTGGACTTGTCGGTGCTCGAAGAACAGGGAGAAAAAATAGATGAGAGAAGAATTATTTAAAGGAAAAACGAAGGAAAAACTCCTTGCGATGAATTTGCAGGACTTTGCACAACTTCTTAGTTCTCAAAAAAGACGATCCTTGAAACGAGGATTTACCGAACAGCAAAAAATTTTACTTGAGAATATTCAAAAGGCAAAAAATAATCCACGAGCACGCGTCAAGACGCATTGTCGCGATATGGTAATTATTCCAGAAATGCTGGATCAAACCATTCATGTTCATAATGGAAAAGAGTTCCAGCCTGTTGTTATTACCTTAGACAGGCTTGGTCACCGCCTCGGTGATTTCGTTATGACGCGCAACAAAGTAAAACATTCCAATCCTGGTATTGGAGCAACCAAGAGCAGCTCTGCTGTTTCTGTAAAATAAAATGACAGATATACATATTGTTAAAGTTCAGGGACGTGCTTTACCTGTTTCGAAGAAGTTTGCTGTTGAGATTTGCAATTTCATACGCTATCGACCAATGAACAAAGCACGTAGTATGCTTGTTGATGTTCTAGAAGGAAAACGCGCTGTTCCTTTCCGTCGCTATAAAAAGGACCAGTCCCACAAAAAAGAAGTTGGTCCTGGACGCTACCCTATGAAAAGCTCCTATTTTTTTATTCGTTTACTTGACTCTTTGAAAAAAAATGCAGAGCAAAAAGGATTGAATAGTGATGATCTCGTCGTGAGTGTTGCTATGGCTAATAAGGGCCCTACACGCATGAGACAAGGAAGACATCGAGGACAAATGAAAAATACCCATATATTATTGTGTGCTCAAGAACAAGAAACGAAGAAGGAGAAAAAGAAGACATGATTGAAAAGAACATTGTTGCACAAAAATTCAAAGAGAAAGAAATTGAAGAATTTGTTTTTAAATATTTCGGGAAACTTGTGTGCAGCCATGTTAAAGTACAACGCACTCCTCTTGGAGAGAAAGTCAGTGTCCATACTTCCCGCCCCGGTGTCATCGTTGGAAGAAAGGGAGCCAATATTAAAGCTATTACTCAGGAACTTAAAACACGTTTTGGAATGGATAATCCTGAACTTGAAGTCGTTGAGATTACAAATCCTGCTTTGGATGCAGCGAGTGTTGTTCGTCGTATTATTAGTGGATTTGAACGCTTTGGAACCAAACGTTTTAAGGTTATGGCCTATGGCGCTCTTGAAGAAAGTATGAAGGCTGGAGTTAAGGGTATAGAAATTGTTATTTCAGGACGTGGAATTCCTGGTGAACGTGCCAAAACATGGCGCTTTAGTGCTGGCTACTTAAAGAAATCGGGAGATATTTCCGCAAGCTTCATGGACCGCTGCTCAGAATCAGCCAATATTCGCTCTGGCACCGTGGGTGTGAAAGTCAGTATTTTAGGTCCTCATGTTGCTTTGCCTGACACCGTTACTATTAAAGAACCGAGTATTACAGAACGCATTGAAGAAACTGTTCAAAAAGTTCAGAAGAAGAAAACAGAAGAAGAAGAGAAGAAAACAAAAAGGAAGAAGAAAGTAAAGGAAGAAGATGGCAGCAAAGATACGAAAAAATGATTTGAAAGCATTAAGCTCAGAAGAATCTCAGAAGAAGATGGAAGAACTTCAAAAAGATTTAATGAAATTACGCACTCAATCAAAGTCTGGAGCACAAATGGAAAGCCCTGGACGCATCCGTTCACTGAAGAAAACAATTGCACGCTTGTATACCCTTCAAAGCATACAAGATAAAGGAGGTAGAAAGAATCAATGACTGAAATAGATCCTATTACTGGTCTTCCAAAAGAACTCAACCTTTGGGAGGACATCGCAAGAGAGGATCAACATATTCAAATTTCCGTCGTGAAAAGAAGATATGGAAAGTTGTCAACTCTTGTGGAAGGCCTGGATGAAAAATCCATTGACATTAAGGACCTGTCAAAAAAACTTAAGTCGAAGTTTGCGTGTGGCGGAACTGCAAAGAAAGGAATTATTGAATTGCAAGGAAATCATGCACACAAAGTGAAAGAAGAGTTAGTAAGAATTGGATTTACAGAAACATCCATTAGCGTATTAGAAAAACAAAGGAAAGGAAAATGAAGAAAGAATCGAGAAATACAGGATTGAAAGACGTTCACGCTCCTCAGAAGGCTGCTCTTGAAGATAAGCATTGCCCTTTTTACGGCAACAATCGTCTTCGCGGCAATATTTTTGTCGGAAAAGTTATTCGTGCTAAAGCTCAAAAAACAGCGACTGTTTCCTGGGAACGCTTGTATTATATTCCAAAGTTTGAACGATATGAAAAAAGGAGAAGCAAAGTGCAGGCACATAATCCTCCTTCCATTGATGCAAAAGAAGGAGATACTGTCCTTATTGCTGAATGCAAACCTATCAGCAAGACCAAGCACTTTGTCATTGTCAAGAAAAAATGAAAGCATTCAAATCCCACATGACCAAAGGTCTACAACGTGAGACGCGGATTGAAACCTGTGACAACTCTGGCGCTAAGATCTTAAGAATTATCTCTTTCCAAGGTGGGAAAGGAAGCAAGAGACGCCATGTGACTGGTGGTTTGGGACAATTATTTACTGCTTCTGTGCAAAGTGGCAATCCTGACATGAGAAAGAAAGTTGTGCAGGGAATTATTGTACGACAATGCAAAGAAATCCGGCGTGCTGATGGCACACGTTTAAAATTTGAAGACAATGCTGCTGTTGTGCTAAAAGACAACAAAGGAAATTTGAAAGGCACATTGATAAAAGGAGCTGTACCGAAGGAGGTCATTGATCGCTGGCCATTAATTGGCAAGCAAGCAAAAATTGTTGTATAAGATGAAAAAGAAATTCAGCAAAGCATGGATCAGAAGCACTCAAGTGCGCAAGCAGCGAAAGTACAGAAAGAATGCTCCTTTGCATATTGCAAGAAAGTTCTTACGTTCTCTGCTTTCACAAGAATTGCGAAAGAAATACAATCATCGCAATCTTGCTGTCCGCAAAGGAGATACAGTAAAAGTATTACGAGGAGAATTCAAGGGAAAAACAGGTAAGGTTGAACGTGTCAGCATTGTCTACAGAAAAGTTTATCTTGACAGCATCTCGCGAACAAAAAAGGATGGCAACAAAGTGGCAGTAGCATTTGATGCTTCAAAACTTATGATTACTGCTTTGGAAATTGATGATAAACGGAGAAAAGCAATACTGGAGAGGAAATAAGAATGGTAAAAAATCACTTAGCACGCTTAGCAGCACCAAAGACATGGCAGATTGCTCGAAAAAAGAGCAAGTGGATTGTACGACCTCATCCTGGATCTCAGAAACTTGAACATAGTTTACCCCTGCAATTTATCTTACGTGAAATGCTAGAAATCGCAAGTACTGCACGAGAAGCAAGACATATTCTCAATCAAAAGACAGTGTTTATCAATAAGAAAGTTCGCTGTGATCCTCGTTATGGTGTTGGCTTATTCTCTCTTATTGAAATTCCTTCCCTCAAAAAGACAGTTACCCTTGTTTTGAATAAGCAAGGAAAACTTGAATTAAAAGAAGTAGATAGCAAATCTCTCTCCCTTCTGAAGATCACCCATAGAAGCGTTGGAAAAGGTGGGAAGATGCAGATTCACTGTCATGATGGAAGAACTATTCTTTCTGATGAGAAATGTAAAGTTGGTGATAGCCTTATCTTTGATCTCCAACATAAGAAGATTAAAGAAATTATTCCTTTTGAAGAACAAAAAAGAGCATATTTACTTGGCGGAAAACACGTCGGAGAGATTGTTCAGATCAAGAAGATTCCGGCGCGTGAAAATCTTGGAAGACCGTATCTTTTTGTTGATTTTAATGGAAAGGAATTCCGTGCTTTGAAAGAACATACATTTGTTATCGGAGATAAGGAGATATTACACGTACAATGAACAACATGAAAGAGATTCGAATAGAGAAGATTACCTTGAATATTGGTGTTGGTGCTCCTGGTGAGAAAATGGAAAAAGCAAAAAAGATCTTGAAATCACTCACAGGCATAGATGCAAAAGAAACCTCTTCCATGAAAAGAATTCCAAGCTGGGGCGTTCGCCCTCGTCTTTCTATTGCCTGCAAAGTTACTGTGAGAGGAAAAGAAAAGACAAAAGAGTTACTTTCCCGATTATTGTATGCATTAGGAAATAAGATTCCTGCTTCCAAGTTTGATCCACGAGGAAATTTTTCTTTTGGCATTGAAGAATATATTAATATCAAAAATTTAGAATATGATCCTCATGTTGGTATCATTGGTTTGGAAGCTGCTGTCAGTTTAGAGCGACCCGGTTTCAGAGTAAAGAGAAGAAAAATTCAGGCAGGAAAGATTTCACCTAAACACCAAATCAAGAAAGAAGAAGCTATTACTTTCATTGAAAAAATGTTTCACGTTGAGGTGAGTAATAAATGACGATCAAAAGCCATACAAAGATGTTCAAGCAGCTGGAAGCCAAGCCAGTTATTCTTGCCAAATATAAAAAGCATAATGAACCGAAAGAACGGAAATATGGTTCCTTGAAAAAAAAATGCAAGCGCTGCGGGCGCATGGGTGCTCATATTAGCAAGTACAATCTGCATTTGTGCCGTCAGTGTTTCCGTGAACTTGCAAAAGCTATAGGATTCAAGAAATATAACTAAAGGAGAAGAAGAATGAGTTTAAACGATCCATTATCTGATGTCTTGTCGCATATTCTTAATTGCGAGAAGAAAAACAAAAAAGAATGCATTGTCGGTCATGATTCCAAGTTCATCCGATCTATTCTTTACCTCTTGAAAGAAGAAGGATATATTGGTTCCTTTGATGTTCACTCTTCTGCACGAGGAGGTAGCCTCAAGATTTCTTTATTGGGGCATATCAATGCATGTAGTGTGATTAAACCTCGTTTTTCCTTCACCAAAACAAATCACGAGAAATTTGAGAAACGATATCTTCCTGCAAAAGATTTCGGATTCCTTGTAATCAGCACATCACAAGGCATTATGACACACAATCAATCACTTGCAAAAGGCACTGGGGGAAAGCTTATTGCTTATTGTTATTAAAGATGACAGAAAAAAAATCATTTGAAGTGAAAGTAACTCTTCTTGAGGGTGTCGAAGTTCATGTTCAAAATAATCATGTGACGATCAAAGGTCCAAGGGGGGAAGTTTCCAGAACTTTTGTAAGTCCACGCCTTGTTTTGACCAAAGAAGATTCTTTGCTCAACATCAAAACAAAAGAATCTCTTCGAGCAATTAAATATGATAAAACATTAGGCCATACCTTTCGCGCTCATCTTCGCAATATGATGTATGGTGTTTTGAAAGGATACGAAGCCAAATTAAAAATTTGTTCAGGACATTTCCCTATGACTGTCAGCACGGATACTGAGAAAGTCACTATTAAAAACTTTTTAGGAGAAAAGGTTCCACGCCATAGTTCTATGATGAAAGGAGTAGAGGTCAAAGTGAACGGCAATGAGGTCATTGTGACAGGCATCGAAAAAGAAGCCGTCGGACAAACGGCCGCCCGCATTGAACAAAGTTGCCGCATTACAAATAGAGATCGCCGCATTTTCCAAGACGGCATCTGGATTATACAGAAACCACAGGTTAAAGAATGAATAAAGAATTATTACAGAAGCGAGCGTCGATGAAACGCAAGAAGCCACGATTTAGCACTGATGACTCTAGAAGTCGCAAACGCTTGAGAAACAAAGGAGCATGGACAAGACCGCGTGGTCATGATAGTAAGATGCGTATAAGTTTCAGAGGACACAAAAATATGCCTGCTGTCGGTTATTCCTCTCCTCGTCTTGTGAGAGGTTTGAACAGAGAAGGGTTATTGCCTCTTTTGGTTTCCTCCCTGAAAGATTTAGATCAAAATTTCAGCCAAGCTATTGCTATCTTTTCAAGCAGTGTTGGAATGAAAAAACGTTTATCTCTTTTAGAAAAAGCACAAGAAAAGAAGATTAGAGTTGAAGGTGTGAAAGACATCAATAAAACTTTGCAAGAAATTAAAGAAGGGTTTGAAAAGAAAAGAAAAGAGAGAAAGAAGAAGCACGAGGAAAGAGGGAAGAAGCACGAGGAAGAGAAAAGAAAGGAAAAGAAAACAGAAAAAGAGGAAGAGAAGAAAAAATGAACCTCAAGAGTAAAAAAGATATTGCGACGAAGATTCTCAAGGCAGGAAGGAAGAGAGTTTGGTTTAACCCTGAGAAGTTAAGTGATATCAAAGAAGCTATTACAAAAGAAGATCTCAAAGGTCTTATGAAAGAAGGAAGCATTCGCATCAAGCAAAAAGAAGGGCAATCACGAGGACGTGCACGAAAAATTCTTGAACAAAAAAAGAAAGGACGACAACAAGGCACTGGTTCCAGAAAAGGGCGTGCAAGTGCACGCACTGCTCAAAAACCAGAATGGATGGCACGCATCCGATCACAACGTATGCTCATCAAAGAACTCCTTGAGAAAGGATCTATTCAACGAGAAACCTATCGCTTTCTTCGCAAGAAAAGCAAAGGTGGGTTTTTCAGAAACAAGGGACATATCAAAGTATATTTAACAGAACACAAAATGTGGATAGAACGACATGGCAAGTAATAGAAGTTATAATGTACAATATAAGAGAAGACGAAGTGGACATACCGATTATCACTTACGAAGAAAACTTTTAGAGTCTGGAAAAGTTCGTTTGGTTGTTCGCAAAAGCCTTCAACATATTTCCGTGCAGCTTATTTCCTATCATCAAGAAGGCGACCGTGTTCTTGCCTTTTCACATAGCAAAGAACTTGTAGAGTATGGATGGAAAGGGCCTACCAGTAATCTTCCTTCTGCCTATCTTACTGCTTATCTCTGCGGCTTGAAAGCTAAAAAGAAAGGTGTGAAGGACTTTATTGCTGATTTTGGCTTGTATATGGTAAGCAAAGATTCACGACTCTTTGCAAGCTTGAAGGGTGCCTTGGATGCTGGTCTGAAAGGTCCCCATCGGGAAGGGATTTTACCTTCAGAGGACGTTGTTGGGGGCAAGAGAATCAGCGATTATGCTACTCTTTTGCAGAAAGAAAATCCTGAACGATATAAGAAACAGTTTGGATATTATATAAAAAACAATATAAAAGTTGAGGACATGCGTTCTCTTGTTAGTGAAACAAAGAAACAAATGGAGATACGATGGCATTAGGAAAAACAGAACCATTGGAGAATTGGATACCACGCACCAGTCTCGGACGTAAAGTGAAGAATCGAGAGATCACTTCTATTGATGAGATATTAGATAAGGGTTTGAAAATTCTTGAGCCGGAGATTATTGATACACTTATTCCTAATTTAGAGCATAGTTTACTAGAGATTGGGCAAAGTAAAGGTAAATTTGGCGGTGGGCGAGGAAGCATCTGGAAGCAAACACAAAAAATTACTAAAGAAGGTGCAAATATTACTTTTACCTCTTATGTTGTCGTTGGCAACAAAGATGGATATATTGGCATTGGAAGCGGCAGTGCTAAAGAAACTGTTCCTGCCCGTGAAAAAGCCATTCGTCAGGCAAAATTAAATATGATTAAGATCCGACGAGGATGTGGTGCCTGGGCTGCTGGAAGCAGAACTCCAAGTTCCATTCCTTTTGAAACAATTGGAAAATGTGGTAGCATTGTAGTTACTTTAAAGCCCGCTCCACTTGGTACGAAACTTGTAGCAGAAAAGAAATGCCGTAAGATTTTAGAGTTAGCAGGGATCAAAGATGTGTATGCTAAAACACGTGGGAAAACACCTACACGCATCAACATGGTCAAAGCATGCTTTGATGCTCTTAATAATCTCAACAAAATGTATGTGAGTGAAAAGCAAGCAAAGGAGTTATGTCTTGTTGAAGGGAGTCTAAAGAATGTCTAAGTTAGCCATCATTCAGATACGGGGAACGATTAATACCACGAAACCTCTTCAAGACAGTTTCAGAAGTTTTAATTTGCAGCGTAAAAATTCCTGTGTTATTGTTGAGAATAGTCCAGAAGTTTTAGGACGCTTGCTCCATCTCAAAGATTATGTAACATGGGGAGAGATTGACGAGGAAACACTTGCTGAATTGCTACGAAAACGAGGACGTCTTGCTGGGAATACTTTAGTTAGTGATGGGTACTTTAAAGAAAAGATAAAAACAGACATCAACGGCTTTGCTAAATCTTTTATGGAAGGAAAAATGAAAATTAAAGATGTTCCGGGATTGAAACGCTTTTTTCGCTTGACTGCACCTCTTGGTGGTTTTGAACGAAATGGTATAAAGGTTCCTTATAGTTTAGGAGGTTCCTTAGGATATCGCAAACAACACATTAATACGCTAATAAGGAAGATGTGGTAAAAAATGGTTGTCAATAAACGAAAAAAAAATACGAGACAGCGAGGGAATAACAGCCACGGCTGGGGCGCTAAAAAGAAACATCGTGGTGCTGGAAATCGCGGCGGACGCGGTATGGCTGGTAGCGGAAAACGTGCTGATCAGTTCAAACCAACTATTCTCAAGTTGTATGGTAATGCTTACTTTGGCAAACGAGGATTTCACCGACCACAAAAAATGATACAGAGTTTCAAGAGCTTGAATCTTGATGAATTAGAAATACTCTTAACTTCTTTCCTTGCTGAAAAGAAAGTAGTACTTGAAGGAGAAAGATATCTTCTTAACTTAGAAGACTGTGGGTATCACCGCCTTCTTGGCAGAGGATCTGTTCATCACAAATTTAAAATACGAGCAGTTCATTTTTCTTCCCGTGCTGGAGAGAAAATACGAAAAGCTGGTGGTGAAGTACTAAACAATGAATCTACTGATTAAGCTTGCTTCTTATATCCCCGAAGTCAAAGCTCCTGAAGAAAAAAAACTCTCCTTTTCTTCCAAACTCAAATGGACATTGACTATTCTTATTTCTTTTTTCCTTCTTTCTGTTATTCCCTTGTTTGGTTTAGGACAGAATGCGCTTCAACAGTTTGAACAACTTTCTATCATTCTTGGTGCGAGCTTTGGTTCCTTGCTTAGTCTAGGTATTGGTCCTATTGTCACTGCTTCGATTGTTCTTCAATTACTTGCAGGTTCAGGTCTTTTACATTTGGATCAAACAAGTCATGAAGGACGTGTGAAATTTCAGGCATTACAAAAGGTTGCTACGATTTTCTTTATTATCTTTGAAGGAATGATTTACGTATTCATGGGCGGCCTTGCTCCCGATCAAGCATTGACCGGAAGTCCTTTGTATTTTCGTTTAGAGTTACTATTAATTGCACAGCTGATTATTGGTGGTGTGTTAATTATGTATATGGATGGGGTCGTTCAGAAATATGGTTTTGGTTCTGGTGTTAGTTTGTTTATTGCCGCTGGTGTTTCTTCCGAGATTGTTCTTCGTGCTTTTTCTCCTTTGAATAGTTTGGGAAATCTCGCTTTTGGTTCTGGACAGCCAGCTGTCGGTGCCATCTTTGTTTTTTTCAGTTCTCTTGTTTCCGGCGCCTTGAATGAAGCAAGTCTTGCTTTCTTTGCCATCTTTTTTACCTTTGTTGTTTTTGTTATTAGTGTGTATGCACAAGCAATGAAAGTAGAGATTCCTCTTTCTTTTGGTCGTGTTCGTGGCTATGGTATTCGCTGGCCTTTAAATTTTTTATATACAAGTAATATTCCTGTCATCCTTGTTGCTGCAATGATTGCTAATGTTCAGCTTTGGGCGCAACTGTTGCAAAACTGGGTTGGCGGGGGTAGTGGTGTGATGGCCTGGATTTCACAACATATCTTAGGACAATTCAGCGGACAGATTCCTATTTCAGGACTTGTCAAATGGCTGTTTTCACCAAATATTGTTGAAGC
>Ga0209541_10013436_pt1 | contig 12510 bp, 14 predicted proteins | sample RifCSPlowO2_01_FD_184027 | JGI IMG/M metagenome (GOLD analysis project Ga0209541, IMG submission 184027) | Groundwater microbial communities from Rifle, Colorado - Rifle CSP2_plank lowO2_0.1 (SPAdes) (version 2) | ecosystem: Environmental > Aquatic > Deep subsurface > Groundwater | place...
GCAGCCCGCCGCAGTCAAAACCAGGCTGGAACCACACAGCAAACCCCTGCATGTATTTAAAACGACTCCAGACATCTTTGAAAGTAGTTGTTTTAACATGGCCAACATGCGGTATGCCATTAACATATGGTGGCCCATCAAGCAGGTAAAACTTTTTCCGTTTCCAGTCCATTCTTATAATTTTTTCAGGTATCTTTTCATTTTTCCAGAATTCATGTACTTCTTTCTCTATTGCCTTCGGATCATAATTCTTCATAATATCACTTGGTTAGCACTGATTTTATATTTATAATTTAGTTTCTATTCTCTTAAATCTGATATTTATTTCCAGATATGCAATTCAACATACCTTTCTTTTAATCCATTATTTGCAATTTCCTCCATTTGTACCAAAAGGATAAAATATTCTGAAAGTTTTTTCTTCAAGTGGTATAAGTTTTACATATCCATCTCTTGCATATATATTTGCACGTGCATGATCTAATTCGCAGCACATTTCTGGCGGAAAACTTATAGGCACTCCTTCTGCGAAAACCAAAGTCTCGTAGTTTTCACCATCAGGATAATACGGAACAAAATACATATTTTCAATCCTCCCCCAATCCAGCCTCCTGCTTCTAAGTAATGGCAAAATTTCACTGCTTCAGAATGCCGAAGCAGTTTTATGCAATAATAATTTCAATTCGAGTAGCGAGGAGAATTCCGGAGATATCTAAATCTGTCATATGACTTAAATTCAGCAGATTTGACATATTAAAATATAATGTAAATGAATGCTTTTAAAATTAATCTTTTTATAAGTTTCACAAATAATACACATTCAGTGGCTGCGATGGTGTAACCTGGTTAGCACGTGGGACTGTGGATCCTCCAGTTCGGGTTCAAAGCTACCTTTTCTTTTGTAAAAGAAAAGGTAAGATATCAAAATTAACAAAATAATATGCAATAAAATTGACAAGTGTTTCTTTATTTCGGACGCGTTTTTTCTTTACAAAGAAAAAAGGTGTTTGGTGAAATTCCCGGTCGCGGCCCGTTTTTATTTTATATTCATTGAGCAAATGTATACCCCATGATAAATCATGGGGTATTTGATTTTCTGATATCCGAAAAACACGGCAAGATGTACTCGGCTTCTTCTTTCAGTGTCATTAGCTTCGTTACGATTAACGGTTCAATCGGATGAATATCAGGATACGGCGAATACAATACAGAAGACTGCGTTTCATTTGGCTTGCCAGAAACAATTTCTATTGAAATTGTTATTTCCTGCGGATGTGAGGGAAATGACAATGAAAATTTAATAAATAGAACATTCGTTGTCATTTTTATGTCAGGGAAGTATTTATACATGATAGTTACCAAAGAAGGTAACTATCATGTATTAGGATTAAAAGTGCGGTATATTTAAATACTTTGAGGTAGTAAATATAATCTTATAGAAAAGGTGATAATGTTATGACAATAAAATGGATGTTACATGGGTCAGGATTTGGTGATGAGGAAGAATCTGGATTCAGAGCTGTTCCTTACATCGATGTTGCTGATAGGAAAAATATATTTTATGTTCTGGAAACAGAAGAAATGCCTGTAGAAGCAGATGCTGATGTAGTAATTGCTGCAGGAAAGAATATAGCTGATATATGCAGAAATGTTTTAAATCGAAGAGGATATGGTCATGTATCAGTTTTTTACGATGTCTCGAGTTCAAGAAGCTATTTAAAAAATAATTCATGCGACTGGTTAATAGCAGCCAAATCGCTAAATGAATATGAAAATGATATGGATTCTTTTATAGAATACAAAGCTGGTCGTGAATTAATGGAGCTGGTCGAATAGCTTACAAGAGTTTCAGCAAAATCATTAATAGGTATCAACTTCTATTCTTCAAAAGGGTTTCAGCATGAGAAATAGTTATATTGCCGTCTTCTATCATTTGCTTTGTTATCTGTTGTATGTCTTTTCCTTTTGCACCAGCTGCAATTGCCATATTTCTGGCGTGAAGTTTCATATGACCTTTCTGGATCCCTTCAGTTGATAATGCTTTAAGTGCTGCAAAATTCTGAGCCAGACCTAAAGTAGCACAGATGCCAGAAGCTTCTTTTGCTGTTTTAACGCCTAAAATTTTTAATGCTAGCTGCGCACAGGAATTGGATTTTATTGCTCCGCCAACAGTTCCAATTGCCATAGGTAGTTCAATTGATCCTTTCAGGTCTCCGCAGCGAGTTTTCTCATATTTTGTCAGTGGTTTATACCCATTAAACGCAGCATATGAATGAGCACCAGCTTCAACAGCCCTGAAATCATTTCCCAATGCTATTACTAATGCATCTACTCCGTTCATAATTCCTTTATTATGCGTTGAGCATCGGTAGATATCATTCTTTGAAAATTCATACGCTTCAATAATTTTGTCAACAACATCTTCTCCGCCAAGAACTTCTTTTTTCCACAAAGCTTCTGCCCGTGCAAGTCGTTCATCAGCAAGATTGGAAATTATTTTCAGCCTAGTTTTTCCACCAGTGAGCTTTTCAACAAAGCTTGAAATATTTTCCAGCATCGTATTTACAGTATTGGCACCCATTGAATCCAGCACATCAACATGAAAATTTAAAATAAGCATTTCACCAACGGCAGTCTTTAATTGTTTTGTTGTTATTCTTCTGGCACCGCCGCCTAATTTTATAATTGTTGAATTTTTATCATTGCATTTCTCTAAAATTTTTTCCTCAGTTTTCAGAACATTTTTTTCAGCTTCTGAAATATTTCTGATTTTTACAATCTGCATCTGGCCGATCATAATGGAATCATCAACTTTGGTTTTGAAACCATCAGGCAATGTAAGTTTGGCACCATTACTTGCAGCAGCAACTACCGAAGGCTCTTCAATAACCATAGGAATTAATCTTGGTTTGCCGTCAATTACAAAATTTTGTGCAACAGCCAACGGCAACCTATACACGCCAATTACATTTTCAATCATCACATCAGCACGTTCAACATCAATGCCGCCAATGTCGAGATTTTTCAGTTCTTCCTTTGTCAGCCCGCATTTCTTTGCAAGTTCTTCCCTTCGTTCCTTCACGCTCATTTCATAGAACTTTTTCATTTTACTTCACCAACACATTGGAAATGTGAAATATTTCCATGTATCGGAATGCTAAAAGCATTCCAATATCTAAAATGAAGATTATACATATAAAAACATGATTATTTTTAACTCGTTAACTAACAGCCTGTTCCAGCACAAAATAGTCAATCACAAAAGCAGAATTATCAACAGGGGCAATGATTATTTCATTCATGCCTTCAGCAACATTTCTATTGATAAGATGATATGTATAGATTCTGCCTTTTTCAGCTGTATCATATTTTTCAAACAAAATTCTGTTTCCATTTTTTATTTTAACAGAAAGCCCTCCCGCCCGTATGACATCATCCAGCTTAAACCTAAGCCACTTATTATAGTAATTGGTAGATGAGCCCGAAAGATTAACATTTCTACTGAAAACATTCTCTTTTTCAGACGTATAGAATGCTTTTAATTTTGCATTTCCAACAAATTCAGATTGCGGACCAGAAGCAAATGTTACAGTGTTTTTGCCAACTTCAAAAATGCTTCTGTCAAAAGTTATCTGTTTCACAAACCTTGTGATGTTATCGCTAAACACATCTTTATTATTTATTCTTATAACAAGAGCGCCAACATAATCTACCATGTCCAGATCAATCTGCCCTTTTGTAAGTTTGACATATGTGTCAGAATCTATATCAAATGTAAATGAATCCTGCTTATCAATGAAATTTTCTGTGTGTATTATAACTTCTGTCAGTTCATATATATTCGGAGACCAGATCTGCCATCCTGATGACTCTGGAACTAACTCAATAATATATTTTGGCACGGAATTATCCAGTGTTATTTTATATTCCCCGATATTATAACGTTTTTTTTCAATTAATTTTCCATTCAATTTAATATCAAGGTCTGCAAGGTTGTTTGTATTTTTAATCATGAAATTCAGTGTTATTTTTTGCATGCTTTCAGGGTTTTGTATTTCAAATTTCAGGCTTTCTGATCCAAACAGAACACCGCTGAACAGCCTGCGTTCGCCTAAATCATATTCTATGATATCCAGCTTGTAGCTTGTGTTAAAATTTCCAATATTATAAGGTTTATATAATTCCAGTACATCTCTTCCAACAAAAAATCCTGAACTGGTATTGGTTATTTTTCCCACATCAGAGTCTGTTAAAAAGTAATCTACAGTATCATTGCTGGTATCCATAGATGCAAAAGCTATTATGAATACAGCCATTATTACTAAGCCTACAATAAGAAAGCCCATGAATTCATCCATATGATTTAAATTCTTTCAGGTTATTTTTAAATCTTCCATAACACACATTTTCATATGATAATTATGAAAAAAGACCTGAAATATGGGATTCTGACTTTAAAGCCTGAAGTATCTGGAGATCTTATTATTATAAAATCTCTTTTGATGCCGGGTGATAAGATTAGCGGTTACACTGTGCGCTCTATTTCTATCCAGCAGGGTAACAGAAAAATCAGGGGTGAAAAGAAAAAAATCTATGTTGCAATACAGGTACAAAAGGTCAGTTTCAGTGAAACTGGAGATCAGCTTCGTGTTGGCGGTATTATTCTCGAAGGGTCTGATGAAGTGGAACATGCTTATCATACAATGGAAGTTGTTATTAACGAGCCTGTTAAAATAGAAAAAAAATGGCACAAATTTGAACTGGATAAAATTGAAAAAGCAAAAATAAAACCTGTGAATATTCTAGCCTGTATTTTGGATGAAACAGAGTGTGACATTTTCAGTATAAAAGATAAAATCACAAAAAAAGCAGAATTTCAGGGATCAACCGGCAAGCGTTACCAGACAGACAGTTCAAAATATTACAGAGAGATTATAGATTATATTAAAGACAAGTCATTCGACTACTTGATTATAGCTGGACCGGGATTTGCAAAAGACAGTCTCAAACAAAGCCTTTCTGACGATATAAAGCAAAAAACAATTTTTGACAGTGTATCACATACAGGCATGTCTGGAATAAGAGAGTTAATAAGAAGAGGCACAATAGAAAAAGTATCAAAGCATTTCAGCATAGCAGGAGAATCAGTTATAGTTGAAAAATTTTTTACACTACTCGCAACTGATGGGCCTGTTGTTTACGGCATTCGGGAAACAAAACAAGCTCTTGACGCAGGATCTGTCAAAGATTTTTTAATAATTGAAACAATGCTCAGGGAGCATGAAAGCCTTGTTGAAAAGGCAGAACAGCAAAAAAGCAATATTTATATTATTGAGGCTAACCATGAAGCAGGAGAACGGTTTAAATCTTTTGGCGTGGCCGGGATATTGAGGTATAAATTGTAAAATTTATATTTTTTCATAAAGTTCAAGATAATCCTGATATCGTAAGCCTGTTAATTCATTCATTTTTTTGTCAATTTCATTTTGATGTTTTTGGTATTCTCTGTAAGGCATAGATAAACTTGCTGTAACTCCTATTGCAGCGCCAATTGCTACATTTAGTAAAGGATTTTCTGATTTGACAGCGTTATTGTATATCATAGCAATATCTCCTCCAAGAAATCCAAGCAATGAAGAAATTATCCAATACCTCAATGGTATATTTAATTTACTATCTCTTAATTCTGATTTATAGAATATATTTTCAGCATGCGTGAAATCTTCCATAAATTGTACTTTGGTTTTTGTTCTGCGGTAGGGATGCGTTAAATTATATACAAATTTTCTAAAGCCCCTTCTGTTTGTTTGGTCCAGATCAGAATAAGTTTTGGCTCTTTCACGAATTTCTTCTGCAGTGTCATGTTCTATTAGAGCATCAGAAGCTAAGCAAAGATCACTGCCGAATGCAAGATTAGCTACCAGAGGATTATTTCCTGACTCATATAAGACCTCAAAGTATAGTTCTTTAGCTGTTATTGGCTGTTCTTTCTCTTTATAATTTCTGGCAAACCCGAGAATATTCGCATAATCATGAACTGAATTTACACCAGCTTCATTTACAACATCAAAGACCTCAACAGGAACTCTACCGGAACTCTACCGGTGTACATGTGCTCAACAGCTTCTATGAGATCATTGTTCTCGTTTTCTGTTTCACACACATCTTCTTTATAATGAAGCAATGGTCTCTCCTGATCGCTTTCTTCCAATAGTTTTAGCTTAACTTCGCCACTTTTATAGATTTCTTTTGATTTATGCATGATTTTTCAGCCTCCATTTTTGGATGGAGAGCCTGAAAAATCTTTTATTAACCACCTTATAGACTAATTCTATTCCTTTTCACATTTCGCCACTTCGCATTTACCACCGCAAATTTAGTGATTTATCTTCGTATTTGTAAACAAAATCACCCAGAATGCTAAGTATTTCCTGCGAAACATTGGATAAAATCCTCAATCTGAATGCATTTTTCGGGTAGACAACAGTAAGTGTCAAATTGTTCAGATATTTTTTGAGTAACTTTACGTTTTTTACGAGGGGATTCTTCGCCAAAATAAGTGTCAAACTTGTTATGGCATTTGTGAGGAAAACTATGGTAAGATAGCCTATGATCGCTTTAGTGCTCCAGTGGCGAATAGGGCGAAGCTCTGTACCTTCCTTCATATCCCTTATTAGCTTCTCGGCTCTGTCTCTATCCTTGTAGAGTCTGAGAATTTTCTCAGGTTCTGTGTCAACAGAGCATTCAAGTATGAAAAAACCCTCAAGTCCTGTAATGTAAGGATTTTTCAAATCCAATGTTTTCTGAATAAAACCTTTGGCAATTATCTGTCCTGCTCTTGATATGTAAGTTGCCAAAGGTTTGCCTTTGCCGACTTTTCTTAATTTTTTGTCATTGTTGTCCAGCTCTTTCTTGAATTTCTTTTCACGCTTTCGCAACTGATCATTCTTCAGCTTCTCGGAGAAAAAGATGTATTTTGTTTCGCCGCCTTCCACTACTTTCATGCACTGATATTCTGCCTCGCCGATTTTCAGAGTTTCCTTTTTTCCATCATTGAAAAGTTTTATATAATGCCCGTAAGTTTTGCGATGCTTAGCCTTTAGCGTCAGGTAATTGAACTTCAGCGTTCTGATTTTCTCCTTGTTCTTTTTTGTATTCGCTCCGCAGTCAAATATCAGCATACTACCTTCAGACAACACTTTCGAAGTCATGCGAAGCATGACTTTCATGTGCTTCTTGTCCTGTACATTGCCCTTTTGTATTGTCAATGCTGTAGGCACCGAATTAATTCCTGTTGCTATTCCAAAAGTTATCTGCTTCTTTCCAGGCTGGTGATCACGTGAATATCCAAGTTCTGCAAGTTCAGCGTTCTTGCCTTCGAAATAGCTTGATGACCAGTCAAAGTGTTGTTCATTTGTTATGAGATTATTATTCTTGAGAAGTTGCTGATAGCGTTCAATAAGGAATGCATTTTTGTCTCCTATGCGCTCCAGGTTTCTATATAATGATCTCTCTCTAACATTGCCTTTGAAGCCGAGCTGCGCAAGCAATTCGGTTGGATACACATCCAGAATACGACTTATTGCAACACAGTTCGTCAGTTTGTTGTACACAAACAACTTGGCAAATTCTTTGAGTTCCTTTGCCTTGCCAGACACGCCATCAAACAAAAAATCAAAGAATTTGTACGAATCGTTAACTTTATCAATTATCGCGACACTACCTAATGAGAAGGTTATGCTTTTCATGTTTTCACCTCGAATACATGATGCATAACCTTTCTTTAATTATTATCTAAGTGGCGAAGTCAGGTTTATAGCTTCTTTTCGCAATTGTGGAGAAATTGAAAGATAGTAAACAAAGTCATTAGTAGTTTTTTCATTCTTACCAGACAAGACTATAAACTCAGTAGAGCCAAAACCAACCTCATCATCTTTTAAAATATCAACAAATGCAGTTTTTCCATTTTCTAAACAGGGCGTAATTCGTGCCATGAGTGTATCTTCGTTAATAAACCTTGAACCACCAGAAAATTTTGAAACTTCAAAGCTTTGAATTTTTTTGTTAAATGGACTCAAACAATCCATAGGTACTTTTTTGGCAGAGACTCCTTTTTTGAGTTCTCTTTTTGGATTTATCTCTATGGCTTCCAATAATTTAAGCTCTTCCCAATCTTCAGGAATCATTCCAATTTCAGTTTGTTTGAATTTTGACTTTTGCTTCATATTAATACACTCACAAGGTTAGCAACTTTCTCAAAAAATGAGACGATACCAGAAACAGTAGCAAGTGGTTTTAACTTCTCCCAAACCAATCTAATAATATTTTTATCTGGGTTTGGTTTTGTAATTTGAGATTTTATAGTTTCTATTTCACCGATATAATTAAGTTTCTCATCATCGCTCAAAGAATCTGTTTTTTGTATTGCTACTGAAAGTAAGTCTAAATTTTTATATAAATCTATATATTGACTATTAATAATTGTATTAGAATCTCCTATGACAATATTTGTCATACCTTGAACATTATTTACATTTATACCAGAAATGGATCGGTCTAATTTTTGGAATTTAGATGTACCTTCAAAATAATTTATTGTTTTATCGGAAGCTTTATAGTAAGTCTTTTTTGGCGAAAATATACTCTGCCTTTTCTTAACCTGGTATGTCTCCTCTTCTTTGACTATATATCCAGTCTGAACAAGGTAATCTAGATTTCCAATTATTTCTTTACTATTAAGCTCTTGTTCTTTCAATTTTTGTTTTACTTCGTTTATTTTTAGTTTTATTTTTTTAGGGCTATGTGCTTGTTTGTAAATATTATAGAAGAATCTGAGTATTATCTCGCGTATCTCGTCATTATTTCTATAAACTTTTTCTTTTTTCTTTCTCACCATCTTCTCACACCTTCCACCCACTCCTCAGGGATCATTCCTATTTCAATTTGCTTGAATTTGGTTTTTTGTTTCATATTAAAATCTCCCAATATCCTGCACTTGTTTTGCCAACCCTTCTTATGACTTTTTTAGACTTTAATTTCTCCAAGTATTCCTTAACAGTATCAGCGCTTATACCTATCTTTTTGGCTAGGTCGTTTCTGGATACTTTTGGATTTTTCATTATCTCTGCAATTATTTTACTCTCAAGTTCAGTAAGCTCAGCTTGGGGGGTAGCTTGGGGGGTAGCTTGGGGGGTAGGTCTTTCTAATTGCACTATAAAGAAGCTATCCATGCTAAACTCCGGCTCAGGCAAACCCGCTTCTTTCATTTTATCTTTCATTCTCTGGATGCCTGTTCCAGCTTTCTCCATTTTATGCATTCTAAAGAATAAATCAGCAAGTAATTCGTTTCTGCGAACTGAAATCTGGCCAAATTCTTTCCTACTTAACCCCTTTGGCAAAGAACCGGGATTGCTTACAATAATCTTATTATCATAAACCTCTATAGAAATATCGGATCCAGTAACACTATAGTCTCGATGGATAATAGCATTGGCAATTGCTTCTCTCCATACTTCTATGGGGACATCATACACTTCTTTTCGTTCTGTCCCTTGAATAATGCTTTGTAAATTGAGATGTTTCTTTAAGAAGAAGATAGCCTGTTCAAACTGCGTTAGCAGGTCATCTTGCACTTCTGCTCGATCAAGAATATTTACCTTGGTATCGCCTTTAAAGCGCAATAGAGTGAGTCTTGCTTGAGGAATGAAGTGACGAACATCCTGAGCAAATAATAATATGCCGGCATTATTTAACACGTTTCCAACTAACACATTAACACTGAATAATACTTCAGAAACATGTTGATGAGTAGTTATATTCGCCTCTTGAAGAAATTTCTTTATTTTTTCCTCAGAAACATCTTTAATAGTGCAGTTACGATTAATTTTGCTTTCAAAAGGAGTTTGTTCATGATCGCTGAACATAATTCTCACTTCATCATGAGTCATCTTCTGAGTGTTTCCATCAAGTCGGCGATAATATCCTAAACCGCAGGAATAGGGTTTTTCTTTTCCTTCCTGTACTTCAATTACCAATAAGTCGTCTATTTCAGATAGACGCACTTCAATAGAAGGGGAACAATTACGGGCGAGTGTATTAATTTGAGCTTTTAGCTTGTTAGTCAATTTTTGCCCTATAATCTTTCCATCATTTGCAACACCTAAAATGAGAATACCGCCTTTAGTATTAACAAAAGCTACAATATCCTCATCAATCTTAGAACTGTATCGCTCTTTAAATTCTAAAGTTAGATTTTCTCTTTCTTTTAATAAAAGAGCAAGTTTTTCAGAATCCATATCCAATCCCTTTCAGATTTTTCTTGATTTCTTCGTCTAGCCTCTTACCTTCTTTCATCTGTTTTGACAGTTCGCTGGTAAGTCGTTTCATCTTTTCCTCAAATACTTCTGTGTCTTCTTCCTCTTCTTCTGCTCCGACATATCTGCCAGGAGTTAAAATATATTCGTGTTTTCTTATTTCATCAATTTTCACAGACTTGCAGAAACCAAGAACATCTTTGTATTTGACTTTCTTGTTGTCTATTGTCTCGCCTCTCCAAACATGATATGTGTCAGAAATTTTCTTGACATCGTTATCTGTGAGTTCACGGTGCCTGCGGTCAATCATTACACCAAGTTTTCTTGCATCAATAAACAACACTTCTTTTTGCCTGTCGCGGAATTTATGATTTTTCTTGTCTCTTGCAACGAACCATAAACAAGCAGGTATCATCGTATTGTAGAATAGTTGTGAAGGTAGAGCAACCATGCAATCAACCAAATCTGTTTCAATTATGTTTTTACGAATCTCTCCCTCATTAGAAGTATTTGATGACATTGAGCCATTTGATAAGACAAAACCAGCTACACCAGTAGGATTCAAATGATAAATAAAATGTTGAACCCAAGCAAAGTTAGCATTTCCAGTCGGCGGAACTCCGAATTTCCATCGAATATCTTCTCTGAGCAAATCTCCTTTCCAATCACTATCATTAAAGGGTGGGTTTGCGATAACAAAATCTGCCTTTAAGTCTTTGTGTGCATCATTCTGAAAACTGTCTCCCCACTGGATATTTGCATCAATTCCTCGGATAGCCAGATTCATCTTTGCCAGTCTCCATGTTGTCTGGTTGCTTTCCTGTCCATAAATTGAAATGTCTTGTTTTTTTACATTTCCACCCCGATGTGATTGAACAAACTTAATGCTTTGCACAAACATTCCGCCAGAGCCACAACATGGGTCAAAAACTCTGCCTTTGTACGGCTCAAGCATTGCGATCAATAATTTAACAATGCTTTTCGGGGTATAGAACTGTCCGCCTTTCTTTCCTTCTGCATCAGCAAACTGACCCAAAAAATATTCATAAACTCTTCCGAGAATATCTTTACTGCGATTATCTCTGTCTCCAAGACCAATTGTTCCGATTAAATCTATTAACTCGCCTAATCTTTGCTTATCAAGGCTTGGTCGTGCATAATTTTTTGGCAGAACGCCTTTTAATGAAGGGTTATCTTTTTCAATCGCATCCATTGCATCATCTATCAGATTACCTATCTTTGGTTGCTTTGCATTTTTCTGCAAAAAACTCCATCTTGCTTTTGATGGAACCCAGAAAATGTTATCTGCCAGATATTCATCCTTGTCTTCCGGATCAGTTGAGGCGTCTTTAAGCAGCTCTTTGTGTTTTTCTTCAAAAACATCAGAAATATATTTCAAGAAAATAAGACCTAACACCACATGCTTGTACTCGGCAGCATCCATATTGTTTCTTAATTTATCTGCTGATTGCCATAATTTTTGTTCAAAGCCAAGATTAGCTGTATTCGAAATTTCAAACACCCCACTAAAATTATAGTTGATTTCAACCTGTGCATGATGATAGTTTTCTTTGCCCAAATTCGAAACATAAGACGCACCTTTTCAAACTTCATAAGTGCGTCATGGTTTTCGGAGGCAAAGAAAATTGGGTCCATCTTAAGATGTAAAAGATTTTTCAGGCTCTCCATCAAGTACGAAGACGCATCTATAAAAATCTATCAAATGCGTCATGGTTCGTTGGAGGCTGAAAAATCGTGCATAAAATGAAATCAATCCATTAATATTAGTGTTTCTAAATTTTAAAGCACATATCCATTCATATTTAAATCCATTTTCTTATAAAATTATCATGGCTAAAGGTCCTCCGTATTCCAGACTGCAGCAAACACATAGAAATGACAGGGATTTCATAGAAAAACGTCTTTTAGGTAGAGTAGATGAAGGGATAGAATCAGCCAAAATAAATACAGAAGGACAAGAATGCAAATTCTGCAGTTTCAAAGCATCTTACAAATTTTTTCGATGCCCGTCTTGCGGGAAAGAGCAACCCAAGGAGGAGACTATGAAATGAGAAATGCAGATGCTGTGTTGCATAATTCAAGTTGTTTGACGAGTTCTTTTCTTTGTTTGCCGCTGAGTTTACAAGGTCTTCCTTCTTGTTTTATGCTGTCTTTACCCGAAATTCCGCGTTCCTGA
>Ga0209541_10013437_pt1 | contig 12510 bp, 12 predicted proteins | sample RifCSPlowO2_01_FD_184027 | JGI IMG/M metagenome (GOLD analysis project Ga0209541, IMG submission 184027) | Groundwater microbial communities from Rifle, Colorado - Rifle CSP2_plank lowO2_0.1 (SPAdes) (version 2) | ecosystem: Environmental > Aquatic > Deep subsurface > Groundwater | place...
CGCCATTCATGGCGGGGTGAGATGCTTTCGGCGAATTTTTCATGACTTCGTTCCGATGTTATAAATAGTTTTTGGGTTTAACTTCTAAACTAAAGAAACAGGTGGCATAGTCTGCAGTTCGCAAACTAAGATAAGTTTAAATAATGATTAGCAGTATCTTCTAACATGGGGGATTCAAATCCATCATTTACTTTTATTAACTATGAAATCTGCATGTATTGCACAAATCTTGTTAAAGGTGAGCATCGTGATGGCTATAGGTACGGATGCAAACTAGTCCAAGATGAAAAGGGTAGATATGTGAGACTTACATGGGGTAATGAGCAGGCCAGGCTGAAGAGTCGTGGAATTGATTCAATCAATTCTCTTGTTGGATGCAATAATCTCAGCCCAAATGGTGTTCCAGTGCATCCAAGCATTCGCGATAAGTTAATTAAAAGAAATTCTAAGTTTAAAGAGGTTCCAGTAGACGAAAATACAACTGAAACTTCTTGGGACTTTGATAGAAAAGTGACTGAAGCTTTGGAATCCTTGGGAATGAAACACACCTCATATGATAAGATTCAATAGTAATATCGCAAGAATATAGCTCTTTTAACCCATTTTCATGAAAGTAAACCTTTAATCTTATCTTTCTTTTTCCATGCGGATTCCTATACCAATACAACCCTATTCTAAACTCTGATCATAAATGTTGTCCTTACTCTTAAGTAGCTTAAAAATTGGCTAAAAACGAAACATTTAAATATATGCTTGCGAAATAGATATTCAAACAGTTGATTTTGGAGTATAATAAAGCTTATATATGACAAGTATTCATAGTTAACATTGAGGTCCCGATAGAATAGTCAACTTCTGGACCGCTTAAAGCAAAAAAAAGTGTGTGATCTGGCATTCCTATATTATGGGTGGTGGTGGGAAAACGCCAGCAAATCGAAAACCAATAAGACAAAGTCATAGTGTTAAACGATCCTGCCTGATAGGCAATTAGGAGTTTTGATCACCTCTTTTCTCCTTGCTGCCTTGAAGGGGGATTTTTCATATTTAAAAAATGAGAATCACAGACACCAAGATTTACGAAATCGTAAAGGAAGTCGTAGGTGAAGACAGCGTCAAGGTAGTTGAATTTCTTAAAGATAAAAAGAACATTTCTGACTTCAAGATTGCAGAAAAGGTCAAATCGGATATACATGAGATAAGAAATATCTTGTATAGGCTGTATAACCATAATCTGGTAAGCTATTACCGGAAAAAAGACAGGCAGAAAGGCTGGTATATCAGCTATTGGACATTCAACAAGAAAAGAATAAAGGATCTGATGGAAAATGTCCATTATTCAAAAATAAGCAAATTTACACAGAGGCTTGAGGAAGAGGAAACCAATAGGGGAAACATATACATGTGCCCTAATGCATGCATAAGGGTGAATTTTGACAAAGCCACTGATTTTGAGTTCAAATGCCCGGAGTGCGGCAGTATACTAAACCACCAGGATAATGAGAAGACAATAAAATTCCTAAGGAACAAAGTAAAGGACCTCAAGATGACAAATGGCTTTGCCAAGATGGGCAATGGCCATAGCAAAATAATAGCTAACTAACTGGATTTCTTTATCTTTGCAACAAAAAATCCTTCTGTGTCGTTATCCTGAGGCCAAATCCTTAAGCATTTTTTTATTTCTTCATTATAACTCTTATCTTCAAACTCTAAAACCGGGTCGCTTTTTTTGAGGTTTTTTATCTTGATCTCCTCCAATAGCGCATTATTATATTTCTTTATCAAAAAATCTATAACAGCTTCGTTCTCTTCCGGCTCCAAGCTGCATGTTGAATAGACCAAAGTCCCGTTTTCCTTCAAAATATTAAAAGCAGTCTCCAAGAGTTGTTTTTGCGTTATGGAAAGTCTCTTCACCATATCCGGATTCCAGACTATTAGGGTCTTTAGGCTCTTCCTTATCGTTCCTGTGCCTGAGCATGGCGCATCAACAAGGATTCTGTCAAATTTTATGCCTGCATTATAAAACCATTGGCCTTGCATTAAAGTGATTATGCAATTTTTTACCCCGCACCTCTGCAGGTTGATGCTTAATGGCTTCATCCTCTTAGTGGTATAATCATTTGCGACAAGAATGCCAGTATTGTTCATGTATTGAGCAATCTGCGTAGTTTTGCTGCCGGGAGATGCAGCAATATCCAAAATAACCTCATCTTCTTTTGGCTCTAAAACTAACGGGGGTATCATGGAAGCTGCCTCTTGCACATAGAAATAGCCCAAAGGATGCTCAATTAAGTTCCCTATATCCCGTCTTTCCTTTGTTTGATGCTCTCCTGAAAAATCACCTCGCAATTTTTGGGATGCCGAAAACTCCTCTGGAGTTTTCCAGCGGATCCAGAATCCTTCCTTGCACCATGGAATCTGTGTCAAATTCCAATCATTTTCTAACCTGCCTAATAACTCTTTTATTGGAATCTTTAATGTATTAACCCTAATGGAGCGTTTAAGGAAAGATAATGAAGAATCCTTAAACTTATCCCAGTCAGTTAAATTTGAGTATCGCTCTACAAATTTCGGCTTGAATGAAATATGTTCAACTTGGTGCATAAAATAGCAAAATAATGTGTGTTTAAAATAGTATCGCTGATGAATAACCAAATAAAGATTCTTTGTCTGACAGAATCAGGCACTTGACAATCTAAAGTATTTAAGATGCTCTTGAAACTGGCTATAGCCTTCTGCGATGAGCCTTTTTCTATCCGGCATTGGCAGCTCTGTCTTGAAAGCCGGGACATTTTTAAGTATAGGCTCGACATAAAGAAAATGCGGCAGGGCAGTAGTTTTCAACTCGATTCTCATACCAGTTTTCTGCAGTATAGTATCTTTCATCTGCTCTCTTTCACGTATCTCCATATCAAGTGAAATCTGGCTTATCAGCCCAAGATATCCTCTAAAGTCGTATTTTTTTTCTCTGGCTGATGGTATTCTTAAAGATATTATAGTAGTATTGCCATCATCGGAAGTTTTGTCAATTGGTGGTACAGAATATATCGCACCGCCATCAACAAGGATATGGTTGCGATATTTTACAGGCCTAAAAAGCCCGGGCATCGCTATTGTAGCAATAATAGCATCCCTAAGCGGCATGTCGGGAAATTCCTTTAAGTTATGGTATTTTAGGTCCTCATAGCTGCCTACAAAAATATTATGTTTGGGGTTCAGGTCCCTTACTAATTTGGATTTTGTCAGCTCCTCTATCTTGTCTGCAAGCCCAGTTGCATCAACTAAAGGGGGATCAGTTATGACAGTCCTGCCATCAGATGTCTTGAATACATCAGCTGATGAAAAAGTGTCTTGTATATGTTTCCTCAAAGGCGTTGGTACAATTCTCCTGAAAATGTAGCTCCATGGCCGTATCCTGATTCTGTCAGACATAGGAAGGACGAAATCCTCCTCAAATTCCCGGATGTTTCTATCATAAAAGTCAAATAGAACAAGCAGCCCGTGGCTCGATATCAGGTAATTCTCATCTGGCTCTATGCCTGCTTCCAGCAATCCCTTTATATAGCCCCAACCCCAATATCCGGCAACGCCAGCTCCGCTGGCAGCAAGAATCAACCTTGGTGGGGGCTTTGCAAACTCTTGAGGCAACACATCTTCAAGCTCGCTTTTAGGGATTCTTTTTGGATTGCCGTTTTTAACGCGGACTTCATAAGTAACCTTTTGGCTTCTTGGATCAGCTTTATTTTCCAGTGATTGGTTACCCGTTTTGTTTCACCCTACAAGCAAACTGCGGAATATCGCGCCATTAGGCTATATGAACGATAGCTGTATTTAAGCTTTCTCAAACATCCAGGCATTTTGTCATGTAAGGCCCTTCCAGTTTATAACTGAATTTCCTGAAATATTCCCTGGCGCCTATTCCAGATATAATAACAATCTTATCCTTGCCATAATTTTTTGCGGTTTCTTCTGCTTTTAACAATAATTTTTTTCCTATTCCTCTATGCTGGAAGCTGTCATCTGATGTCTTTCCTATTCCTACAGCAGTTGAATAGACATGCAGCTCTCTTATCAGCGCGGATTTTTCTGTTATCTCATGCCTTAAAAATTGTGAAGGAAACCTCAGCCTGCAATAGCCGAATAAAACATCGTTTTTAGAATCCTCAGCAGCAATGAAAAAATCCTTTCCTTCAGATGCGCCATATTCAGTAATCTTTATCTTCATATTGTTTATATCAATTTTGCTGTTTTTAGCAAAATTAATGCCTGCTTCCCTGCTTCTTATCTCTTTTGGCTTAATTCCCTTTATCTCCATTATCTTCTCAACATATTGCCTTAGGTTTGTCTTATCAACTCCTGCTTCAGTAGCATATGTTGGTATGTCTCTTTGAATGCGCATTACCCTTGCCCATTCCGGGACATAAGAAAACATTTCTGCTATGAGCTCAGCAGCGTCCTTTGTCATTAATGGCTCGAATCTTCCTGATTTCCAGTCATCATAAAGTTTTGTTCCTTTCATGACCATTGTCGGATAAACCTTAAGCATATCCGGCCTGTAATCAGGGTTTTCAAATAGCTCCCTCAAGCCCTTTTGGTCCATTTCCTTCGTGGTCAAAGGAAGCCCAGGCATATAGTGGGCATTAATCTTGAATCCCAGGTCTTTCAGAATTCTTATTGACTCAATATTATCCTTTACTGTGTTGCCTCTGTTGGTTGTTTCCAATACATTATCATAAATGCTCTGTATTCCTACTTCCACCCTGGTACAGCCAAGCCTCAGCATCTGGTTTCCGTGCTGCAGTTTGCCATAATCGCTTTTTGTCTCTATTGTAAGGCCAACACACCTTATCATTGATGTCTCATTATCTTTCTGCATTTTCTCTAAAGAGATACGATCATTATTTTGGCTGTTAACCTTCATGATAAGGCTTTTCATCGCGGCTAAACTTGCATTAAAAACAGTTTTTGGAACCAAATCAATTTTGCCATTATCTCCTATTTTTATCAAATTATTCTTGGTGTTATCCCAATCATCAAAATTTTCGTTGTCCAGATTTTTTTGAATTATACTATTATTGCCTATTCGGTTATAATCATTTTTTTTAGCATTATAAATTGATATTAAATTCTCTTCATTGCCTTTAATTTTGTTGGCATTATCAAAAATTAGTTTACTAGCCCTGCTGAGCTCTTCCTTATTGCTTAAATCCAGGTTTTTTATGGACAATATCTTATTATGGATGCTTTCTGTCCTGTTATCATCTTCCACATTTGCCGGCATCTCAAAAAATAAGTTGAATTTTCTCTTGTCTATTTCATTCGTGCCATAAAACAGCCTTGAGAAATCATTCATTGCCTTAAGCAGGTATTTGACAAAGTACTCCTGGTATACCCATGGGCTGAAAGGGAAAGTTCCCCCTTGGATTATAACTTCGCATTTCTCTGGCACAGAGCCCATTGCCACATAATGCTCCAGCCTGTTGAATACTCCAAGATAAGGGTCGTAATGGTTTCTTATGGCCCTTCTGGTAGATGGCTCTTTTCCGGTGTAGCTTTGAGGCACATTTCCAAAAGTGCTTCCCGGGCCTCCAGGGCAGTAAGTGCACGGGCCAATGCCCTTGATTGTATGCGGGCAGGGATATGGGTCCGTCATCAAGGCTATTGGAGCAACTCCTGAGACTGTTCTTACGGGCTTCATTGACAGGATATTTTTCATTAAAGTCTTGTCTTCATCAGAGGCTATTGATGCGATTGTTGCATTCTTTGGGATTTTTTTATAATCGAACTTATGGAGAACCTGAAGCTTTACTCTGTTGAATGCCTTTAGGTCATTAACTTTATGTTTCTTTGCTTCCTGCAAAATTTCTTCGCAGATCTGTCTTAGTTCCATAACCTTAAGAAACAGTTTAGTGTTTATAAATTTTAACGGTTGCCGATTAAGAAGTTTAGTGTGCCAATAAAAAATATTGTGCATTTGGCATTGTTGGTTTTACCGCCTAATTTTAGCTAATTTTCCAACAGAAACCTTTAAATCTAAGACAGAACACCACATCCTAGAAAATTAAGGTTATAAACTTGTTTTCAAGGTGTTGATATGCTAATAGGAATAGTCGGGAAACCATCATCGGGAAAATCAACTTTCTTTAAAGCAGCTACTTTAGCTGAGGTTGAGATAGCAAATTATCCTTTCACTACAATAAAACCAAATCATGGAACGGGTTTTGTTAAAGTCAAGTGTGTTGATCGCGAATTAGGGGTAAAATGCAATCCCAGGTTTGGCTACTGTCTGAATGGGAAAAGGTTTGTTCCAGTGGATTTATTAGATGTAGCCGGTCTTGTTCCTGGAGCCCATGAAGGCAAGGGCATGGGAAACCAATTTTTGGATGATCTTAACCAAGCTGATGTTCTGGTGCATATCATTGATATTTCAGGCTCCACTAACGAGAAGGGAGAGCAAGTTGCTGCATTAAGCTATGATCCTACCAACGATGTCAGGTTCCTGGAACATGAGCTTGATATGTGGTACCTTCGATCAATAGAAAAGGGCTGGGAGAAATTTGCAAGGACGGTAAATCAGGAAAAGCCGGAACTTCCAAAGGCAGTTGCAAAGCAATTGAGCTTCCTTAGAGTAACAGAAGACTTAATCAAAAGAGTTATGGAACAATTAAGCCTTGAAAATGACATAACCAAATGGAGCAAGAATAATCTGCATGATCTTGCAGTTACCTTAAGAAAAGCGACAAAGCCCATGATTATAGCATGCAACAAGGTAGATATTAATGGCGCTCATGAAAACTTCGAAAGGCTAAAAAAACAGTTTTCTGAGCATTTGATGATTCCATGCAGCGCAGAAGCTGAATTGGCTTTGAAAGAGGCAGCAAAGCGCGAATTAATAGGCTACACTCCCGGAGAAAATGATTTCGAAATCAAAGACGAAAGCAAATTGAATGAAAAACAGAAAAAAGCATTGGAATTCATAAAACGTAATGTGCTGGCAAGATATAACGCAACAGGCATCCAGGACGTCCTTGACAAGGCAGTGTTTGAATTGCTGAAATACGTTGCAATTTTTCCAGGTGGAGTCAATAAGCTGGGAGACCAATATGGTAACATATTGCCGGACTGCTTTTTATTGCCTGAAAATTCAACAGCCCTGGATTTTGCCTACAAGCTGCATACTGACATAGGCAATAATTTTGTTAAAGCTATAAACGTGAAGACAAAAAAGCCCGTTGGAAAAGATTATATCCTAAAGAATAGGGATGTTGTTGAGATTGCAACAAGCAAATAATTTTTCAAGTTCTGGAATTTTTATTAAATTTAAAAAAAGTGAAAAGCTATTATAGCTAAATCACCTTTGCTTTCCTAACCGTATTTCTCCAGTATCTGCTGCCTCTCCCTAAGTATATCAAAGCTTCCTTGCCAGAATTTCCTGTCTGACATGTCTATGCCGACTTCTTTCAGGATGTTTTTTGGCTCTGCTGAACCGCCATAGGATAGTATCTTCTCTATTTTTGGGATAAAGCTGCTGCCTTCATTTTTGTACATTCTGAACAATGATAATGCCAGCAAGTCACCAAAATTGTATGAATAGCAATAAAATGGAGTGTCAACTATGTGCGAAACAGATGCCCATTCATACTTAAATGAAGGATCTATATCAACACTTTCTCCAAACTGCTCATTTAAAAAGCTAAGATATATATCCGAAAGCTGTTCAGGAGTTACGCCTTTGTTCATTATTTCGTGGGATTTCATCTCAAATTTTACAAAATAATTCTGCCTCATTATACTTGCGTAAGACTCTTCAAGGTTTTTAGAAAGCATGGCTTTCCTTGCATCATCGCTTTCCGCGCTTTCAAATAGCCTCTCAAAAACCAGACTTTCTGCGAAAGTTGAGGCTGTCTCTGCAAGAGGCAGCGAAGGCTCATGCGCGCTGAATGAGTTATGCCTTGAATACAACGAATGTATCCCATGGCCAAACTCGTGGGCTAAATTAACAACATCATTTAGCCTACCTTTATAGTTTAGGTGCAGGTACGGGGTTATATCAGGAGCAACAGTTTCGCAAAACCAATCGCTTTTCTTCATTTTTCTGGAATGAGAATCTATATGATTTGCATCTGTTATCTCCCTTGATTTGCTTGCAAATCCCTGTGAGAATTCTTCAAATGCGTTCATAACAATTGCTATAGCATCCTGAAATGGTATATACAACCCTTCTGCTGCTCTTAAAGGCGCATATATATCAAATCTTTTTAATTTCAGCATTCCAAGCTGTTTGGATTTCCACCTGAAATAATCCTGGAATATGCCCACATTTTCAGAGCATACTTGCATCATCGCCTCTACGGCTTTGTCCGGGCAGTCGTTTTCATAATTCTTCATTGAGATTGGTGATTTATATTTTTTTCTTTTTGCCTCATTGACCCAGTCTTTAACGACAGCTTGGTAAATCATAAAAAACTCCATTATGCTTTCTTTATATTTAGTGTTATGCGCAAGGTACGCAGCTTTCCTTTCATCAGAATCGTGCGAATAAAATAAGTCCGTTAGATCACTTTCATTCTCAATCATTACGGGTTCGCGGCCTCTTACTTCAAGTTTATAGCGAAGCTTGGTTGCATGGTACTCCCTCAATTCCTTAAGCACATTTACTCCGTTGATGTCTTTTTCGGCTATTATACTCTCAGCCTCCTCGCTTAATGTGTATTTTGCCGAATTTCTGTTTTTTATCAACACATACCTTAATCCCGGAAACGATTTGAAGAGCCTTTTTGCGTTTGAGTGGTCCAGAGGAGGCTTATCTCCAATCGTCTTCCCTTTTATCCAATGGCTTATCTTTCTTGAAGAATCCTCATGCTTTTGATAAAGGTCTTTTGCCCTGCTTAGCAGCATTTTAGCCTCCTCTGATTTTTGGTTTACGGCTTCCATAAGTGAGGCGCGCTTTATAAGCTTCTCAAGGTCAGTAAGCATTTTTTCGTCAAACTCTAAGAACTCCAAGAATTTAGATGAGTCCATGCCGGGGGACATATACTTGAAGAATTCATCATACATCGGAAGCCTGCTTTCTATGCTCCTATAAAACCCATCAAAATCCTCAAGTTTTATTATATTGTCAAGATTCCAATTTAACTTCAGTTCTCCCATTTAAGCCCCCAACCAATAAACTTCTTATAAATCACAAAAGTGAATTTAAAGCTAATCTTAATTATCTTTTTTCCTTAGCTTATCAAAGCTGGTCACAAGGTCGATCATGTACTTGCCATCTTCAAGCTTGAATATCAATGGCTCGTTCTTGAACAGGTGAACTAGATCAAGCTCGTACTTTCCAGGCCTCATTACCCTTATAGCTTCCAGATCCAAAACGACCGGCTGGTCGCTGTCAATCTCGCTTCCGACCAAGTCAAAGATATCCTGCTCAATCTGTTCCTTTTCCTTTTTTGTCAAATTAAACTCTTCAGAAATCTTTTTTATTTCCTCAAGCTTCTCTTTCTTTATGAAAAAAAACAGCTTACCGCCGCAACTGCATCCATTAAGAATTTCCCTGGCGCCGTCCTCAAAGAACGTGTTGCATCTAACGCATTGGTGTGGCATTTTGGTTAATTAAATCTTGTTGAAGATATTATCCCAATTTTTTAACTTGGTTTGTATATTGGCTGCACTGGCTTGTTTTTATATTCCTCAATGAGTTTCCGCATTTTCTTTCCATGGTCGACTTCTAGTTTAAGGTATGCTGTTCTGACCGCACCGCTTTCATCGGCTTTATGCCAAGGTATATCCACATAGTGCATGACTATTTTTCTTTTTCTGGCATCATAAATCTGTGATATTAGCCCTATATTGCTCCACTGCCTATCAAAAAATATGGCATCAGCAATAGCTTCATCAAGTGTCATTAATGGAAATGGAGGCTTATCTTTGTTATAACCATCAAACCTAAACTTGGAGCCATAACCAGAACACATAACTGCATATCTCCTACTAGTATATTTTGCCTGCATTGCTACAAACATCTCTCTTAAAGGCTCGTTTCTGTTAATTGAACTGTACACCTCTTCTCCAAATCGCTCAATTAGCGTATTTAGGCCATCATTTAACTGTTTTTTTAGTGGCATTGCCGTTTTTTAACCTCTGATTGACCTTTATCTTCTTCTCACTTCGCTGGTAAGAAGCTCTATTTTTGTAGGATCTTTCTTGATATCCTTTACAACAGATGCTGGGCCTATTATGGTAAGCCCCTGCCTGTCGCCTAAAACCATGTTAAAGAAATTATTTCTCATCTTCTTCATGCCATTCTGCCCTTTTTCTTCTGGATTTATTACCGCAAGCTCAATTCCCTTGAATTTTCCCTTGACTTCTTCCATAGCTATAGCAATCAAATCAGTTTCTTCTTCCTTTTTTAGCCTTCCCTGCAGCAGCACAATTTTGTTTTGTTTTACTATGTCAATCAGTTTTTTGACTCTTCTTGCGCTGCCTAAATCCTCAATTTCATAATATGGCACAAATTGGAAAGTTACCATTTTCAAGCTGCTATCTCAAATAGAGCCTCATAGAATTTCTCAATATTCTGCCCGTATTTTGCCGATATCCCAATGACATTATACTGCGGGTAAGCAGCCTGCACTTTTTTGATATCAGCTTTTTTTAGGTCAGATTTGTTTGCAACTATAAGCACAGGTATCTTGCGAGCCTGCAGATTGCCTACAATTGTTATATTAACCTGAGTGTAAGGATCTTTAGTTGCATCTAGGACAATAATGACTGCATCCATCTCATCAAGCCATTTTATTGCATCAATAATGCCTTTTGTCGCTTCTTTAGCCCTTTGCTTTGCCTCTTTTTCCTTCATTCCAGCCCTTACAAATTCTTCATAATCTATCTTTGTGGCTATTCCAGGAGTATCAACAAGGTTAAAATCCAGCTCTCTGCCCTTTGACTTGATGCTTATCTGCTCTTTAATCTGTATTTCCCTTGTTTCGTGGGCAATGTTAGAAACTTCCCCCATATCCTCCCCAAGCCAATCTTTACATATCCTATTGGCTAGGGTAGTCTTTCCGCCGTTTGGAGGGCCATAAAGCCCAAGCTTTATATCCTTCTTTTTCTTAAATAAATTCCTTAGAAACTTATTAATCAGGTTTTTTAAGGCACCAATCATATACACACCACTCTTTACTGTTAAGTTGTCCTTTTTAGGTTTAGGTATAAATAGTTTTCGATTTAAAAAAAGAGTGCCCATATCAGCAAATCAGTTGAACAAATAAGATTAGCAATAACCTAAATCTTAGAGTGTCGGAATTTTTTATTAGCCCATTATGGCAATTTTTGCCGAACAGCAATTAAAGCTGCGTTTAATAGTTATTCAGAATTCAGGCTAATAGATAGAAACCGAAAGATTTATTTTGAGGAATTAGCTTTCAAAAGTTGTTCTAAATCTGCAACAGACACCCGTCCTTCATCTGGGCAATCATTGATTTTATCTTTTGGAACTTTATATGACATACTCCCAAAATAAATCCAGCTAAAGCTTGGGGTTTCTCACGCAAACCATTTAACTTAAACTTTTCCCTCTTGCAGAGGTCACTACGCTAAAAGTTTAATGTATAGTTCGCTAAACGAGAACCCACTTACAATACGGCAACCACCTTCAGCATGAGGTGGTCGCTATGACTAAATGTCAAAAATTGAAAATTTTTGAGCACACTCGGAAATCTCAAAGATTTCCGATGAAACTATATCCGCACTTTAATCCAGAAGTGCACAAAATTGAGAGTAAAATCGCAACTGTGAGAACCTATCACCATTGCAAATATCACAGAAATCAGTAGATTTCTGGGATGCCAAAAATCTTCGATTTTTGTGCACAACATCAATTATCATATTATTTGGATTACAAAATACAGAAAGCCAATATTAACTGGAAAAGTTGTTGAAGTTCTAAAATCAATTATTGAAGGACAGTGCCAAGAAATGAGCATTAACAATCACGCATTAGAGATTATGCCTGACCACTTGCACTCATTCATAGGTGCAAAGCCAACAGTAACACCATTTAAGATTATTCACAAGCTGAAGGGCAACACGTCAATTCAATTAAGACGATGCTTTCCAGATTTAAGGTATCTCGGATATAAACAGCACTTCGGCAAAGGTTTTGATAATCTCTGGGCAAGAGGTTATTATTGCAGCTCTGCTGGTCACGTTTCGCAAGGGCAAGTCAAGAGATACATTCAGGAACAAATGGGAAAAAGCGTTTTTGATTATGATATTTACGGATGCCCAACACATTTGAAAGGGCAGCTTAAAATCGGCGACTTTACGAAGATAGATTAACTACTTTATAGTGGGTTTAAAAACGTATAGATTTATAAACAAAAGCTTATTTTACCCTATTTATATTTTTACCCTATTTATGTACGTGGAAAGCTTAGAGGAGTGCTTTAAGTTCTAGGAAGGGGTTTTTGTTTTGTTGTTTCCATGTTGTTAAGAGCGTCATTATTACTTCATTGGCTG